>VAPL010056581.1_pt1 | contig 20333 bp, 20 predicted proteins | sample 3395061 | NCBI WGS metagenome assembly VAPL01 (sample SAMN08290444, study PRJNA428436) | hydrothermal vent metagenome | isolation source: Deep-sea hydrothermal vent chimney 2 | place: Pacific Ocean: Juan De Fuca Ridge | depth 2182 m m | reverse complement strand
TTCACAATCATTTTGACAGTCCTGTTGGCCTTATTTTATCCATCAAGGCGACACGAGCGTAGTGTGGTTGTTCCATATGAGCGAGCTATAACGCTGAGGGATGAGAAATGAGTACTGACTTTTTCAGTATGCACCTGAAAAATACCAGACTGCGTTGTTCGTCGCTCATTTGGGATAGCCAAATTCTTCTCCTTTCGCTTTGCCTGGCATTTTCCAGGCACAACAGAACTGTCAAAATGACTGCTTAATTAACATCCTTTAACTTTGCGTATTTTTTTCGTAAAACTCATTACCTTCTTTTTTATCCTCTCTTTTTTTATAGATGGCCCAGGTTACGATAGCGGCCAGTGCCACTACGCATCCACCACAGGTAGAACAACGTCCTTCTTTAGGTAGCGTGCAACTGGAGGCAATCACAAGATGGCTGACTGCAAAACCAGCCCCGGCTACCCAGGGCAGTAATTTTTCATGGCGCTTTTGCCACGGTATTTGTTTCATCTTTTCAATACCTTTGACCAGAATGTGAGTTTACTTTTTGTAACCCATGTGATGCACACAGATACCAGCCCGAGTAGCAATAACAATATGTAGCTTGTACTGCCACCGCCACCAGAACCGGAATTAGCGTCGGGAGTTCCGTTGTTTTGCGACGGTGGAGTTATGCTGGGGGTGTTGTTGACAATTGCATAATGACTGAAATGGTCCGTCAGGAAGGCAACATAACCTTCACTTTCATCATTTTCTTCATCAGAGTGCGGTTGTACAATAACGATATCGTCGTTATTAATCGCTTCCCAGGTAGTGCTTCCCGTGTTGGAGAAAATGACTTTAATCTCATTGATATTTGTTGCTGTACCTTCATAAGGAAGCTTCACCATTACCCGGCTGCCAGAGAAGCGGGTAACCTCACGACTGTTTTTATCTATTGCTTCTAATGAGAATACTTGGGAAGACAATTCCCCTAAGTCAGCATTTTCCGCTGCCGAAGCAACATCATTGTCTGCAAGAGCAACCTGCATCCGATAGCTGGGGAATACCAGTTCAGTTTGACCATTGACCTCGGGGATCAATGCTACGGCACGTACGGCACTGTTACCGTAGTTGGCTTTGTAAAGATAGACTTCATCACTGGTGAAGTGTGTTGTCACATTATCGTTGCTGCTGTCCAGACCTGCTGCGCCAAGCCCATCTGCCAGGGACATCCGTTTCAATACTCCCGCTGCAACCGGTGCCGTTGCTGATCGCAACGCGGTCATCGAAGGGTCTATTTTTGTGACATAAAGAATATCGGCCACACTTTCAGTTACTTTGCCGCTTTCATCCATTTGCATATAAGGCAAATCAAACACTATGATGCCTTCATCCACTAGACGTCGGTCGGGCAGCTGGACGACCGTTTTAATATTGTTTTCACCAAACAGACCCTTCGTTGATACTAGAGAACTGAATGCGCCACTTTGTTTGCGATTATGGCACTCCCCACACTGTAGTGATGAAGGAGAAGGGCGGGCATTGTGCGAAATGATGTATGCATTAGATTCGGTGCGCACCAACACTGCATCAGGATTACTGATGCCTTTGTCCATGAACAGGCTGTCATAGGCATTTTTCAGCGCAACAAATCCCTCATATTCTTCGGGGTCACCAAAGCGCACGCTACCGTGAGACATACGCACACTTACCCGACTCAGTTCATTGCCGCCAGAATCTACTATTGCGCCGTATTGTTCACCATTTTCTTCTTTTAATTCAAAAACACTGTTGCGTTCAGTCTTATTCAGTACCCGGCCACTGTTGCGATCTTTCCAGTAATAACGCAATCGTGGGTTATAAGGGACGATTTTAAGTTCACCACCTGCTTCGGCACGGTAGCGATACAGGATCTGTATAGCGTTCCCGCGACGGTCTTTTTTATTGGTAATGTGGCAGGTTTGACAGGCGATCACATTCAGATGGGTTTGCGTGATTTTAGTGAGCGTATTGATGGGATAACCGGCCATATCACCATTGGATTTCCAAATCTCACGATGGGCACTGAGCATGTCCTCATGGCCCGATGGAATTGCCAGCTCGGCAGGAGCAGGGGCATCATTATGGCAGTATTCACAGGTTTTGGCATTGGCGTTGTAATCGAGATCGTTACGCACATCCATATCAGAATTGCCTTTGAGAAAATTATGGTCTGCATTCAGATCCACATTTTCAAAGGATTTTTTGAAATAATTTCGCGAATGACAGGCATTGCAGTTTTCAATTTCCCGGGTTTCTCCGTTAGGTTCGGTCCAGGTTTTACCTTTATGGACATCATCCTTGTAGTCTTCTTCCAGCGGGCCGTCATCACCGTCTTCATAAGTTGCTGAAGCGACTTCACCGAAGCCATAAAAACCTCGACGGGAGTTGCTGGTACGATGGCATAACATGCAATTGTCATTTGCAGGGAAACGTAACATCGGGATCAGTACCTTGCCATCGCTGTCAAAGGCGTCAGCATTCCAGTTGATGATAGGTAATTCATCATTCCCTAATGTCAGGGTATAGTCAGGACCACCGCTGCTGCCATGCCCGTTGGCTGGTTTGATCTCACGCTCAAAAGTTAATAGTGATTTTTCTTCCTGACTACCGTCGGGATGTTTGAGGTTAAGGAATTCCAGAATTGCTGTGGCAGCATAACGGAAATAACCACCTTCTTTAACGAGATAGTCGTTACGCAAGTCACGGAAGTGGTTATAGGCGGAATCTGTATTGTCACTGCCATCGTTAGTACCCAGTGCCGGATCAAATTTCTTCATTGCACTGAAGTCGGTATGGCACATCATGCAGTCGGCTTCCACCACACCGCTTTTTTTCCAGTTCCATTTTGATACGACACTCACATCAGTGTCCTGATTATTTTCATCGGTACCGCGATTAAAATAATCACCATCGAATTCAGTCACGCTGGCTGGATTGGTGTTCTCATATTGGCGGCCATTGCGATCTTTTTCCATCCAGCCGCCACCAGTGTGACAGCCGATACAACGTTTAATTAAACCCGCACTGCCTTGGTCGGCAAAGTCATCGGCACTGGCGTTGTGTTTTTTGGCTAACACTTCTGGGTTATTTCCACCCATGCAGGTATAACCACCGAAGTATCCGGGAGAGACGAGATGAGGCAGACCACGCTTGCTGCCAAAATCATCATGTGCTTCATCGCGCCCCATTTCGAAATGATAAGCATGAGTGATTGCATCGTAATCGTGACAGCTGGAGCTGCCACACGTTACCTTCGGGCTATAGGGTTTTCCGCTATCACGTACATGACTCCCTTCTTCATCTAAAAGGGGAATGGCTGGGTGTAACAATGGCTCGTCCACGGTGTTGGCTATTGCCGTTTGTAGCATGCCAAACGAAAAGCTGAAAAACAGCACTGTTATTGCTTGGGTCACTTTTCGGTTTAATATCTGCATTACGTTTATCCCTATACTCTTACATCAGAAATTACGCCGCTTCTTCCGAAAGGCGCTTGAATTTGGCAAATAATTGATCCTGTCCTTCTTTGTGATAAGGGTCATCCTCAATGCAATCCACTGGACAGACTTTGGTGCATTGGGTTATGTCGTAGAGTCCTACGCATTCGGTGCATAACATTGAGTCTATGATGCAAATTTCATCACCCATCGAAATTGCTTCGTTGGGGCATTCCGGTTCGCATACATCACAATTTATGCATTCTGCGGTAATCATCAGCGCCATCAGGACCTCCTGTCATCATGTTGCGTAAACCAGCATCGCAGTACGATCTGGTTCTTACATCCTGGTGACAGATGTTAATGGAGAAAAAAAAAGGCCGGAAGTGACAAAATGTCACGTGACATTTTGTCGCACTTTTTGCTGAGTGTGTTGTATGTTTATTGTTCGATTAATAATGCATTGAAAGAAAAACTTATTCTTTTTAAAAAAAAACGCTACTTTAGGTGATTTTAAAGCGTAAATTTATAATTTCTATGGTGATGGTGAGCGATATTTTTTCTACGAATGATTTAATTTTAAATTAAGCTAATCGTTGTATCTTGATGCGTTATTAAAATTGAACTAATCTTCTGCGGAAATTAAATGGGGGGTATGAAATTACTCTCATTTATCAAGGGATATAACTTTTGATTTAATGTTTGTTAATTCACAGGTTATTGTAAGTTGTCATCAATCGATTAACTTAAAATAAGGGAAATATTATGATTTGTAAGGTTAGAAAATGTATCGCCGTATGTTTTTTTACACTTTTTGTAGTTTATTTTTCGAATGCCCAGGCAGGGTTGACGCCGCAGCAGTCTCTTGGGAAAAAACTTTATTTTGACGAGGGTTTGTCAGAGCCTGCTGGCCAGTCCTGTGCCAGTTGCCATCATGAAAATGCAGGTTTTGCTGATCCCGATACACAACTTCCAGTATCGGAAGGTGTGATTTCCGGGCGATTCGGTAATAGAAACTCCCCCAGTGCGGCTTATGCTGTATTTTTTCCGGAATTTAGTTATAACAACAATGTTGCCATTGGTGGCCAATTTTGGGATGGTCGCGCAGCCAATCTTACCGAGCAGGCCAAAGGCCCATTTCTAAATCCCCTTGAAATGAATAATCCTGATAAAGCCACGGTTATTGCAGATATACAAGCCTCAAATTACATCAATCTTTTTGAAAATGTATGTGGCCCCATTGGCAATATTGATGCAGCCTATGATTGCATGGCGGAAGCTATCGCAGCCTTTGAAGGATCTGACGAACTCAATAAATTCAGCTCAAAATTTGATCAGATTTTAGCCGGTCAAGCCAGTTTTACCTTTCAAGAGCGGCGTGGCTTTATGCTGTTTAATAGTAAAGGCCGGTGTGGTCAATGCCATTCAAACGGTGGAATGATGATGGGCATGGGTGGCATGGGTGGCATGGGTGGTATGGGTGGTATGGGTGGTATGGGTGGTATGGGTGGCATGGGTGGCATGGGTGGCATGGGTGGCATGGGTGGCATGGGTGGTATGGGTGGTATGGGTGGTATGGGTGGTATGGGTGGGGGTGGATCATCGAGTCCGATCCTGTTCACCGATTTCCGCTATCACAATCTGGGTTTACCGAAAAATACCGAATACCCTTTCAGTCAACAGCCTCCCAATGTGATCGACCTGGGGCTTGGTGGAGTGCTGAACATCGCAGCAGAAAATGGAAAATTCAAAACACCCCATTTACGCAATATTGCTCTGACGCCACCTTATATGCATAACGGCTTGCTAAAAACGCTGAAAGAGGTTGTACAGTTTTATAACACGCGGGATATTCCTGGATTATGGAACCCACCGGAAGTATCGGAAAATGTTGAAACCGTATTATTGGGTAATCTTGGGCTCACAAATAGTGAGGAAGATGCCATTGTTGCATTTATGTTGACATTTACCGACGATTATTAAGCGATGAATAACGGCCACGGTAACAATGCTGTGGCCGTTATGTAGCGAATCTTATTATTGGGATTTCGCACAGCAGGCCAATATTGCAGGCGTTGTCGATTTTCACTTTATTTGTTATGAATATCTGCTATCGGATTGTTTGTTAAGGATTTTATTGTCAATTTTGGCGTTTAAAGAAAAGGGTGGCGCTGCTCTCACCCTTATCACTTTCTGGCCAAAAGTGAAGGTATGGTGGCAGAATATATTCCGGAGGAACGGCGCGGATGTTACGCGACAATTTGTCACTCCTCGCAAGGTATCAACCGGCTGTATACTACTGTAATGAATAATTTTCATGCGATTTACGATCCAACTGCTGCACTCAATCTACAGCGTCTCTTTGTATTACGAAATATCGCGATCATTTGCGCGTTGGCAGCGGTTACCATTGCCTCTCAGGTGCTGGCAATGGAGCTACCGCTATTGCCATTGCTGCTTATCATTGCTGTGCATGGTGTGATTAATGTCCTGACCTTGTTACGCATGAGAAAGCCGCGCCCGGTGTCATCGTGGGAATTTTTTGTACAGTTGGTGCTGGATACGTTGGTTCTGTGTGCGCTGCTTTATTTCGCTGGGGGTTCTACTAATCCCTTTGTTTCCCTTTTTCTATTGCCGCTGGTTATCGTTGCATCCATTTTGCCTCAGCGTTTTACCTGGGCTATGGCTGTGTTGACCGTCGGTTGTTACAGTCTGCTCATTTACTTTTTTCAGCCACTGTCCCATGCGAATATCAAACACGGTGCTGATTTCGATTTGCATGTAACGGGTATGTGGTTCAGTTTTTTGTTGAGTGCAGGGTTGATTGTCTTCTTCGTGGTCCGCATGGCCAACAGTTTACGGGAACGGGATAGCATTTTGACTGAAGCGCGGGAACAAGCTATGCGTGATCAACACCTTGTGACGCTGGGCACCCTGGCCACTGGCGCTGCTCATGAGCTGGGCACACCGCTGGCAACAATGGCCGTGCTGGTGGGTGAACTACGGCACGAGCATGCAAATGACCCTGATGTATTGGAGAAAACAAAAATGCTACGCAGTCAACTGGATCGCTGTAAAAGTATCCTGTCCAGTATTACCGCCAGCGCCGGACAAGTACGGCCTGAAGGTGGACGTAGTTTTGCGATTGATGATTATCTGGAAGTTGTGGTCGGGTTACTGCGTTCCTCGCGCCCGGCTGCAAAGGTTTCCTGTCAATTGGAGGGGTCACATCCAACACCACAAATTCTGGCGGATACGACCCTTACCCAAGCGTTACTCAATATACTCAATAATGCCGCTGATGCTTCCATTGACAGCATCGAAGTCAAAGGATGTTGGGACAACGAACATCTCACTCTCAGTGTTTGTGATCAAGGTGAGGGTTTAAACCCCTCAGAACTTGCCGCTGCCGGTACGCCGTTTTTTACGACCAAACCGAACGGCCAGGGACTGGGGCTTTATCTGGCCCGCGCGGTGATGGAGCGCTTCGGTGGAAAAGTACAACTGCTTAATCAAAATGGCGGTGGCACGCAGGCAGTGATTGAATTGCCACTTGTCCCCATAAGAGTACCGGTATGACAGCTCAACAAACTGAGCCATCCAGTGATTTTCCGACGCTATTATTGGTGGAAGATGACCATTTGTTTTGTCAAGTGATGGGGGAGGCGCTGGCTAAACGCGGCTTCAATGTACAGGTGGCGGGTAATGTTGATGAAGGTATCGCACTCAGTGAGAAAACATCCCCCGAGTTTGCTGTAGTAGACCTTAATATGCCAGGGCGTTCTGGTCTGGTATTAGTCAAACATCTTATTGATATCGACTCACACACACGGGTTGTTATGCTTACCGGCTTTGCCAGTATTGCCACTGCGGTGGAAGCGATCAAGCTGGGAGCTATTCACTATCTTGCTAAACCTGTAGATGCTGATGAAGTCATTGCTGCATTTTATCGTGAGGAGGGTGATACCGGTGTGGATATCACGACACAGCCACTCTCCGTCAACCGTATAGAGTGGGAGCATATTCAAAAGGTATTAAGCGACCATAAAGGCAATATTACGGCCACCGCTCGCGCCCTTGGTATGCACCGCCGAACGTTACAGCGAAAATTGCAAAAGCGTCCGCAATTGAGATGAAATATCACTTATCCCGAAATTATTTTCTTTAATTTCTCTGGATCCAACTTTCCGTAGCTTGCTACGTAGGTTTTTTGTTAAAACACCTAAGCGTTTAATACCCCGATTTCGCGCAGTGAGGAAGCTCTCTGCGGGGTTGTTATTCTATTCTTTACTCTTGTCAATATTCCCTAAGTTTGTGTGGAAAATATCATATAGAATTTTTTATGGTGGTTGCATGATAGACATGTGGCATAGGCAATTTTTAATGTTTATGTCGCGATTTTATATAAGACTATTACTTTTCTAACGGTTGAACCGCTGTTTTTTGTTTTTGTGGTTTTTCGCTTGGACAAAAAACTCTCTCAGTTTCGTGCATTGTTGTTGAATAACCCCAACTATTTCGGCAACCTTGATAAATGTTGCCCAGTTAAATCAGTGCTTAATATTCAAGGTAATACCTTTTACGAAGAATTGGGCTGTGTTGGCTTTCAACCACAATTTAATCGTCTGGAGGCCGTTGTTTATATTAAACAATCCGCTGGCTATAGTGGTGATATCTGTTCCAATGGCTCACCAGAGTTTGTGCGTTTTTACCTTTCCTATGATGATGGTGCGACCTGGGTGGATCAGGGGTTAAGCAGCTTCACATCCTATGATATTCCGGAAGGGACCAAAGGTAGCAAACGACTTGAGTATGCTGCTTCATTAACGGTAAATCCACCTAAAAAGTTTTGTGTTACCGAGAATATCATTTTGGCACGAGCTATCCTTTCCTGGAATAACGCACCGCCTGAAGATACGCCAGATTTTATTCCTGTGTGGGGAGATATACATGATACCCACATCCAGGTAGACCCTAAAACTTTTTTCCTGGTTGGTGATTTTCTTCAGGCACTGGAAGTAAAGGTTAAACCGGAATTGTTGTCGGCCATTGATGTAAATGCAAGCATTGCCCCGACAAAAAAAATGGCGATGACTGTGCCGGAGTTGCAGAAAGCTTATAAAGGTAAAGATGTGCCAGTACACCGTTTTGCACTAACCGAACTGAATAAGTTAATGAGTCAACCTGTTCTGTCAGCCTCGCTCACATCACCGGGTAGTGCAGGGCTGCTGGCGGATCTTGATCTTGATATCGACATCAATGATCTGGTGGCGGTACTAAACCCGGGCGATGGTAATACACGCTATGAAGAGATGGAATGTATCGGTTATGACCCGAAAACGCAGACAATGGTTGCTACAATCCGGGTCAAGTTATCGTCCGGTTACTCTGGAAGTTTATGTACACAAGGGAGTCGTGAATATGTAACTTTTTGGGCGGATTTTGATGACAATGGCAGTTTTGAAACCTGTTTGGGAACAACTTCCGTCAACGTTCATGATATCAACAAGGTGCCAGATGATGGTTTGGAGTATGTGGTTTTCCTTCCTGTTAATTTTGACCAATACCGTCAATCCTGTGGGCAGGGGCCGAGGCTGGTTCCTGTTCGGGCGATCATGTCCTGGAATGTGGCACCGCCATGTAACAACCCCAACTATGTGCCGGTATGGGGGAATCGTGAGGAAACCGTGATACACATCAAACCCGGTTATGCTTATCCCCCTGGTACACATATGCCTATCATCCAGACGGTAGCGAGTATGGATACGGATGAGATTAATCAGGTAACTGGCTTGGCCAGTGGTGCCGCTGCCCTGGCAGGTTTCATTGCGACGGAGAGTCCGTTTGGTGGTGAAGTTATTATTACCGGACATATTGCCAACACAACAGACATTAGTGCTGGAGCGGCTAACCTGAAATACATGGTCGAAGTCAGAGAAAATGGAGGTGAGTGGCAACCGCTTTCCAACAGTTTTGAGTTAGGTCGTGATCAGTTATTAAACGGTGTCTGGAGTGATATGCCGAAGGCGGATCAGTCAGTTGATGAAATGAATTGGTATAAATACCAGGCGGACCTGATCGGCGGTCCTGGCAATGCACAAATATTTCCAGTGGGTAATGTATTGGCACGCTGGCAGACAGCAGGCAAGACTGGCCTGTGGGATATTCGTATCAAGGTACCAAAAGATCCGACAGTGCCTGGTGGTCCTGTCTGGGAAGATACAGTAAGAGTGATGCTGGATAATGATGCCCCTGATGTTGCAATCAACATTACTTCGGGTGGAGGTGATTGTGCTGACTTTACAATTGGTGATGTGATTGATGGTAGCTATTCAGCCTCCGATGCACATTTGCGTCAGGTACGTCTTTTTGTTGAGCCAGCCAAGGGTGGCAGTTTCGCCAACCCGGCACCTTTACCCGTAGGCGAGACAATGCCTTTGAACAGGGTGTTTTCACCGACCAAGACTTTTGAAAATGGGAACTGGTCGCTGAATACTGCCGGGATGCCACGCTGTGGTTATATCATAAGGCTGGGTGCCTGGGACAATACTATTGTCAATAGTGGTTCTGTCGGTCGTTACCGGTCTGCGGTTGTGGGGTTATGTTTGCGCGCCCCAGAAGACGCTTAGTATTTTTTGTAACTTTGGATGAATGCGCAAAATAGAGGATGCCCGATAACTCGGGCATCCTTTTTTTATGCTTCATTTTTTGTTGTTCTGCGAATTGATCAGGCAGATGTCTTTATTCCAGGTTTTTTTACGGTGCTACTTTTGGAAGCTCACTGGAAAGAATATCAAGATTTGGCAGCATAATGATTTCTATACGGCGATTGAGTTTCCGACCTTCTTCTGTTTCATTGTCTGCTCTTGGGTGAAATTCACCAAACCCGGCGGCAGAAATATTTTCAGGAGAAACCCCCATGTCTGTCAGTAAATGGATGACAGTCAGTGCCCGGGAAGTCGATAATTCCCAATTGCTAGGGAATCGAGCACTTTTAATGGGCATGTTGTCTGTGTGCCCTTCAATTTGAAAACGCCTATCAGAAAACTGGCTCAACACCGCAGCGATTTGAGTCAGAGCTTCTTTACCGTCCGGATTTAAATGAGCGCTTCCACTTTTGAACAGGACATTGTTCGGAAGATTAATCACAATTCGTCCCTGTTCGATACTGACAGTCAACTGACCGCCATCGATCATGGTTTTCAGCCGATTGACAAACTGTGCATATATTTCATTACGACGTTTAGTTTCGGCTTCAATGTTACTCAGTGTGGCCATTTTTTCTTGAGAATCGGAAAGCTCTTTTTGAAGCGCTTGTTTTTTTGCTTCAAGTTCTGCCAGCTCATCCTGTGTTGCGGTAACTTTTTCTCTGGCAGCGGCTAATTCCTGTTCTGCTTTTTTAAGTTGTTCTTTATTACGGCTGATTTCATTTTGCGCGCTTTCCAGGGACTGGCTCATCGCTTCCTTTTCTGCCAGTGCAGCCTCAAATTTACTGCTGGATACACAGGCGGACATTGATAATATAAAAGGAATGGTGATTATAAGCGTGACGAATCTCATGATGGCTCCTTGAGTTTATGTTGATCCGGATTTTATTGGATTTAGTTATCTGCATTGGATTGAACGCAATTACCTGTCGTGTTGTTCCCGTTTATCCTGAGGCGGATTAATGAGGTTACAATTCAGGGTAATTTGTCATGCAAAACTGTCTCTTAAAAGAGACAGTTTGTGATTTTATTCAGGGAAAATATTGTTGCTATTAGTATCTTTTCCGTATTGAAAAATGACATATAGCGTTTGTGGCAGGCTTGTTTTCTTATCCCTATCTCCAGGCTATGTTATAACTCAGGTAACGAACCTTTGTCGCTAAATTATGGAGTGCCTGAAATGAATATCCGGTTTATATTTTCCAGTTTTTTATTGTTGTTCTTCCTGTCTACCACTGGTTATGCGCAAGAGGTGGCGGGGGTCAAGGTACCGGAGCAGGTGACGCTTGCCAATACCGTTCTCAAACTGAATGGTGCCGGTATTCGCAGCAAATTCTTTTTTAAAATTTATGTAGGGGCACTTTATTTGCCGCAAAAAACAAAAGATGCTGAAACGGCTATCAGTATGAATGGCTCTAAGCGCATATTAATGCACTTTCTTTATAAAGAAGTAGAAAAAGAAAAACTCGTCGAAGGTTGGGTTGACGGGTTTAAAGACAACCATACCAGCGAACAATTTGATGCATTTAAAACAAAGCTTGAAGCTTTCAATGCACTGTTCGTCACTGTCAAACGCGGTGATCGTATCGAGCTGGATTACCTGCCGGAAACCGGCACCCGGGTGCGCATCAATGATCAAATAAAAGGCAGCATTCCCGGCGAGGGGTTTTATTCTGCCCTGCTCAGAGTCTGGTTAGGGGAAGAACCGGCAGATTCGGGCTTGAAAGAGGCAATGCTTGGCGAATAATTCAAGTGATTTTTCAGGCGGTTGGTTAGCATTCTTCATGTGTTACGGCTTCCAAAATGGCGGTAAATAGGGTTAGATACGCAAAACCTTATTTCCCGGATGGACAGCGTTTCGCGATTCAGACAACCATGGCCGTATACAACGTAGACAAATTGATGCACAAAGCCCGCAAGCTGGCGGCGGATTATCGCCGGGCCACGGGGCAGGCACTGGGCATCAGTAATGAAATTGCCACTCATGATGTGATTCGTTTGATGAAGCTGGTACCCGCAGAGCCGGGCGCGGGGGGCTACGATGCCATTGGTACCGGCAGCCGTGAGGGTAAATACATCCAGATCAAAGGCCGCACCATTTTTAATGACAAAAAAAGCGGCCAGCGTGTCGGGCAGATCAAAGTAGAGCAGGATTGGGACAGCGTTATGCTTATCCTGATGAATGAAGATTACGAAGCGCAGGCGATTTATGAAGCCGACCGCGAGGTGCTGGTGGAGGCAACGGCGGAAACTTCCGAAAAACGCGCCAAGCGGGGAGCCATGTCGGTGGCGAAATTCAAGGCTATCAGTACGCGGGTCTGGTCAGTGGATGATGTAGACGAAGAAAATTTTTCTGGTGAGCAGGCCTCCTGAGGCTGTTCACGCTATTTTTGTAATTTCCATGCAAACCATCGTTGATATTCTGGGGCCGAATGGCCCCCTCGCAAAACATGTGTCCGGTTTTGCAGCTCGCAGCCAGCAGCAGGACATGGCTGAGGTCACCGCTCGTGCGCTGGAAAACAACGAAATGCTTATCGCTGAAGCGGGTACCGGCACGGGTAAAACCTACGCTTATCTCGTGCCAGCCCTGCTTTGCGGCAAAAAGGTGATGATTTCCACCGGTACCAAAAACCTGCAAGACCAGCTTTTTCATCGCGATTTACCCACCGTGCGTAAAGCGCTGGGGGTATCCACCTCTGTGGCGTTGCTCAAGGGGCGTGCCAATTATTTGTGTCACCATCGCCTGGAAAAAGTGGAAGGCCAGCGTTTGCGCCCTGAACAGCAGGATCAACTGGCGCGTATCCGTACCTGGCTGGGTCGTACAACGTGTGGTGATATCGCTGAACTGGGTGCCGTACCGGAAGATGCACCCATCTGGCCAAAGGTGACCTCCACCATCGATAATTGCCTGGGCGGTGAATGCCCGGTTTACAGTGACTGTTTTGTCGTAAAAGCGCGTAAAACCGCACAGGCTGCCGAAGTGCTGGTGGTCAATCATCACCTGTTTTTTGCGGATCTGGCGTTGCGTGACGAGGGGTTTGGTGAGTTGCTGCCCGGTATTAACGCCTTCATCTTTGATGAAGCCCATCAGCTGCCCGATGTGGCCAGTACGTTTTTTGGCAGCAATCTCAGCGCCCGGCAACTTAACGAACTGGCGCGTGATGCACTCGTTGATGTGCTCACGGAAGCACGGGATGCAGATGCGGTACAGGCCAGTATTACCCGATTGGAAAAAGCGGTACGGGACTTTCGTCTGGCGTTGGGGAACGATACAAAACGTGCGCCCTGGGCATCCATGGATGACAATGTGGCACTGGCCACAGCCACGGAAGATCTGCTCGAATCGTTGGCACGCCTAGAGTCAGACCTGGAACCATTGGCCGAACGCGGCAAGGGACTGGAGCGTAGCTGGCGACGCTGTCTGGACTTGAAAGCCCGGCTGGGCCAGTTTGTGAATGGCGGCAGCGACGAGCAGGGCGTGATCCAGTGGTTCGAGACGCATGCGCGCGGCTTTGCGTTACACATGACACCGTTGGAAATCAGCGAGGCGTTTCGTAGCCATGTTGATAAACATAAAAGTGCGTGGATTTTTACCTCGGCGACTCTGGCGGTGGGCGATGATTTTACACATTTTTCCCGCGAATTAGGCATCGAAGACGCCCATGCCCGGCGCTGGGACAGCCCTTTTGATTTTGCCAGACAATCCCTGCTGTATGTGCCCACGACACTGCCACCACCCAATACACCGGACTACACAACAGCGGTGGTCGAGGCTGCACAACCGGTGATTGACGCCAGTGGTGGCCGGACTTTTTTTCTGCTCACCAGTTACCGGGCGCTGAATATTGTTGCCCGCGCACTGGAAGGCAAAACCGACTACCCGCTACTGGTGCAGGGCAGCCTGCCGCGTGGCGAGTTGCTGGATCGTTTTCGCGAGCTGGGCAACGCCATACTGGTGGGTACCAGTAGTTTTTGGGAAGGCGTAGATGTGCGCGGCGAGGCATTATCCTGTGTGATTATTGATAAACTGCCCTTCAGTTCACCGGGAGACCCGGTGATGCAGGCACGATTGGAGGCCATGCGCGAACGCGGTCTGAACCCGTTTTTTGATTATCAGGTGCCGCAGGCAGCCATTACGCTCAAGCAGGGTGTTGGGCGGCTGATCCGCGATGTGAGTGATCGCGGTGTATTAATGATTTGTGATCCACGCCTGTTCGGTAAGAGCTATGGGCGTATCTTCCGCAACAGTCTGCCGCCCATGCCGGTAACCCGGGATGTGGCGGATGTGCAGCAGTTTTTTGCGGAGGAACAAAAACACGGGAGGGCCGACTCGTGAAACTACTGGCCATTGAAACGGCCACCGACGCCTGCTCGGCGGCGCTGTCCATTGACGGTGAACTGCGCGAGCGCTTTGAAATCGCGCCACGCGCCCACACCGAACGCATTCTGCCAATGATTGATGAACTGATGGCCGAAGCAGATATTACGATCTCGCAAGTGGACGCCATGGCCTTCGGTTGTGGTCCCGGCGCATTTACCGGTGTACGTATTGCCGTGGGGGTGACCCAGGGCATTGCCTTTGCGGCGGATTTGCCCGTGGTGCCGGTTTCAACGCTGGCAGCATTGGCGCAGGGCACAGAAGGGAATCAGGTGCTGGCCGCGCTGGATGCGCGAATGAATGAAGTCTATTGGGGTGCTTATCAGCGCAACACTGCGGGCTTGATGGAGCAGGTTGGCGAGGAATGTGTTTCGCCTCCCGATGCTGTGCTATGTCCCCTGGGTAATGACTGGCGAGGGGCTGGTGCAGGCTGGACGGCTTATGAAAGCATGTTATTGGCACGTTGTGCGGGACAGCTGACATCGTGGGATGGCACAGGTTTTCCGCACGCCCGTGATGTGGCTTTGCTCGGAATAGTGGGTTACGAAGCCGGGCAGGGCGTAAATGCCGAGCAAGCCCTCCCGGTGTATTTGCGCGATAAAGTTACCTGGAAAAAAGTCCGATAGATGGGTTAAGCCGTCGCAGGGTATGACAGACTGACTGAGCCAGCCAACATAAGCTGGGTCTGGCAGGCTTTTAGTCGGGTCCGAGGCGTTTAAGCAGCCGGACAAGCACTTTATTCGTGTGTACATAGAGGCGCTGAAATAACCTGTTGTAAACGCAAAGGCAGCAATGATGCGGAGGACGCAAAGAAAAAGAGTAAACTTTGTATTCTTTGCGTTAAATACCCATTAAGGCATTTTGTATAAATGTTATATTACCGCACTGAGGCACAAGGTTTCTTCATGTACCCGGGTTTCAGGCGATAGTTTGAAACTCGATAAAATACGGAAAACTCAATGGTTGTAAAGACGTACCGGGCTCATATTATTTCGCTGATGGTTTTATTGCTGGCCATTGTTTTGGCAAGTTGCGGTGGTGCGCCCACTAAGGACAATGCGGCGGCATTCGCCAAACCCATGTCCAAGCTGGAACTGGTGCGTACGCTTGCCGGACGAAATAAAAACAAGGTTATTACTTTTGCGGGTAAAAACCTTGCCAGTCTTGAACTGCGTAATTTTAATTTTCAAGCCGCCATATTTACCCAGGCCTATCTGGCCAGAACTGATTTTCGTAATGCCCGTCTCCAGCAGGCACGTTTCGACAAAGCCGATTTGACCGGAGCGATTATGGTGGAAGTCGATCTTCGTCAAGCGGACTTCCGTGGAGCCAATCTCACCGGAGTGGATTTTACCGGTGCCAATCTTAATGGTGCGGATTTATCGGGAGCCAACCTGCAAGGGGCAATATTCAATCGCTCGCTATTGCAGGGTATTCAATTGAAAGATGCGGTTTTGTATGATGCACAGTTCGTGAATGTGTATCTGGGGGCGACCGATCTTAGCGGTCTGGATTTGCGCGAAGTCAATTTTCAGGGCTCAGACCTGAGTAACAGTATTTTGCGTGCAGCTAACCTGGAAGGGACGGACTTGAGTGGTATCAATTTACGTGCAGCAGACTTGGGGTCAGCCAATCTGGCGCGGGCGAACCTGGATTCAGCAATTCTCAGCGAAGCCCTGTTGACCAGCGCCAATTTTGTGGATGCCAGCCTGGAAGGTTGTGATTTGCGCGGTGCTAATTTGTTTGGTGCCCGTATGCAGGAGGCTAACTTGAAAAAAGCGTTGTTGCGGGGCGCTAATCTTAGTGAGGTCAATCTGACAGGAGCCGATATGCGCGAGGCCAACTTATTCAATGTGACCGCAGTTCAATCCAGTTTTGCTTGGTCAGACATGCGCGGCGCAGTGCTCACCCGGGGTGATTTTACCGGCACCAATTTCAGTGATGCCAAATTGAATGAGGCGATTCTGCTGAAGAGTGTACTGGTTCGGGCAAGTCTGGTGGCGACCAGCCTGATCGACGCCAACCTCAGAGGGGTCGATTTTAACGGTGCCGATGTGCGTGGTGCCAATTTTCGTGATGCAGATTTACTCGATGCAAAAAACTTGTCGCGTGCCCGGGGTTTAAATAAGGCACGGAATCTTGACAAAGCCGTGTTGTAACGCGAGTATATTTTCAAATTAGACCGGTCAGGGATGAATGGCACACATGCAGATTTCTTCCAGCAATGCAGGGCTTATGGCCGGTTCGGGAGCCTCAGTCGCGTTATCGACAGCCCGCAAACCCGTTGCTGAACTGCCCGCTACCGCGCATACCGATGTCTCTTCGGCGGTTAATGCGCGTACATTACAACAGATAGCCCCGCCTGTTGCACCCACCAATACTGCAGTTAATGCAGCAAACAATGCCGATGCTTCGCGTGCATTGGTGCTGGCACGTCAGCGTGAAGGGTTTGATGGTTTACAGAGCAACGCACAGACAGGCAGGCTGGGTAACGAAGCTGTGGCACAGCGTGCCATTATGGAATATGACAACGTGGCTACACAGGAACAGCGATTTGAATTGATCAGCGTACTTGCAGGGATTGATGTTTTTGCTTGAAAGTGCTGTCGTTATTGGTCTTCGGGGTTAAAATGCGGCATCAGCGCCAAAACACTCTCATCTCAAAAACAACAAGTATTTAACGCGAAGATCGCAAAGTTTATGCTTTCCTTCCGTGTTTTTGCGATCTTAGCATGTTGCCAGACCAACGTGGTGATGGGCGGGAATACACCCGCAACCCGTTAAACGGCTAAAAACGCACGCCGATTTTGGCGCTGGTCGATTTGTTGTCGCCTGTTTGCTCGGTTTCAGCAGCAAAATTAACCAAGCCCAGATTGAAATTAATACCGAGAAAATATTTGTTCTTGGTGAGACTCTCGTCTTCCAGGCCTACATTGGTTTCGCTGTTAATCCACACCTGACCGATACCGGCATAGGGCGTGAAAAAGGCAAAACCCTTGGAGACAGACAGCTCCAATCCTCGGGTACTCAAGTCCAGCTGATCCACACCGGTCAGCCGTGAAAAGGTGCCGCGAATGGAAACAGCGGGGATGAGCATGCCACCTTCGAGTAAGGCGTAGCTGAGTTCACCACCGATCAGTCCGATATTGCTGGAAGGCACTGACGTGTAAAATGCGCCGACATCAAAGCCGAAAGGCAAACCTTTGCTGACATGCAGTTTGGGTACCAATAACTGGCTGGAGGTTGCCTCGCCGCTGGTGGCAGTTTCTAACGCCGAACTTTCCAGGGATGTGCTGCTTACCTCAAAGCCGATATCAAAACCCAGGCTGCCCAGAGGCTCAGCGGGGCGAATAGCTTTGTAGCTGAGCGCGGCACCAAGGTCGGAAGTCAGGTCTTTGAACAAGCTTTGACTGAGATTGCTGACATTGTTGATATCACCACCAGCCCAGCTCGCAGAGGGCAGAGCCAGTGTTGCCATTACTGCGATAATACATTTCCAGTTCGGGTATTTGGTTTCCAGCATGTTTACTGCTCCAGGCTTTTGTCGATTACGGCTACGCACTATACCTGCGTCGTCCATAGTAGCATGTGATCTTTTTCACAAGCTGTCAGGAAACACAAGTATAGCGTTGTTATAAGGGCTTGGTGTAGTGGACGCCGCATTTTTTTGGAATTTGTCATATGGGCGGCTGTTGCTACTTGAGATTAAAAAACCACCTCATTAATAATACGCTGATAGCTCGCAAAACGATCCCTGGATATTTTTCCGGCGCTGATTGCCGCCTGCAAAGCGCAATCCGGTTCAACATCGTGGCGGCAATTACTAAAACGGCACCGGCCAAGATAGGGGTGAAATTCCCGAAAGCCCTCAGTAATTTGCGCAGTGCTGGCATGCCCCAGTCGAAAAGCGCGTACCCCAGGTGAGTCAATGAGTTCACCACCATGGGAAAAATGATACAACCGTGTGGTTGTGGTGGTATGGCGTCCTTCACCACTGCTCTCGGACAAGGTGTTAACGCGCAACTCTTCCTCTGGCAATAACACCTGGATCAGCGAAGATTTGCCGACGCCGGACTGACCGACAAAAATGCTGGTTTTATCCCGCAGGTACACCAACAAATCATCCAGCCCATGTTCGCGTTTGGTGGTGGCGTAGATAACACCATAACCGACATCCTCGTAAGCCTGAAAACGGCTTTTCAACTTGGCAAAGGCCGTGTCACTGAGCAGATCGATTTTGTTGATGATCAACACCGGTGGTATTCCGGTCATTTCCGCTGCCACAAAATAGCGATTGATCAAATCAACATCCAGTGCGGGCTCTGGTGCCGCTACCACCAGAATCTGATTGATGTTAGCGGCGACCGGCTTAAGCTGGTTATCGGCATCCGGCCGTTCCAGCAAACTGTAGCGAGGCTCCATAGCCACCACCACGCCGGTGTTATTGGGCCCAGCCTGCCAGACCACACGGTCTCCGCACACCAGTGGTGGCAAATTCCGGCGTAACAGGCAGCGGTGCAGTTTTTGTTGGCTGTCTTCGAGATCAACCTGTGCGCCGTAACGGGTAATGACGCGCCCAGATTGTTCAGGACCAAGCTCGCTGCCTTGCAGTTCATCAGCAAGTCGGGCGTTCTTTTTTTGAGAGCGGGCAAGGCGTTCGGCCTGAATTTTTTCCGCACGCCATTCCTGGCGGCGGGTGAGTTTACGCTTGGCCATAGGCACCGTTGTTAGTGGTAAATAATGCATCGATTTTGGCGGCACAAATAAAATCATTTTGTGATAACCCGCCAATAGCATGGGTACTGTATTGAATCAGACAGTGGTTATAACCCACCGTCATATCTGGATGATGATCTTCCTGATGGGCAATCCAAGCCGCAGCATTGACGAAAGCCATGGTTTGATAATAATTTTTGAAATGAAAGTCCTGCTGAATTGTCTTGTTGTCATCACCAAGGTTCCAGCTGTTTAATTGCCCCAGCATGATGTGTGTATCATTGCTGTTCAATGGCTTGACGCCACCCTCGCAAGGTTTACAGGTTTGTTCAGCAAGAGTGGGCATGGTTTATCGCCGGATTATTTCCCGAATTTGTAAAAATCGACATTGAGGTGTTCCACCACATCGTTGAGATCATTCGGTGAAAAATCAGCATTGGCCGCCGCATCACAGAACTTTACCCGGGCGCTCAAATCCTCAAAGGTATGAATAATACGATTGGAGCGAGTGTACTGACTGTTGTCATGGCAGCCCATGCAGCTTTTGCTATGCAATGTTTTGCCGTGAGCAGCATCCGGGGCGCGCTCACCGGCCCATGCTGATGTCAGTGAAAAAGTGAAGGTTGTTGCCACCAAAAAAAGGAATACAAGTATTTTAGTCATCATTTGCTTAGCACCGTTATGTATTTTATGTCTGTTTAATCTCAGAGGGTTCAATTTCCCATAACTTACTGTGGACACCATCCTTATTCCGCATGCTTTTAGCCGAAATCTAAAAGCTTTACCTCCTGGGCTCCAGCTTTTATTTGCTGCTATTCCGGGCAGAAATGTATTGGTAACCTCCGCGCAGTATACCTGCAAATGAGGTCAACGAAATATATCTGATTGGGGGGGGGAATATCAGGCAATAGCAATAACTCAACTGTCAGAGAAAATAGAAGGGGAGTTGCGCTAATTTTACGGGTAGTTCTGGTAATATCCTGAGCCAATGAATAACCCTGAGAGAGAAGTCATGCCTGAAACCATGATACCTAGCAAAAAAAACCTGATCTGGATTGACCTGGAAATGACCGGGCTGGACACCCA
>VAPL010505486.1_pt1 | contig 20337 bp, 18 predicted proteins | sample 3395061 | NCBI WGS metagenome assembly VAPL01 (sample SAMN08290444, study PRJNA428436) | hydrothermal vent metagenome | isolation source: Deep-sea hydrothermal vent chimney 2 | place: Pacific Ocean: Juan De Fuca Ridge | depth 2182 m m | reverse complement strand
GAGAGAGCTTTAAAGAAAAGGCATGGCTTTACTATAATGCACCTCATGGTGGTAGTCATAAATATTTGAATTATTTTGATCGGGGATATGGGGAATTAATTAAACATTGCTATAACACCTTAAAATGGTCAGAAATTTTCGAAAAGGCTGGTTTTTCTATTGATACTCATCGTCCATATTTAACTGATGCGGTTATGGAATTATGGAATATTGGAACACGACCAATAGCACCATTATTAATAAACATGGCTGGGAGATTGGAAAAAAAACATAGAGATGAAGCCCGTGAAGAATGGTCTGATTATTTTTCAAAATTCTTAACACCGATTATTGAAGGTGAATTCGATAGAAATGTTGCTGAAACTGAAACAGCCTTTCACTTTTTTATATTAGAGAAAAAATGAAAAAAATCATAGGTACATTAGAGGCAAGAATGGGATCGAGTCGCCTTCCCGGTAAAACTTTGACTCAACTTTATGGTGGAATGTCATTACTTGAATGTGTAGTAAAAAGATTCAAACAATGTAAGAACATTAATGATGTGGTTGTAGCTACAACTGTAGAAGCCGGTGATGACTTAATAGCTGAATGGTGTAAAAATAATAATATTAGCGTCTATCGAGGTTCTGAAGAAAATGTGCTTGATAGAGTATCAAATACCGCAAAGGAATATGGCGCAGATGCTATTGTGCAGATGGGAGCTGATTCGGCTTATCTTGACTATGAATTAATAGACAAGATGGTAAGTTACTATCTTGATTGTGATTTTGATTATGTGTGCAATGATCTTATACTCACTTATCCTCTTGGTGTTTATGCCCATGTTGTGAGTACCGATAAATTAATAGAAATTAATAATAAATTAAATTTAACACAAGAAGATCGTGATGATGTAGTGCGTTATATATGGGAACACCCTGAGCAATATAATATTTCAAATATTGAAGCTCCTATAGAATTGCAGTACCCACAGTTGCGATTAACAATTGATTATCCAGAAGATTTAGAGCAAGCAAAATCATTATACGAACATTTTGGTAGTTTCTTATTTACTACAGCGCAAATAATTAATTTGTATAAGGATAAACCTGAGTTCTTTTTGAAAACCATGTCTCTTAAGCAAGAGTCAGCGCCTTTCATAAAAAATTAGTAATGAAACTATTTAGCGTAGGAATAATTGGAGCCGGTAATATTGCAGGCGGTTATGATGAAAATAAATTAGATAATAAGCCTGGAATTTATACACACGCTGGTGCATATAATATACATGATGGTTTTAAAATTATTACAATTTATGATTTAGACAGGGATAGGGCGGATAAATTTAAATCGCATTGGGGTGTTGAAAATGCGGTTATAGATATAAAATCTATCTTAGAAAAATATCACGATGTACTAAGTATATGCACACCAGATAATACCCATCTAGAAATTATAAGTAATATTCTAAAGGCTAACTGTTGCAAAACAATATTCGTAGAAAAACCATTAATTACAGATATTGAACAATATAAAGATATTACTAAGTTAGCAAAAACAAAAGGTATCAATATTGTTGTTAATTTTCAACGTAGATATGAAAAAACTCACAAAGAAATACAGCAACTGATACAAAATAATCCTGAAAAGGTACTATCTGTTTCAGGTAAATATATGAAAGGTTTGCATCATATTGGTGTAACATTAATTGATACTTTCATGTTTTTCTTTGGTTTTCCATCTGCAGTACAAGCATATAATAGAGTGTGGAATGAAGAAGCTAAAGATTATAGTTATGAATTTATTATTTTTTATCCGAATTTCACTGCTTCTGTTCAAACAATAGATTCTGAAAAGTACCAGTATAACTATCATTTATTTGAAATTGATATGTTATTTACAGATAAACGAAAAACCCTAGTTGATATATCACAGGCTGTTAGGGAAGCTGATGTTGGTGAATATGCTTATTCAGGTGTAAAAGTAATGAAGGATCGTGAGGCAAATATAAGCGATACGGGATATAACTCATCTATGTATGATGCTATTTGCTATTTACATGACATTACAAGTTTAAATGTTGAGCATACAATTAATACTCCAATATCATCATATAATAATTTATTAGTTATAGATGCAGTTATTAAATCGTACAGTGATGAAGGAATTAAAATAAATTTTGAGAGTAATAAATGGAAAAGATAAGAAACAAACCATTTCCTCTTTATAACCCTATTGGTGAAGAAGAAGTCGAAGCGGCTGCAAACGTAGTTCGAACTGGCATGATGTCTGATTATATTGGTCGTCATTGTGACAAGTTTAATGGCGGGGAAAAAGTAAGAGAATTGGAGCAGCGTTGGGCTGAATACCATCAGGTGAAGCATGTAATTTCGTTTAATAGTGCAAGTTCCGCATTAATTGCGGGGATTGGTGCTTTGGGAATCATGCCGGGTGATGAAGTCTTAGTTATTGGGTATAGCATGTGTATATCAGCAACTGCGCCGTTGTTTTACGATGCTATTCCTGTTTTTGTTGATATAGAAGATGATTATTTCTGTATGGATCCAGTAAGTATCAGAGAAAAAATAACCTCTAGAACAAAAGCAATTTTACCTGTTGATTTATTTGGACAATCAACTGATATGGATGCTCTCCGTGACATAGCAAAAGAATTTAATCTTAAAATTCTTTGTGATTCATCTCATGTACCCGGCTGCGAATATAATGGCGGCTACGCAGGAACTTTTGGCGACATTGGAGTATTCAGCCTAAACCAACATAAAATTATACATTGTGGCGAAGGTGGAATTGCAGTAACAAATGATGATGATTTGGCACTGAGGTTACAACTTATTCGCAATCATGGTGAAGCTGCTGTAGAAGACATGGGGTATGATAATCTTAAAAATATGGTGGGTGGAAATTATCGACTACCTGAGACCGAAGCTGCGATTGCTATTGAACAATTGAAAAAATTACCAAAGTTACTAGAAAGCAGAAAAGATCTTGCTAACTACTTAACGGATAAATTATCTCCTATTGAATTCCTTACAACGCCTCAAGTGCGAGAAAAAAGTGATCATGTCTATTACCTATTCCCTTTAAAGTATGATTCAGATGTGGCCGGTTTAAGCCGTGAACAATACATAGATAATATAAGGAATCTTGGGATTCCATTGTATAAGTTTGCTGGTGGTTATATACGTCCTTTATATCTTGAACCTATATTCAGTCAGAAAGATAAATTTAAAAATGGATTTCCATATTCACTTCATTCACCTGATGAACAGACATCCTATGAAAAAGGTATATGCCCAGTAACTGAAAGGCTCTATGAAAAAGAAATGATTGTAACTGCATACAATTATTCTCCATTAACAAATAATGATATGGATGATATCGCTAAAGCTTTTAATATGGCAGCTAAAGGTTAATGAGCTTAAACTACAACATTGAATACAATAAACAAATAAGAGAGTGGTTGTTTAATGTTTTTGAATTTACATCTGAAATATCTAAATCTGATTTAGTAAGTAAAGATTGCCCAGTTTGTGGTTCGGCTGAAAATCATTTCTACGCTAACAATGATTATTTAGATTATGTTAAATGTAATGTTTGTGAATTGATATACATGAATCCAGCTCCCACAGCAAAGACTATTGATGAAGGTTTTCAAGGAGAAGATAAAATATTGGATGATTACTTTTCAATAATGAAAAAGTATAAAACCGATATCCCTGATAAAACCAATCCTCAAAAAGATAATAAGCTTAAAGATATATACTCAATTAAACAAAGTGGTCGTTTACTTGATGTCGGATGTTCAGTCGGTGACTTTCTGCATAAAGCTAAATATTGGTATGATGTGGAAGGGCTTGAGATAAATCCTCGAACATCAAATATTGCGATGCAGCATTTCAATATCCATAAAGATTATTTGTCAGAGCTTAATTTAGATAATTGTTACGATATTGTCACTCTGCACCAGATTCTCTACGGAATACCAGATCCAGTCGGATTGCTAAAAGATATACATAAAACTATAAAGGATGATGGTATTTTGTATATTAATTCACCCAATTCTGATTCATATGCAATGCAGGTATTTAAAGGTAAGTCTAATCATTTGTATGGTTATACATCTTTAAATGTTTTCAATAAGAAATCACTTGAAATGCTTTGTAAGCTTTCCGGTTTTAAAGTGGTTTCGTTTAGAACAGAGTGGATGGATATATATTTGACAGATCTGCAAGAGCTTTATGATAATCCAGATAAATTTATTCATAAGCGAAATACTCATCTAAAAAATTATGAAGAAAATATTTGCCTTGAAGATGAACTACAAGATTCATTGAATATGGAACTAGCAAACAAAGGAAATTATTTTGTGGCAGTACTTAAAAAATCTTAATGATAATTAACGAATGAACTTCATTTGATGAAGCCATTAGTTCTTTTTTTTAGCTGTGAGCCTGGTGGTGCGGAAGTATTAATTCCTGTAATTCAATTGCTTAAATTGGATTCTGATTTCAGGGTTTTAGTACTGGGGTATGGGTTAGGAGGTGATAGATTCAGTAGAGCAGATATTGATTTTGTAAAAATCGATAAGGTCATGAAAAGTGACAATGATATTTTTGAAAAAATAAAGCCAAGTATATTAATTACCTCTGCAGCTAGTTTGCCAGATAAAGATATGTCAGAAAAGCACTTGTGGCTCATTGCTAGAGAAAACAATATTCCGAGTATTGCATTTCTAGATCAATGGCAAAATTATGTACCTCGTTTCAGTGGTACAGAAACAAATGAAAGACTTAAATATTTACCTGATATTATTAATTGTATTAATATGGATGGTAAAAATGAAATGCTTGCAGAAGGGTTTCCGGAATCTAAACTTAAGCCGATGGGGCATCCGTATCTCTCAGGTGTAAAAAAAATATCAAATGCAATTGATGCTAATAGAATAAGAAAAAAAATATGTATTAGTAATAACGTTCTAATAGCTTTATTCGTTTCTGAACCGATATTAGAAAATTATGGTGATACACGAGGTTACGATCAATATCAGGTATTAGCTTTATTCTTACTGGCCATCTCTGAAAGCGAGAAAGATTACTTACCGGTTATTAAGCTACACCCAAAAGATAATATTGGAAAATTTGAAGACATATTAAATAAATATAAAAATATTTCACCAATAATTATAAAAAACGAGTTAACTTCACTTGAAGTACTTTCAATATCTGATTTGGTGATTGGTATGTCGTCAGTTATGTTGATCGAGGCTTATATATTAGAGTGTTTTATTATTTCGTTGCAACCAAACCTTAAGATCAAAGACCCTTTTATCCTATCGCGTCTTAATCTAACCCCGTTATTTGTTGGTAGCAAGAAGTTTTCTATTTGTGATATTAGCTGTAGCGCGTTGAATGATAGATTCGATTATACTTTTAATATTTGCGACTTTAAAGGTATATTAAAAAAACAATATAACTTAAATATTTAATAAAAATGCATTATTTATACAGTTATTATATGTTTTAATATCTTGGGAAATTGTTGAACACTACAATGAGAAATATATGAAAATATTGATTCCAATTATTCCTCACAGTACTCGTCATGATAAAGGTATGTCTAAGGGGTTTTCAAATGCTAACTTTCCGTTAGGTGTTGCTTATATTGTCGCAGCCATTATAAAAAAATTTCCTGAATCTGAAATTCTAACTGCGCCGTTCGATATTATGCAGGTTGATGATGCGGATGAGATCAAAAATGAACTAACCATTATATCGAAAGGTTTTTCACCAGATTTCATTATATATGGGGCGATGATTACTCGTTTCCATTATATTGTCACTCTAAGTCGAATTTCAAAAACTATATTTCCTGATGCGTTACAGATACTAGGAGGGAGTTCGGCAACATGGGGTTACTACCTTTTTGAAAAAGAAGCGCCAATTGATTTTATAACTGTAGGTGAAGCTGAAGAAACTATAGTGTCTATTCTTAGTGAAAACTATCAAAATACACCTGGTGTACTTTGGCTTGATTCAACGGGGACTTACAGAGGAGGCGCAACAAAGCAATTGATTAAAAATCTTGATGATATCCCTATCCCAAATCATTCAAGTTTTCTTGTGAAAGAATATATCGAAATTCAAAAAAGAATTACTGGCTGAAAAACTATGCCAATGGTTGCAAGTAGAGGATGCCCATTTCTTTGCCAGTTTTGTAGTCCTTCGGCAAATAGTTTACGAATAAGAAGCGTGAGTAATGTTATTGAAGAAATGAGATTCCTGAAATCAAATTATGGAATTGATTCTATTTATTTCTGGGACGAACTTCAGTTTGTTAAAAAACCCTGGTTTGAAGAATTCTGCCGACAAATGATTATAGAAAATATCGGTTTGAAATGGGTTTTTGTGACCCGCGCAACATTGGTAAGAGAAAAGGATATTCCTTTATTGAAATTGGCTCGAAAGGCTGGCTGCGTTCGCATAGCTATAGGCATAGAGTCAGGAAGCGAATTAATACTTAATGCTATGAATAAAAAAACGAGTGTGCAAGAAATGTCTGATGCTCTTTGGCGAGTGCGGAGAGCCGGTATAAAGGCTACTGGATCTATGTTATTAGGTATGCCGGGTGAAAACAAAAGTACAATTCAAGCTAGCATAGATTTTGCAAATAAAAATTTGTTAGAAACTTCATTTTATAACCTTATACCTTTAGCAGGAGCAGAGGTATATGATAATTATTGTAAAAGTAGAAATCTCATTCCGGATGAGAAGGAATACGCTTATAAAGTGTCATTAGCTGGTGGAGATGCCTCAAATATTATTATGAATTTAACAGAACTTGATGATGCTACATATATATCAGAAACTACCCGTGCAAATAATTCAGTTAAGAAGATAAGTGTAAAAAGCGCACTAAAATACTATGGGCTTATGGCGGGGATAAATTATACATTTAATAGAAGACTGTCATCTATTAAAAGAAAATTAAGTGGGCGTACATTTGATACACCTTAAATATTTATATATGAGTTTTTATTTAAATATTATAGTTAATAAAAACGTGGTTTCTTTATAAGTATGGTAAAAAAAATTATTTTATTTGATCCTAATGGGGAGGATGTCTTATTAAGAACTAAGGTTCTAGATGGGTTGGATTATAGAATTTATGATCCTGAAAATGACATTAAGTACAACGCTGTGAATATTATGAATGCGCTGTTCTATTGTTTTAACTACAAGCCTAAATTCGTAAGTAAAAATTATTTTGTACTAAGTTATCTCCGTATCCTATGGAGAGAATTTCGGGCCCATGTTGTTGCGAGTAATATACGGAAGTTACGGCCAGCAGTTGTATTAACATGGATAGACAATTCTGATGTTTTTCATCGGGTTTGCAAAGTGTGCATAGAAATCCCATTTATTTCGTTGGCTAATGGTGCAAGAACAACTTGGTGTGCCACAACAGCACTTCCAGATGCAGAGTCGAAATATTATATTGACGAATATTTCTGCTATGGACCAAGGATGAAAAATATGTTTGAGAAATATGGTCACCAAATAAAAAAATATTACGTTACTGGTTCTTTGACTGGTGGGTATTACTTTAGTTCATATAAAAAATCTAATTCAATAGAAGAAAAGCCATATGATATATGCTTGGTTTCCCAGTGGCATATAAACGCATGGAGTGACAGTGTTGACAGCATGTTTTCAACGGGAAAAGCTCTTGATGCCCATGCTTCATTTGTGGCACGTTATGCTAATGATTCTAACATTAAGGTTTGTGTTGCGTTGCGTAGCAAAAATCCGGATGAAAAGTTATTTTATAATAATCATTTTTCTGGGGAATGTTATTTCCAGGAATGCGATCGTGAATCATTTTCAAGCTATAAAGCGCTTGAGATATCGAATCTGGTTATTGCAATTAATTCTTCTTTATCAGTCGAAGCTTTCGGTGCGGGTTTAAAAGTATTGTTTTTTAATTTCTATGGACAAGAAAGGATTAGGCAGACCGATGCTGATGGTTGCTGGTATTTATCCGAACCAACTTATGAGCAATTTTCAGATAGAGTGAGTTTGCTACTTGAAATGAACATTAATGATTATGCACTTAAAGCCAAAGAAGAAGTTAAAAATATAATGACATATGATTTTAATAATCCTACTCATTTGATTTGTAGAAATAGACTGATAGAGCTTGTCCGAAACTCATAGTGAAATTAATTTTATTATGTGTTGTTTGATTAGTATTAACATGTTTATTTTGGCGATACAATTGCGAATAAGTAAACGTATATAGTTTCTATAAAAAACAGATGAAAATTTAATATGATTCCTTACGGTAAACATTATTTAGACGAAGATGACATTGCTGCAGTAGTATCCGTTTTGAGAGATGGCTGGATTACTCAAGGTCCAAAGATTGCAGAATTAGAGTCAGCTATATCATCATTTGTAGGCTCTAAGTACGCAATTGCTGTATCAAGTGGTACTACCGCCTTACATTTAGCCTGTATTGCCGCCAATATTGGTAAAAATAGTAAAGTAGTCACATCGCCGAATACGTTTGTCGCAAGTGCAAATTGTGCCCTCTATGTAGGAGGTACTCCGGTTTTCTGTGATATTGATCCGCACACATTAAATATAGATATAGAACGCTTCGAACAAATAGTAAACGAGTCTCCTATTGATGCTGTAATACCTGTACATTTTGCGGGCTTGCCTTGTGATATGGAAAAAATACATGCAACGACAAAAACGCATGACATAAAAGTAATTGAAGATGCTTCACATGCATTAGGTGCAACTTATAAAGATGGTTCTCGCGTCGGAAATTGCATGTATTCTGATATGACAGTTTTTTCATTACATCCTGTGAAAGGAATTACTGCTGGTGAAGGCGGGATAATTACTACTAATAGTAAAGAAATCTATGAACGAATTTTGGACTTACGCAGTCATGGTATATGTAAAGGTAATTTCGACATCCCTGGAATCAGTCAGCCTGATGATGATCTGATTTATGATGATGAAGCTTATGAAAATGGATTATTAAATCCTTGGTATTACGAAATGCAAGAATTAGGGTTTAACTATAGAATTACAGACATACAGTGTGCATTAGTATTGTCTCAATTAAACAAGTTACCGATATTCTTAGCGAGAAGACGAAAGATAACAAAGTTATATGATGAATTATTGAAAAATGTAAAAAATATATCTTTAACTCAGGTTAATACACGTGATAGAAGCTCAAACCATATATATGTAATAAAAATAGATTTCTCTAAATTAAATAAATCTAGGGGGCAAGTAATGAGAGAGCTTTCTAGTATGGGGATAGGTACACAGGTTCACTATATTCCTGTCACAAGACAGCCCTATTATAATAAGTTGGGCTATAAGCCCGAAGATTACCCAGCAGCAGAAAAATATTATAGAAGGGCGCTAACTATTCCTATTTATTATGATTTATCAGATGAGCAAGTCAGAGAGATTGTAGAAAAGTTGAAAGTGGTTGTGCAGTGAAACTTGGCTTAGGAACAGTGCAATTCGGAATAGATTATGGAGCGACAAATAAGACAGGGAAAATCAGTAATAAGATGTCAAAAAAAATTATTAATTTGGCAATTAACAATGATGTACAAGTGCTAGATACTTCACCAGCATATGGTGACGCAGAAACTATTTTAGGTGAAATTATCACACAAAATGATGGTTTTCGACTAGTAACCAAGACGTTATCAACTAATAATGTTAATGAAATAACAGAGGATGATTTTCTTCGTATTGATAAAGGGTTTCATGGGTCTCTTGAAAATCTTGGTGTTAAACATGTTTATGGTTTGCTAGTACATGATAGTGATGTTTTTTTTAAAGAAAATATTACGCTCTTTACTGATTACCTAACTGAAATTAAAAATTCTGGTTTGGCAGAAAAGATAGGTGTTTCAATATATACAAAAGAACAACTTAAAAAGGTATTGGAATGTTTTGTGCCTGACATTATCCAGGTGCCAGTCAATGTTTTTGACAAAAGGTTTTTTGATGAGGAAACACTCTCTTTATTCAGGAATAACAATATTGAAGTTCATGCTAGATCAGTTTTCTTACAAGGCGTATTATTAGCGAAACCAGAGAATCTAAATAGTAAATATTATTTTTTAAGTAGGGCGGTTGAGTGTTTTCAGAAAGAAGCTTTGTTAAATGGCTTGTCACCACTTGAGGCTTGTCTTTCTTCAGTGAAAGCACATGATGATATAGACGAGGTTATCATTGGAGTAAGTAGTCAGGAAGAATTTAAAAAAATTATTGATGCTTGGAATCATGTTGAAGCGAAAGAAATAAGTATTTCATCATCGTTACTTAATGACCCTAAGATTATAGATCCACGCTTTTGGCCAAACTAGATACCAGCCAGTAACATGAACACTGTTGCAATACTTCAAGCACGTATGTCATCAACACGCTTACCAGGTAAGGTCTTAAAACCGCTTATTGGTGAGCCTATGTTGTTTAGACAAATTGAAAGGTTGATGCGATGCAAAGAATTCGATCATCTAATCGTTGCTACAAGTACTTCGGATTCAGATGATTTGCTTGCTGATGAGTGTGAAAAAAGAGGTGTTGAATGTTTTCGCGGAAGTCTTGATGATGTGTTAGAACGGTTTTACAGATCAATAAAAACATATAACCCTAGAAATATAGTTCGTTTAACAGGCGATTGTCCACTAGCTGACCCCTTTCTTATTGATGATGTTATCCGTTTCTATAAAGAAGGTGATTATGATTATGTTTGTAATTGTGATCCACCTACATTCCCAGACGGCCTTGATGTTGAGGTTATGAATTACGCTAGTTTAGAGGTGTCATTTGAAAGCGCTAGTATTCGTTCAGAGCGAGAACATGTGACTTTATATATAAGGTCACATGCTGAGAAATTTAAAATAGGTAACTATTTGGCAATTACAGATCGGTCGTCATTGCGATGGACAGTTGATGAGCCAGAGGATTTTATATTTGTCGAGGCAGTATATAATGAGCTATATGAAAAAAAACCTGAATTTACTACTAATGACATTCTTGAATTACTGGAAAGTACTCCATCACTTATAAAATTGAATAATAGCTTTATTAGAAATGAAGGGTTATCACGGTCTCTGGAAAGAGATAATGATAGTCTTAAAAAGGAAATGTAATGTCTGAAAGATATAAAAACTCAGAAGAAATGTTGGATAAAGCACTTAAAGTTATCCCTGTTGGCACTCAGACGTTCAGTAAAAGTAAAACTCAATATCCTCATAACGTATCTCCGTACTATATTGAACGGGGTGAAGGTAGTCATGTATGGGATATTGATGGAAATGAATATATTGATTATGTAAATGCTCTTGCCAGTGTTACGTTAGGCTATTGTAATCCTGATGTTGACAGGGCTGTTTTAGCTCAACTTAAAAATGGTGTTACATTTACGCTACCACATAAATTAGAAATTGAAGTGGCAGAACTTTTAGTCGAACTTATTCCTTGTGCTGAAATGGTGCGTTTTGGTAAAAATGGAACAGATGTTACTTCAGCCGCTGTAAGACTTTCACGAGCATACACTGGAAGAGAACATATTCTTGTTTGTGGCTATCATGGCTGGCAAGATTGGTATATTGGTTCAACTTCTAGAGATCTTGGTGTGCCCGAAAATACTAAATCATTAACACATATCTTTAATTACAATGATATGGATAGTATTGAACGTCATTTTGACGCTTATCCAGAAAAAATAGCCGCTGTCATCATGGAACCAATGAATGCATATTGGCCTGAAAATGATTTTCTTAATAAAGTTAAAATTTTAACCCATAAAAATGGTGCTTTGCTAGTTTTTGATGAAACTATTACAGGTTGCAGATACTCAAAGGGTGGTGCACAAGAACTTTTTAAGGTAACTCCGGATTTGGCAACCTTCGGAAAAGGGCTTGGCAATGGATTCCCTATTTCTGCGATTGTAGGAAAAAGAGAAATTATGGAAGGCATGGAAGATATATTTTTCTCGGGAACATTTGGTGGTGAAACGCTTTCTCTAGCCGCAGCAAAATGTGTACTTACTAAAGTACGTGATGAAGATGTAATTGATAAGATACATCGTACTGGAAAGAAAATAATAGAAAATGTTAAAAGTCTTATAAGTAATTACAATTTAGATAAATATATTAAAATTAGCGGTCATCCTAGTTGGTCAATACTTTCTTTTTTAGATGCAGATAAATATACTAGCTGGGAGATAAAAACGCTATTTCTTCAAGAAGTTTTTAAACGGGGTATATTGGTAATTGGCAGTCATAATGTTAGTTACGCACATAGCGATACTGACATTAATTTATTGATAGAGTGTTATGAGCAGGTTTTTCCTATCCTAAATGATGCTATTGTAAATGATAATCTATACTCGAAATTAGAAACGACGCCATTAGAGCCACTATTTAAAATAAGATAAATTGTGAAAATAGTTATTAGAGTAGATGCATCAAGCATAATTGGCGTAGGGCATGTTATGCGTTGTATTGCTTTAGCTGATGAAATCGTTAGACAAAATAGTGATGTGATTTTTATATGTAGAGAGCTAGATGGTGATATGAATGAATTTATATCATCAAAAGGATATGAGGTAATAATATTGCCTCAACAGTCATCTGTTGATAAATCTGATATTTGCTTAGAGGATGATGCAAATACGACTATCGCAATATTAAAGAATATAGGTGTTGTTGATTGGTTGATCGTGGATCATTATAAAATCGATAAACAATGGGAACTATTAGTATGCGATTTTGCAAATAATATAATGGTTATTGATGATTTAGCAGATCGACCTCATCACTGTGATATATTGCTTGATCAAAACTATTATTCTGATATGGATGTGCGTTATTCAAACTTGTTGCCTAAGAAATGTATTACATTATTAGGACCAACTTACGTCATATTTAGACAGGAGTTTAGAGACAAGTGCATCGAACCTAGAAGCCGTACTGGTGAAATAAATACAATATTGCTTTTTCTAGGTGGCGGGGATAGTGAAAATGTAACTGGTAAATGCATTAAATCACTTCAAATGTTAAATGTGCCTGAAATTAATGTTGATGTTATCGTAGGAAGCTCAAACAGTTTAAAAGTAGAAATAAAAAACATTTGCGATGAGCTGAGTAATTTTAATTACTACTGTCAAACAGAAAGAATGGCAGAGTTTATTGACAATGCAGACTTATGTATAGGAGCCGGTGGAACAACTACATGGGAACGTGGCTTATTAGGCTGTCCTGCATTAACAATTATTTGTGCTGAAAACCAATACAGAACCACTATCGACTTGGATAATATTGGTGCAATCAAATGTGTAGGTAGAACAGAGGATGTAACATCAGAATTAATTTATGATGAGCTTAACGATTTGATCGGCGACAATACAAAAGTACAAGCATTATCGAATAACATCCAAAAAATAATGGGTAATAATAATGGAAATGGTGCTAGCCAAATTATTGAGTTAATGGTTAGTAGAATGAACTTTTAAATATAGAATGAAAATATAATGGTTACTAGAAAACACAAATTTAATAATTATACATTGGATCCAATTCCTAAAGAATTATGGCGCGAAGCTAAATCTTTACCAGAAACAAAGTTAGGGTTTTGTGATGAATGTGGGTTTTACCATGTGGATCCCTACCCATCTGAGGATTACCTTACCGATTTTTATACTTCATACGAAATGCCGACTCCGCAACAAAATCTGTCTGAAACAGCAAGATTATTAGCTAAAAATATCGATATAAAGTCAAAAGTTATTGATGTTGGTTGTGGTGATGGTTCTTTTTTACTTGAGATGAACAAGTTGGGTTTTGAAAATCTTGTTGGGCTCGATCAAAGCCCTGGTATTGAAAGAGCAATGAAGCTTGGTTTTGGTGATTTTTCTCGAAAAAACCTATGGGAGTTTCTTGCAGAGTCAGAAGAATCTGGTGGTACAAATGCAGATGCTATTGTCATGGTAAATGTCCTAGAGCATGTTGCTGAGCCTCTTGATTTACTAGAACGGTTTTATAATATAATGCCTAAAGACAGCCTATTAACAATTGCTGTGCCGAATGACTTTAGTCCACTTCAGAATGCATTTCTAAAAGTTAAAGGACATCTTCCTTGGTTTGTTCACGTTCCGGATCACTTGAATTATTTTGATTTTGGTACATTGAAACATGCGTTGTCTGCTAGTGGTTTTGAACTGATTGACCAACAAGCTCTTTTCCCCTTAGAGTTATTTCTATTGCAAGATTTAGATTATGTCAAGAATCCGGAATTAGGCCCTATTGCACATCAGCGAAGAGTTATGTTTGAAGATAATATGAAAGCAGCAGGGATGACTGATGTATTAGATAAATTCTATGAGGCTTTAGCCGCGGGTGGGTTTGGGCGAGACGCTATGGTTGTTGCTAGAAAAAAATAAATGAGGATTGCCATTCTCGCAGATATACATGGTAACTTTACGGCGCTTAAATCTGTACTTAAAGCCTCGTCTGCATATGACATTGATACTTTCCTTATTGCTGGAGATCTTGTTGGATATTATTTTCATCCAGATAAAGTTCTTGAATTACTTGAACCCTTAAATAAAAAAGTAATAAAAGGAAACCATGAGAATGAATTATCTCTCTCAATGGGTTCAGAAGAACATTTAAGAAATTATGAAATAAAATATGGTTCAGGGTTGCGAATAGCAATTGATATTCTTTCTAATAAGCAACTTAATTATCTTATTTCTTTGCCTGCAAGTTTGACCTTTAATATAAATGATCGAAATATTTTACTATGCCATGGTAGCCCATGGGATACCGATCAATATATTTACCCTGATACTAATAATAAAATAATGACTAAATGCGTAAATACAGGATTTGATTTAGTTATTATGGGACATACACATTATCCAATGATTAAAAAATTTAATAATACAGTTTTACTTAACCCCGGATCTGTCGGGCAAGCACGAGATAGGAAGCCAGGAGCTTGTTGGGCGATCTATGATAGTGATAATGGTGAAATACAGTTAAAACGAGAACATTATGACTATATGTCAGTCGCTAATGAAGCCAAGTTATTACACCCAGAATTACCATATCTATCAAAAGTATTGCTTAGACAATGAAGAAAATATTAATTACAGCGATAGGTGGCGATATCGCTCAGGGTGTCGCTAAAATATTACGAGAAAGTAATCGTGGTTACCAGTTAATAGGTACAGATGTTCATGATAAGCATGCCGGAATGCTTTATGTCGATAAATTCTATCAAGTTCCATATGCTTGTGATGATAAATATATATCGAGTTTTAAGGAAATATTGAAAATAGAATCAATTGATGTCGTCTTTCCAATTTCCGAGCCTGAAATTAATCTTTGGAATAATATAAAAGAATTAGACTCATCTATATGTTTTATTACACCAGGGAAAGAGGTTGTTAGTGTAGGGCTTGATAAATTGAATACTGCCAGAACTCTAAAGAAATTAGGTTTATCTGTGCCATGGACATTAATGGTTTCTTCGGGTGAGCCGAAGTCATTGCCATGTATATTAAAGTCAAGAACGGGTTCTGGTTCTAGAAATATATTTAAGTTAGAAGATAAAGCAGATGTCGAATACTATTCATCTAAGTTTCCAAATGCAATTTACCAAGAATTGGTCGGAGATGAAGAAAATGAAATAACCTGTGCAGTTTATAGAACAGAGCGTGGTGATGTAAGCATATTTCAAATGCTAAGAAAATTAATAGGAGGCTTAACAAGTTGGGCCGAAGTTATTGACAATGATAGCGTAAAGGATATGTGTGAAAAAATAGCAATAGGCTTAAATCTAAAAGGCAGTATGAACATTCAGTTACGGCTTACTGATAAAGGTCCTAGAGTATTTGAAATTAACCCTAGGTATTCTTCAACAGTAGTGATACGCCATCGTTGTGGGTTTCAAGATGTTATTTGGGCTTTAGATGAACTTGATAAAGCCCCAGTTGTATTTCCACGCCAAACAATTGGTAAAAAGATTGTTAAAACATACGATGCAAAAACACTTAATTAATGATGGTTAATATGAATGAAATTATAATTGATGGTAGAAAGATAGGCCATGAACATCCGCCATATATCATTGCTGAAATGTCGGCAAACCATAATGGTTCTTTGGAAAGAGCCTTAGAAATCATTAAAATGGCATCAGACTCAGGTGCTGATGCCATTAAATTACAAACTTATAAAGCAGAAACGATGACTTTGGATGTTGATCATCCACGATTTTATGTTAAAGGTGAAAATCCTTGGGATGGAGAACATCTTTTTGAGCTTTATAAAAGGGCTGAGACTCCGTGGGAGTGGCACCCAAAATTATTTGAATATGGTAAAGAAGTTGGAATAACGGTATTTAGTAGTCCATTTGACAAAACCGCAGTTGAGCTATTGGAGTCATTAAATTCTCCAGCCTATAAGATAGCTTCATTTGAATTGGTTGATCATGAACTTATTAAGTGTTGTGCATCGACTGGAAAGCCAATCATTATGTCTACAGGCATGGCATCACTTAGTGATATTTCAGAAGCTGTTGATGTTGCAAGGTCAGCAGGTGCGATAAGCATTGCATTGTTAAAGTGTACTAGTGCATATCCAGCATCTTATGATTCAATGAATTTACGAACTATACCAAACTTAGAAAAAACATTTTCTGTTCAGGCAGGGTTATCTGATCACACAATGGGTATAGGGGTTCCTATCGCAGCTATTGCACTTGGGGCTACAATAATAGAAAAGCACGTTACATTATCTCGTTCTGATGGAGGAGTCGATTCTACTTTTTCTTTAGAACCTACTGAGTTAACGCAATTGGTTCTCGAAAGTAAAAATGCATTTTCTGCACTAGGTGAAATTACTTATGTAAAAGGTGATATTGAAACATCTTTTAGAAAGTATCGGCGTTCTCTTTTTATAAGTCGCGATTTAGAAAAAGGGCATGCTCTAACATCAAAAGATATAATTTCTGTTAGACCTGGGGACGGTCTTCCTCCAAAGTTTATCGATATTATACTGGGGCGGAAGTTGTCAGAATCAGTTCAGAAAGGCACACCTGTAAGTTGGGATATAATTTCCTAGTAATTATATCTATATATAGTTGTATAGATTCTTATCATGAATAAACCCCGATTTTTAATTACAAGCGCTGATCAACGGACTTGGTCTAAAGAATTCCCTGTCCTTTTTTTAGGGGAGTGGTGCAGGTGGAATGATAAGGAAGGGTACTGGGATGGAGTTGATGCCAAAATAGCCCCACCATATGGAATCAAAAAATATCAAAAAAAAGATGATTGTTATTATATTAATGATTTGTATGAATTATTGTTAATTGAACTTAGTCAAAACTTAAATGAAGTACATAGTGTAAATCGTTCAGTTAGATATTGGCGGATATTGATAGGTACATGGCTGCATAGATTTATTACAATATCGTTTAATCGCTGGCAGACAATTCAATATGCAGTAGATAACTATAAAATAAAGGAAACTATCATAGTTGAGGTTCCCGATTTTGAATTGGTTCCTTTAGATTATTTAGGGTTTGCTAATTTAAATAGAGTAGGGAATTGGGATGCAGCAATTACTGCTTGTATAATAAAAGAATATACGGATATAAAATATAAAGTCATAAATGTAATTGATAATAAAAACATTCAGCAGTCTAAATTCACATTTAAACCTAAATCCACATTTAAAAATAAGTTTAAAAGCATGCTAGTTAGTGGAAATAGGTTATTATCAAAAGCTTTCATGAGATCTCATGATGCTTTAATAATTACGTCTGGGTTACCTTTGTGGCAAGAAATAAAGCTATACTGGTTATTGAAACAACCCCCAATTCCTCAGAGAACCTTGCCAGTTAGCATTGTAAAGCAAGTGGATGGATTGCGTGATAATTTTATTTTAGAGAATCATGGTTTCACAGGTTTTGAGAAGTTTATTAGAAGAACGATTCAAAAACAAATTCCTATTTTATATTTAGAGGGATATAAGGGGCTTATTCGAAGAACAAATTCTTTAGGCTGGCCAAGTAAACCTAAGTTTATATTTACATCAAATAGTTTTGATAATGATGAATTGTTCAAAGTATGGACGGCTGAAAAAACAGAATTAGGAATACCTTATATAATTGCTCAGCATGGAGCAAATTATGGGACTGGTGAGTACGCCCCTTCCGAAAACCATGAAGTTAGTACTGCAGATCGTTATATAACATGGGGGTGGAGGTATAATAATAAAAAACATTATCCCGTAAGCGCACTTCCATATATTGGAAAGACGTTTCCTCATTGTGATCCGAAGGGCGGTTTATTATTAGTCGAGCGCGGAGGTGGGCAGCGAGAGCATCCATGGGATGAACTTTTTTTATTTAAAGAGTATTTAAAAGAACAGTACAGATTTATCGATGAGCTATCGGTCAAAATACAATCGCAAACAACAGTACGACTTTATGCTGCCCATTTGTATTTAAGTTGGTCTGAAGATGAGTTGTGGGAAAGTAAATACCCTAATATAAATATAGATCAAGGTATGTCTTCAATGGAAGATCTCATTAAACAATCTAGATTACTTGTCTATACATATAATTCGACAGGGATTTTAGAAAGCATGGCATTTAATACCCCTTCAATATTTTTTTGGGATGTCGAAAAATGGCCATTTAGAGATGAAGCAAAAAAAATATTCAAAAAGTTAACTGATGTTGGAATATTTCATACGTCTGCAATTTCAGCGTCAAATAAAACAAATGAAATCTGGAGTGATGTCGAAAAATGGTGGAGTAGTGATGAAGTCCAAGCTGCACGAATGGAGTTTTGTAATCAGCATTTGTCTTTGTCTGATAATTCTATGATTAAATTAAAGGATGCATTATTAAATACTAAATTAAATCGAGTTATAAAGTAAATATTTAATATGACTGTACCTGAAATTTCTTTATCACATTTGATAGTCGACATTGAATTTGATGGCGGGCAACTTAAAACATTGATTTCTGACGATGTGCATGATGGATATATCATTGGGTTAAATGATCCGTTGGTTAATAAATATATGGTTACTGTAAAGGATAATAATCAGAATTATGAATCTGTGAAAACCTTTGTGAAGGGTAATTTATTTTCATCTGATTCAATATTGTTTGGTATTTGGTTAGATGGTGCCAAGTATCATGTTGGTACTATTCGGCTCCATAACCTTGCTGCTAAATGCGGAGTTGCAGATGTGGGAGTTTGTATATTTGATAAAAATTACTGGGGGCAAGGGCTTGCAAATAGGGCATTATTTAGTGTTAATAAATGGGTGTTTAATAATTTACGTATTAAAGAAATAAAAGCAGGTATATATGGTGATAATTTGTCATCATTAAGAGCATTTGAAAAAGCAGGTTATAAATATAGTCATGATCTAGATGGTTTTTTCGAAATAGATGGACAGTCTACAATAGTAAGAATATATAAAGCTAAAAATCAGGTTTTAAATATTCGAGACGTTAAAGTTCAATGATCCATCTAATGAGCCTTAAATATGACCATCAATACCTACTATTAGCTACAGGTTAGATTGCTATGAAGATATATATACATGTTGGTTACCCGAAAAATGCATCTACAACATTGCAAATGGATGTTTTCCCACGAATCAAAAATACCTTATATTTGGGTAGAAGATACGATCAAGAAAACACATTTTTAACTCAAGAGTTATCAAAAGCATTTTATGATATCACTATGCTTGATTCGGTAGATTGTGATTTGAAAAAAGTAAAGAAAATTATCTATGGTTATATTGAGTCAGAATGTAATCAATATGACAATATTGTCATATCTTCTGAGGCTTTTGCAAACAATATGTCTGATAGAGGTGTAATGGCATCCAGATTAAAATCAATTTTTCCAGATGCTAAAATAATTATAGTTATCAGAAACCAAATGGATGCTTTGAGATCAATGTATTCTTTTATTGTGAAGCAACGAGGTTTGAATATTAATGTTTCATATGGGCGTCCTGCAATATCTAGTTTTGAAAAATGGATACTTGATCAAGAAAAATTTATTGGTAGAAGCTTTATAAACACTCTTAAGTATTTTGATTTTATATCTTTATATAATAAATTATTTGATAAAGAAAATGTAAATATTCTTCTTTTTGAAGATTTAGTAAGGAATCCAGACTTCTTTTATACTCAATTAGCGGGTATTTTTAACGATGATGAAATTAAAAATATTCACGAAATGGTT
>VAPL010579019.1_pt1 | contig 20370 bp, 18 predicted proteins | sample 3395061 | NCBI WGS metagenome assembly VAPL01 (sample SAMN08290444, study PRJNA428436) | hydrothermal vent metagenome | isolation source: Deep-sea hydrothermal vent chimney 2 | place: Pacific Ocean: Juan De Fuca Ridge | depth 2182 m m | reverse complement strand
TGGGGTTAAATGTTGTAGCGGCTCTAAATCCAGATTATTTTGTGCTTATTTTATATTGAATTTGAGTATGGTCATAGCATATTTTATTCGATTAATTGCTTAATTTCACTGTTGCTAGGTTAACTTATTTGCGAGCTCAAATGTAAGGATGTGGAATCGTCACCGGACATGGAATTGGTGAGGCTGACTAATGGACTCGTTTTTCGCCGTCCCTGGCCGCTCGACTGCTTTTTCCATGAAGCAGATGGCCCATTAGTCAGCCTCACCAATCCCATATCCTATTTTGTATGCTCGTATCAAAAGTTAACGGGACAGCAATAAAATAGGGTATAAAAAAACCAGTCACTATAAAATAGTCGCTGGTTTTAAATAAAACACCTTAAAGCGAGGTGTTCTAGGTAGTGTTATTTAAAACGCAAGATGAACACCAATAAATGTACCACTAATATCAATGTTTACATATTCATTTGCGCTGGTGTCTTGATAGTCAATGATAAAATTACGGTAGCCTATTTCAACACCGAGAAGATAGTCTGATGTATAGCGTAGCCGAACAATTGTATCGGTAAAGCTGCTGCCATCAAAGGATAAATAGCTGAAGTCACCGGCAAGCTGAAAGCCATAGGGTAGCTCAATTTGTAAACCGGCATATAACATGGGAACGGTTGCATCAAATACATCGCTTGCGGTTGTGGTGCCATCAGTAATGCTGACTCTGCCGTCAAAGAATTTGACATTTAGCCCCAGATCCAGCCCGACCACATTATCTAAAACGTTCCAGTACAATCCTATTTCAGTATGATCGAGATTTAACTTGGTCGTTGCGGCGACATTAGCATTAATTGTTGTGCCATTGTAGTTCAGTGCGACAGTTGCGGTACCTGAACCATTGATATCGAGCGAGGATGTGCCTAATCGTATGTTGGGTAAAATTGGAACAGGATGTTCGATATATGCCAATAGGAATGTTTCAGTGTCATCTTTTAAAAAGAGGTCGCTATCGAGATCGATTTCATCTGTAATAGTACCACTATCCCGAATTTTCCCGGAAACCTCATAGTCCCAGGAGTTGCCATTTACAATAACCAGTTCGGCTGATGCCATACCAGGAATGATAAAAAGTAAAAAGAGAAAGGGGGTGATAAATAATTTTTTCATGTTTTAGGCCTTAATGTTGTGTTGACTTCCAGATTATCGGTTAAGTATTGATCTTTTTTGATGAATAACAAGGTGTTAATTATATTTGTGGTAACTATGCCACTGTTTTAGCTTGAAATTGCTAATCTGTGGTACATGCGATATTTGTGCCAGTTATTGTTAATAACGTAATGTCATGGTTTTATTTTTTTGCACTAACTCAAGATGTTTTAAAAAACTCATGCCAAGAAGTATCTCATTGAAACGCACGTTCGGGTTAATAGATGCACTGATATTTGTTAATTCAATATCACCTATTTTTATTCTATCAATTTTTGTTCTGTAACCAACCGCTATCCCATTCGCTGTTTCAAACTGAATCTTATAACCTTTTTTCAAACCAATTTTTTTAGCAATATGCCCGGGAATTGAAACATCATTTGCACCTGTATCAAGAAGGAAAGTGACCGGGGTATTATTAATATAGCCATTTACAATGTACTGTCCCTGTTTGTTTGCTTTTAATATCAACTCGGTCTGTCCGCGTGTGTTAAGCATTGAAGAAACCGAAGTGTTAGGATTCATTTCGTTTTGTTGCCAGTTGTAAAAAAACCAGGTGAGCAAGCCAAGTAGACCAATCCACATTGCAAACATCATATAACGTCCAATTAAACTTACTTGATCATCATTTGTTATTTTGTCTTTTGACATATTTTTGCCTTGTAATAAATACATTTGAAAATACACGATTTGCTCACAGTTTACGTCCTATCAGGCAAAAATTGGACACTATTTAAAGTGTTAATTTACGTCAATATATTGTCACCTTAGTCTTTAGAGGGATTAAGTTACAAGCCTGCAAAGAGTCATTTTTTTGACGAAAATATATTTAAGTCATTGATTTTATAGCCGATATTCTAAATTAAGCATTTGTTATGAGTCTTAATTTAGGTGGTCGTTATTATGTTTAAATGGTGGGTGGCGGTTATTTTTACAGTGTGTTCTTTTCCTCTAAGTGCGGACGAGTTATCGCTTGTTATCAATGGTAAAGCGATTCATGACAAAGGTCCGATAAAGTATAATGAAAAAAACTGGGGTGTTGGTTTTGAATATGATTTTAAACCGACTAGTCGCTGGATACCCTTTGTTGCCGGTAGCACATTTAAAGACAGTAATAAGCAAACATCAAACTACCTTGGCGGTGGTTATAAATATCGTATACCGCTTGAAGATGCAAAAGATGGTTGGCGAGTAGATTTAAGTTTTATTGCTTTTTTTATGACTCGCCGCGATTACAATAATAACCAGCCTTTTTTCGGTGCGCTGCCTTTTATTTCGATTGGTACTAGCCGGGTTATGCTGAACATGACCTATATTCCCAGAGTAACACCTAAAACCGTTGGGCTTTTTTACTTTCAATTAAAAATCAAGATAATGGAATTTGATTAGAAGTTATTGAGCACTTTTTGTTAAAGCAAAGAATTTGTGTCCCATTGCTATTATTGCTGTTGAGTATTCGAATAATAAAATTTATGCAATAACTTAAAAGGTTTGTTATATTAAATAGAATTCAATGTGAACTTACAAAGCAATTCTATGCGTAAAATAAATTCCCTCTTTTTATCTCTGCTTTTATCGTCTGTTGTATTGACGGGCGTATCTTGTGCCTACTCGCCTAAGGCATTTGAATCGCTAGATAAAACACTTAAGGCCTATGAGCGGGCTATACGTTGGCGGGACTTTGACTTTGCTCGTGCTCTGCAAAAAAATCCTCAGAAGGTCTCCGATTTTAAACGTCTACGCTTAAAGAATATTCGCGTTACTAGCTATAAAGTGATTAACAAGATTATATCGCCCGATTTATCGAAGACAGAGGTGGTTGTAGATATACGGTATTATTCCGAAAATTCAGCCGTTGAACGGGTTATTACAGACCGACAAACCTGGTTATATGATGATGTTAAGGACCGCTGGCAACTTGACACGGCATTTCCTGATTTTCAATTTCACTAAGACTCAAATTGAATTGAGCTGAATTCAATTATGTATACCGGCTAGTGGTCAGAATGTCCTGAGTGGCCATTCATTTTTTGTGTATCGGGCTTTGCTTTATTATGGTTCTGACTTTCGTCATTGGGCTCCTGATGTCCTGAGGCATTATGGGGTGTGTCTGAGTGGCTCGCAGATTCATCATGATCGGTTGCTTGAGTCTGTTCGGGTAGTTTTAAACCTATAGGCTTATTTGTAGAAAGCGCATGAATAACATACTGGTATTCGAATACCACACTGTAATTTTTATAGTTCCAGCGTGTTATTGGCGGTTCACCCACTTCTGGATCTTTTGTTTGTGGTTCCCCAAACTTGTCTAAAACTTCGGTCATTGACATGCCACGGCCAGGTAGCGTAACGGAGTAGGCTTTAGCCGTTTCAGGAATTTGTAATGTCTCAGCCTGGGATACTGACGGCATGAGCGAGAAAACGGGTAAAAAGCTCAGGCTTAAACCAAGCAGAAAATTCGAGAGTACTTGTCTTTGTTTCATTTGTACTTTGTGTTTCGCCATTTTGCATATTGCGGGCATATTATACTCCAAAAAGATTTTATTCCGAGCCTCTGCTATCTTGTAAGAAGCAAGATGAATATTTATGAATCTTAAAATGACAGATATAAATAATAATGAGACTTCAATAGCTTATGTTACCTATTGAAGTTTGATTATTGCCTGATCTGCTTTGAAAATCCAGTTTTAAGCCTATATTTTGATACGATATTTAATCAAACATCAGTTTTAAATCGAGCCCCCTGGTTCGAACGAGAAAACCATGGTTTATGTTGAGTCACAACTAATAACTGAACAACTGGCAACGGTTGAAGGAGTGCATCAGTGGCTTGCCGATATAGGTGCCGATTCAAACCCTGCCGATGCGGAAGTTATTCGCCAGGCGTTTGTTGTTGCCGAAAAGGCACATCAAAATCAAACGCGTGCATCGGGTGAACCCTATATTAATCATGTTGTTGCCGTAGCGGATATTCTTGTCAATTTACATCTCGACGTTGAGTCCGTCGCTGCGGCTATTCTACACGATGTTGTCGAAGACTCAGATGTCAGCATCAATCAAATACGCTCACAATTTGGTGACTCCATTGCTGAACTGGTTGACGGTGTGACTAAAATGCACGCCATCGACGTGCAGGTCGACCAATTCCGTCATGAGCATGACAATGTGCAGGCAGAAAGCCTGAGAAAATTACTGTTGGCAATGGCTAACGATGTGCGTGTTGTTTTAATTAAACTCGCAGATCGTTTGCATAATATGCGCACTTTAAAGTTTCTTTCTGCCCAAAAACAACAACGTATTGCACAGGAAACCATCGATATCTATGCACCGTTAGCGAATCGTTTAGGAATATGGCAAATAAAATGGGAGCTTGAAGATTTATCGCTACGCTATTTAGAACCATTCGATTATAAGCAAATAGCATCTTATCTTGATGAGCGACGTGTCGATAGAGAGTTGTATATCGATAATATTGTCAAAGTGGTGAGTAGTGAACTTAAGAATGTTGGTATTCATGCATTGGTAACCGGCCGGCCGAAACATATCTACAGCATCTGGAAAAAAATGAAAAAGAAGGGCATTGGTTTTCACAGTCTCTATGATGTTCGAGCCATTCGGGTAATTGTTGACAATGTGCAGCAATGCTATGCCGCACTGGGTGTAGTGCATACTCTATGGCGACATATTCCCAATGAATTTGATGACTATATTGCTACCCCCAAAGAGAATATGTACCAGTCCATTCATACGGCGGTTATTGGCCCACGGGGTAAAAGTATCGAGATCCAAATTCGTTCAGAAGCCATGCATGACCACGCAGAATGGGGAGTGGCAGCGCACTGGCGTTATAAAGAACAGTCTAAAAATAATTCTGATTATGATCAAAAAATTGCCTGGTTGCGTCAGCTTTTGGACTGGAAAGAAGAATCAAGTGGCGCAGATGATTTTATCGACCGTTTCAAATCCGAAGTTTTTCAGGACAGGGTTTATGTATTAACACCAAACGGTGACGTAATGGATTTACCTCAATCATCAACGCCATTGGATTTTGCCTATCATGTACATACCGAAGTCGGTAACCATTGTCGTGGTGCAAAAGTCGATGGCCATATGGTGCCGTTAACCTATGAATTAAAGAGCGGCGAACAGGTTGAAATTTTAACAACTAAAAATGGCCATCCAAGTCGTGACTGGCTAAATCCACAATTGGGTTATATTAATTCATCGCGTGCACGTGCCAAAGCCCGTCACTGGTTTAAGCAACAGGACTTTGATGAAAATATTACGCACGGTCATGCTGTTCTGGAAAAAGAACTTAACCGCCTAGGAGTACGAAACATTAACAACCAGGCAATTGCAGATAATTTTCACTACAAAAAAATTGATGATTTTTTAGCGGCGATTGGGCGCGGCGATGTTAATTCGATTCAAATTGCTAATACGGTTAATCGTCTAACGCACAACGAGCAACAAAACAAAAAATTAACGCCGGTTACACGGATACGAAAAAAAGAATCCCATGGTGATGTAACGATACAGGGCGTGGGCAATTTGTTGACGCATATTGGACAGTGTTGCAAACCTGTTTTGGGTGATTCTATTGTTGGTTACATCACTTTGGGACGGGGTGTGACTATTCATAAAAAAGATTGCCGTAACATTTTGAAAATGGATGATGTGCGACGCATGCGTTTAATATCCGTTGAATGGGAAACACACAAAGAAAGACTTTTTACCGTTGATATCAGTATAGATGCAATTGACAGGGTCAACTTATTACGTGATATTTTTGCAATATTAACCCATGAACGGATTAATGTATCGGGTACACATACGAGCTCAAATAAAAAAAGAAATACCGCAAAAATGTTGTTTAGCTTAGAAATTGCCGATATCAATCAACTCAGCCGAGTGTTGAATCGTTTGCTGCAACTTGAAAATGTGATGGATGTACGGCGAGTGACAACATAGTCATCTATATTTTTATGCTATAGTTTTACAGTTTTCTAAAGCTTTCTAGGTATTTGTCGATAAACCCCCTGGGTTATACACGAGCGTGAGTAGGTTGATATTGGTATAACATCTGTAATATGTTGTTAAAATATAAGTTAAAAATGGGTAGTGGTTAGAAAAACAATGAGACTAAACTTTTTTTTGAATACAGTTCTTTTCCTTTTTACTGTTTCGACCGCTCAGGCAAATGATACAGGTGGTAACAATAGTAGTGCTTTTTCTCTTGGTATTATTCCTCAGCAATCCGTTAAAGAGATTCGTTCTTTATGGGAACCTTTTACGAAGTACATAGAACAGCAAACAACGTATCCTCTTCATACCTATGGCTCACCCGATATTCCTACCTTTGAAAACAGACTTTTTTCCGGTAAGTTTGATTTTGCCTATGTGAACCCACGTTTATTTCTAGAGGCTAACAAACATGTTGGCTACCTACCCATCGTACGAGAAGGCAACAAAAAACTACAGGGGATTATTGTTGTTGCAAAAGACAGCCGCTATCAGTCGATAAAAGATTTAAATGGGATACATTTGGTGACACCAAAAGGTGCTTTTGCGGCAAGCGCTTTACCGAGGATAGGTTTATATAACCTGGAATTAAATGTTAAAAATAGTTTTGTTGAAACACATACTCAGGGCTATTCTCTTGTTGTAACAGGAGCAGTGGATGCGGCCGGTGGCGTAATGAGAACGTTTAATAGCCTAAAACCAAAAATCAGGAATAAATTAAGAATACTCTGGACGTCTAAAGGTGTGACGCCACATGCTTTTATTATCCATCCGCGTGTCAATGGAAAAGTAAGACAGCGTATTATAGATGCCATTATTAGTTTTAAGGATTCTTCCGAAGGTCAGGCCTTTTATAAGTCATTACACTTAAAACCGTTTGTTGCCGCAAAAAATGCCGACTGGGATGATATTCGACGATTAATGGATATGTAATTATAGTCTGATTAATTGTTAATTTATTCACGCTTGAACTCAAGGCAATAAAGTTCCATTATTTTTATTGCTTAGGGTTAAATTTTTGTGAATATTTTTTCGGGTTTATATCTTCTATAAAATTTCATAGCAAAGCACCTGTTATTTGTGGTTTAATGCGCGAATGTATAAACCTTTTGAATTATTTGTTGGCCTGCGATATACGCGGGCAAAAAGACGTAATCACTTCATTTCTTTTATTACCTTTTTCTCTGTCGCCGGGATTGCTTTGGGCGTCATGGCGCTTATTACCGTTATGTCGGTAATGAATGGTTTTCATCAGGAAGTCAGTAATCGAATATTAGATATGGTGGCGCATATTACGGTAACTAATTTTGATGGTAAATTGTATACTCCTGACGTTGTTATCAAACAAGCAAAGCGAAATAATCATGTAAAGGCTGCGGCTCCCTATATCGATGGTCAGGGCATGTTAATTTATGGCAGTAATGTCAATGGCATCATCATTCGGGGTATCGATCCAGAACAGGAAAAAGGTGTTTCCAAGGTTGCCGGTAAAATGGAGCAAGGTAAACTTAGTAGTTTAGTTGCCGGTAAATTCGGGATTGTTTTAGGTCGTGATTTAGCGCGAAACCTGGGAGTTACCATTGGCGATAAAGTTACTATGGTAACGCCAAGTGTTAATGTTACACCCGCCGGAGTTCTGCCACGCTTAAAGCGTTTTAGGGTTGTCGGCACATTTAATGTTGATATGCATCCGTACGACTCAACCATGGCCATTATTCATATTAAAGATGCGGCGCGTTTGTTTAAAAAGAGAAACAACGTTACCGGGGTACGTCTTAAAATTGATGATGTTTTAAATTCTCAAAATGTGCGGGATGAATTACAGGAAGGCGTGCTTGCTGGTTATTGGGTTCGTGACTGGACCTATTCACATCGCAACTGGTTTAGAGCCGTTGAGATTGAAAAACGTATGATCTTTATTCTGCTGGTTTTAATTATTGCTGTTGCGGCTTTTAATATTATTTCAACACTCATTATGCTGGTGACTGATAAGCAAAGTGATATTGCGATACTGCGTACGTTTGGTGCATCCCCCTTTAGCATTATGAAAATATTTTTTGTACAGGGTTGTGTTATTGGTGTTTTTGGTACGATTTTAGGTGTTGTTAGTGGGGTGTTGTTGTCTTTAAATATTGGAAGTATTATCGCCTTTTTTGAAAACTTATTAGGCGTGAGAGTGCTTGACCCCACTGTTTATGTTATTAGCGAGTTCCCATCTGATTTACATTGGAATGATGTGACGGTTATTTCTATCGTATCGCTTGGTATTTCACTGCTAGCTACCCTGTACCCAGCATATCGTGCCAGTAAAACACAACCGGTAGAGGCATTACGTTATGAGTAGTAGTATGTCAACATCGAAGGTTGTTGAATGTATTAATTTACAAAAAACATTTACCGAAGGCCCTTCGCATGTGAAGGTGTTAAAGGATATTAACTTTTCAGTTAAGCACGGCGAACAAATTGCCATTTTAGGAGCATCAGGTTCGGGTAAAAGCACCTTGTTACAATTACTCGGCGGTTTAGATTTGCCAAGCAGTGGCGATGTTATCCTCGACGGTGAACTGCTTGTTGGTATGACAGAAACGGAGCGTGGCCAGCTAAGAAATAATGCGATTGGTTTTATTTACCAGTTCCATCATTTGCTGCCAGAGTTTACTGCGCTTGAAAATGTAGCCATGCCGTTGTTAATTGGTGGTGTCAGTGTAGCCGATGCTTCAGCCAGAGCGGATAACATGTTACAGAGAATGGGCTTGGGGCAACGCCAGTTGCATAAACCGGGCGAATTATCAGGTGGTGAACGACAGCGTGTTGCTATTGCCCGTGCACTGGTGACGTCGCCTAAATGTGTCCTCGCAGATGAGCCAACCGGTAATCTGGATTCAAAAACAGCCGAGGCAGTTTATGCTCAAATGCTGGAGTTAAATAAAGAATTGAATACCAGCTTTATTATTGTTACCCATGATGAACGATTGGCTAAAAAAATGGACCGAACTTTCCAGCTAGACAGCGGTGTGTTGGTTTCCTAAGGCTGTACGCATTACTTGTTTGGTATAAAATTCAACAACGTCATTCCCGCGCAGAGCCGGCTCCCAGCAAAGGCGGGAGTGGGAATTCATATTGAGTATTAAGTTTTAATTAGTTGTTCACTGCTGTCTCGTTAACTTAAACTTAATGCTGCCGAAATGTAAGTAATGCCTACGTTTTTACTAATACTAACGCCGCCGAACATGGAATGGGTGAGGCTGATTAACGGACTCGCTATTTACCATCCATGGCCGCTAGACTGCCGCGTCCGTGCGGCAGACGATCCATTAGTCAGCCTCACCCATCCCATATCCTACCTTGTATGCTCGTTTCAAAAGTTAACGAGACAGCAGTGTTAGTTGTTAAAAGAAAATATTTTCATTGTTAAGTGAAGATGTTTTCTCGGTCTTTTCTTATATGTTAGTTTAGAACAAATAGATTCCCGCTCTTACCTTTGCTTGGGGCCAGCTACTGCGCGGTAAGGTGTGCACTTTAATTAAGCAAGGTGCTTACGTCGGTCCTTGCGTTTTTGCCAACGTCGTACCACATGAAAGCGCCATAATAGCCTGACCAGGAGCATCCCCAGTGTTGCTGTCGTTATGCCTGCAATAAAACTGCCGAGCAGGAATGGTTGCCAGATCTCGCCCAGTACGGTTTGTAGCCATTCAAGTGATAATTCAAAATGAACTTCTTCAAGTGTGCCGCCAAGTATGAATTGACCTATCTCATAGCAGAAATAATAGATAGCCGGCATGGTAAAGGGGTTGGTAATCCAGACGAGTCCCACTGAAATAGGTAGATTGACTCTGAAATAAATAGCCAGACCTGCTGCCAGAGCCATTTGAAACGGAACTGGCACGAAGGCCATGGACAAACCAACAAAAAAAGCCCCGGAAACAGAACGCCGATTAACGTGTAATAAATTGGGGTCGTGCAGCAGCGTGCCAAATAAACGGTTGAGCGTTTCATTGCGGCGAATTTTTTCGTGATCAGGAAGAAAACGCTTTAAAAATTTTTTCGGCATACCAGCTTGTGTTAAAAATGATTGGCGAACAGGAATAATTAAACTACGCCAGATTGAATTGCATCCATCCTTTATTATACGCAACTAGTCTTCTGCTGTTGAGTGTTATTTGTTAATCTGTCTGGATTATTTTACGCCCCTAAAAGGATTTAGTTTGTGCGTCTTTGGTCTTTTGCATTTTTAACCGCTATTTTATCTGTTCAACAGTTGGCTCATCTACCTTCTGTTTATTTTGTATTGTCTGGGATATTTGTTTTTCTGGGTTTTAAAGCTGTTAGCCAGAAGTTTTCGCAGCCGTGGTTGGCTGTTTTAATCAGTGGCCTGGTATTTGGCTTTGCATGGAGCTTGGGCTATGCACACTTAATGATGGCGCAGCGCTTATTGCCACAGTACGAGGGTGTTGATCTTGTACTTGAAGGTCAAATTGTATCGTTGCCGATTAGCTCAGCTTATTCTTCAGCAAAATCTGCGAACAACCAGACAACTTATCAACACAGGTGGCGATTTAATCAACAGCGAGTACGTTTTGATTTTAGGCCTGTAAAAGTCATCTCACCGAAAAGCATTGAATTAAAGCACTTTCCACAAAAAATACGTTTAAGTTGGTATCGGCCGAAAGTACAGGTTAAAGCTGGGCAGGTTTGGCGATTTACACTACGCCTAAAACGACCGTATGCATTGATGAATCCGGGCGGGTTTGATTATGAGAAATACCTTTATCAAAACCGAATACAGGCACGAGGTTACGTTAGGAATAGTGTAAATAATCATTTGGTTACAGGTGAATCTTCAAGTAATATTATATCCTCGATTATACTGGAAGTACGTCAATCTATACTGCAAAAGCTTTCTTTTAAACAGAGGCTGACGAATAAGGCAGAAAACGACGCTCTTTTTATTCGTCATTTAAGCCAGGCGCTGGTATTAGGCTACCGGGGTGGTTTGGATGCGACACAATGGCTGGTTTTTCAGCGTACCGGCACGATTCATTTAATGGCGATATCTGGTCTACATATTGGTTTAATTGCCGGTCTGGTTTATGCCTTTGCTAGCTTTTTCTGGCGCTTGACCGGCTCTGGTTGTCGGCTGATCCCAGCGCCGCAAGTTGCCGCCATTGCGGCTTTAGTGGCGGCTTTTGTGTATGCAATGTTGGCAGGGTTTACCATTCCAACGCAGCGGGCGTTGATTATGTTAGCCGTTACCATGATACATATCGTTTTTAAGCGTACCCCCATGCCGGCCAGTAAAACGATTGCTTTGGCATTGATACTGGTTTTGCTGCTCGACCCCCTGGCCGTTCTGGCACAGGGCTTTTGGTTATCTTTTTTAGCCGTGAGTGTGATTATCTTTTTGATGCGTCAATCAAACAGCGATAACCTTGTCACTGAAAACAGCGCGCCCGACAACACTCAACTGTTTGGCTTTTTTAAGAGGCTTAAAAGCTTGTTGGTAGGGGTAAAACAATTTGCTCGTATTCAATGGGCCTTAACGGTTGTGATGTTTCCGGTGCTGTTGTTTTTTTATCAGGCTTCGTCACTTGTGTCGCCGTTGGCCAATTTTATTGCTATTCCGGTAATGAGTCTCGCGGTTGTGCCGTTAATGTTTATTGCAACGGGTTTGCTGTATTTGAATAACACATTGGCATCGTTGGTTTTTGACTTAATTAACGTTATTTTCAGTGGCCTGTGGCAGTTTCTACAAGCCCTAGCGTCCTGGCAATACGCAATGTTAGGCGGTTCAATTGTTTCCCCCTGGATTATAGTAACTTCTTTTTTGGCGATTGCGCTCTGGTTAACGGTAAAAGGAACACCGATGCGCTGGCTGGCAATTATTTTACTGTTGCCCGCTGTGTTAAGTGCCAGGCCGGGGTTTGCCGATGGAGAGGTGGGCGTTACGATATTAGATGTCGGGCAAGGTTTGTCGGTTGTGGTGCAAACAAAGAGTCACACGCTGGTGTTTGATACCGGCGCCCGATACAGTGACAGTTTTGACATGGGTCGAGCGGTTATTGCACCGTATTTAGGATATATGGGGACAAAGCGTATTGATACGCTAATCGTGAGTCATGGCGATAATGATCATATTGGAGGCTTTGCTTCAGTGGCCACCTTATTTGATATTAAACGCGTGCTTACCAGTATCCCAGAACGTTTCAGGGATACAAATCTGAATATATTGGCCTGTAACGAGGGGCAAAGCTGGCAATACGATGGTGTTGTGTTTACGATTTTAAGCCCAGCTAGTTTAAACACGTCTACAAATTCGAATGGTCACGATGAGAATAATCAATCCTGTGTTCTAAAAATAACAACAAAATTTGGACGAATCCTGATAGCCGGTGATATTGAGCGTGAAACGGAATCTTATTTGTACCGGACAATGGCTGGCAAATTGGCTGCGGACGTGCTTGTCGTGCCTCACCATGGTAGTAATACTTCTTCTCTGGCTGGATTTATAAAAGCCGTTAACCCGGACTATGCGGTTTTTACCGTGGGCTATAAAAATCGCTATAAATTGCCAAATAAACAGGTTATGAAACGTTATCGTGCGCTTAGCAAGGCGAAACTGTATCTTAGTCATGAAACAGGCGCACTCAGTTTTCATTTACAGGCTGATAGCAGCCTTAAACCGGTTCGTTATCGAGATTTGGTGAGGCGCTATTGGCATACCAAGGCAAGTAACTGATAAGCGCAGCAATCCCTTCCTGTTTAAGGGGGTCTTTGGTAAAGTATGCAGCGGAATTATTTGCTGATTTAAATTAGGGTTTTATAAATAAGTCGCTGATTTAAATGGTATAATTCCATTTTCGCAAGAATAGCCAGGAAACTGTGTGGCTTGCGAAGGTATTGTTCGAAAAAATTATTATAAATTATTTAAAGGTAAGTAAGAGTGTTTGAAATGATTCAGGCCGGTGGCTGGTTAATGGTGCCACTATTATTATGTTCTGTTTTTGCCGTTGCTATTATTGGGGAACGCTTTTGGTCGTTGCAGGAACAGCGTATTGCCCCTAAGCATCTGGTTGGCCAGATTTGGCAATGGTATAAAAGTGATGCGCTGGACGAAAGCCACATCGATGCATTGAGTACCAGCTCGCCTTTAGGTCAGGTCCTTGCTGCCGGGCTTGTCAATCGACATCATCCTCGCGCGATTATGAAGGAAAGCGTCGAAGAGTCGGGGCGACAGGTTATAGTGATCCTTGAAAAATATTTAACCACGCTGGGCACTATTGCTCAAATCACACCGCTACTCGGTTTACTTGGAACAGTCATTGGCATGATAAAAGTTTTTGCCGCCATCACCACGCAAGGTGTAGGCAACCCCGGTGTTTTAGCCGGTGGTATTTCCGAAGCACTCATTACAACGGCAACAGGTTTGGTCATTGCCATACCGAGTTTGTATTTTTACAGACATTTTCGTGCACGCGTTAATATTCTGGTTTTAAAAATGGAAGATGAATCTTTAAAGATAATCGATGTGATGCATGGCGACAGGGAATCTACAGTAAACTAACCATGAACTTTAGAATTACCCAGGAAGAAGAACCACAATTAAATTTAACACCGTTAATCGATGTTGTTTTTTTGTTGTTAATATTTTTTATGGTTTCCACAACATTTGATAAACAAGCTGAATTAAGCATTGATTTACCCGAAGCCGATGGCCAACCAGTAAAAATTGAAAAGACATTTAAACTTGAAATTTCAATTGACGGTCAGGGACATTATTTTGTGAACCAACGACGTCTTAAAGAAGACAGCCTGAAAACCCTGAAGCAGGCAATTGTTGTTACCCGAGCCAAACATAAAAAAATACAGGTTATTATTAGTTCCGATAAAAACACCCCTTACCAGGCATTTATTACCGCAATGGATGCAGCTAAACAACTTGGTTTGGAACATATTAATTTAGCGACCAAGCAAGCCAAAACACAATGAAAACATCTAAAGATTTATATGGTGGCGTTGAGGTTTATAAACGTCTGTTAGGCTATGTTCGGCCTTTGTGGAAAGTTTTCTTAATTGCTATTGTTGGTATGGTGGTGACGGCGTATACCGAAGTCAGGTTTGCTGAGCTTATTGATCCTATGCTTGAAAGTGGCTTTGTCGAAAAAGATAAGGACGTTATCGAAATGGTGTCGATAACACTGTTAGGTATCTTTGCTTTGCGTACCATTGGCACCTTCGTTTCTACCTACGGTATGGCCTGGGTATCGCGCATGGTTGTTTATACACTTAGAAAAGAAATGTTTGACAAGTTCTTAATGTTGCCAGTCGGCTACTATGACAGCGTTACTTCTGGCAAGCTTCAATCCAAAATGATATATGATGTCGAACAACTTTCGGATGCATCATCAAGTGTTATTCGAATTTTAGTCCAGGATACTGTTACGATTATCTGGTTGCTTATTGTTATGTTAACACTAAGTGTGAGTCTTACTTTGATATTAGTTGCGTCGTTTCCTTTTGTAGCAATCATTATTGCTTTCGTGACTAAAAAATTCAGGCGTTATAGTAAACGTATTCAGGAATCGATGGGATCGGTTTCGGAGGTTTCAGAAGAATCCGTTGAAGCAAACCGAGAAATAAAAATTTTTGGCGGCAAAGACTATGAAACACGAAAGTTTGACGATATTAACAAACATAATCGCAAGCAGTATTTAAAATTTGCTGCAACCAATGCTTTAAGTACGCCTTTAATTCAGCAAATTGTTGCATCAGCCTTTGCTTTAATCGTATATCTGGCGGCTAATGATGATGTGACTAATTCACTTAAAGTTGGTCAGTTCACTTCTTTTTTACTTTCAATGATATTACTCATGCAGCATGCTAAGCGTTTGTCTTCTGTTAATGCTGTGCTTCAGCGTGGCATAGCAGCAGCTCAAAGTGTATTTGCTTTCCTTGATCTTGATGAGGAAGACGATAAAGGTAAACAAAATATTGGCCGGTCAAAAGGTAAAGTGCAGTTTGATAATGTTTCATTTCGATACAATGAGCATGATGATTATGTATTAAAAAATATTAATTTAAATATTACCGCCGGGCAGAGTGTGGCTTTTGTTGGTCGTTCTGGTGCAGGCAAAACAACTCTGGTTAGCTTGTTGCCACGTTTTTATAATTTAAGTGGTGGCAGCATCCTTATCGATGGGGTAGATATAAAAGAATTGAGCTTACAGGATTTGAGAAAACAAATTGCACTTGTAAGTCAGCATGTCACCTTATTTAACGATACCATTGCTCATAATATTGCTTATGGTGCACTGGAAACGGCTACCGAAGAACGCATAATAGCCGCAGCAAAAGCTGCTCATGCTTACGAGTTTATTGATAAGTTACCGAATAAATTAAATACCATCGTTGGTGAGAATGGCTTGTTGTTATCAGGCGGGCAACGCCAGCGCCTGGCTATTGCCCGTGCTTTCCTTAAAAATGCTCCTATTCTTATACTGGATGAAGCAACCTCGGCACTGGATACGGAGTCTGAACGCTACATCCAGGATGCAATGTCTGATTTATTAAAAGATAGAACAACATTTATTATTGCACATCGGTTATCTACAATAGAGAGTGCCGATATCATCGTTGCGATGGATAAAGGTGAAATAGTAGAAAGTGGCAGCCATAGTGAATTATTAAAGGGCAATGGAATTTATTCAGACTTGCATAAATTACAATTCTCAAAAAGTTAAAATTGTGAAAAATTCAAAATTACATACTTTGGTAAATGAAACATGGTATTCAAAAAATACTCTGAGCCAGATACTGCGACCCCTGTCATTAATTTTTTGTGGCATTGTTGCTGTTCGTAAAACACTTTATTCGCTTAAGATATTAAAATCTACTAAGCTTGAAGTACCTGTTGTTGTTGTTGGAAATATTACGGTTGGTGGTACCGGTAAAACGCCTTTGGTTATCTGGATAGCTAATTTTTTAAAAGAAAGTGGTTTTACACCGGGTATTATAAGCCGTGGTTATTTAGGAAAAGCAAAGTCATGGCCACAGCAAGTACGGCCTGATAGTGACCCGGTTATAGTCGGTGATGAAGCGGTGTTAATATCCCGACAAGCAGGTTGCCCAATGGCCGTTGGCCCGGATCGGGTTGCTGCTGGTCAGGCTCTGTTAAAGTATTCAGCATGTGATATTATTATTTCAGATGATGGCTTACAGCATTATGCATTGCAACGCACGATAGAAGTCGTTGTTATTGATGGTGTAAGGCGCTTTGGAAACGGTCTTTGTTTACCGGCGGGGCCTTTACGCGAAGCTATTAACCGAATAGACAAGGCTGATTTTTTAGTTACAAACGGTATTGCTGCTCAAGGTGAATTTGCAATGCGTTATTCCGGTAAAATTCTTTGTAACCTTATTGATTCCAGTAATAGTGTAAATTTGTCTGAATTTAAAAATCAAAAAGTACATGCAGTTTCCGCGATAGGTAATACACAACGTTTTTTTGATTACCTTCGTAATCAGGGGCTTGATGTTATTGAACATAGTTTTCCTGACCATTATATGTATGCCGCAAGCGACTTAAATTTTGATGATGATTTTGCTATTCTAATGACTGAAAAAGACGCAGTAAAATGTCACCGCTATAGGAAAGAAAATTGCTGGTATTTACCGATTAAAGTTGAAATGAAAAAAGAATTTGGTTTAAGACTCTTAGATAAAGTAGGTGATAGGGATGGATAAAAAGTTACTTGATATTATGGTTTGTCCTTTGTGCAAAGGTAAACTTGAGTATAATGACGCAGAGAAGGAGCTTGTTTGCAAGTTCGATAAATTAGCTTATCCTATACGTGACGATATACCTGTTATGCTGGAAGAAGAGGCGCGGGCTTTACCTATATCGGATAACTAACATCGGTGGTTGCAATGAGTTAAATTAAATTAAATTTTAAAGGTAACTCAAAAATAAACGAAGCACCAATGTCAGTATTATTTTCCGCCCATATTTTACCGTGATGCCTTTCAATAATTTCACTACAAATTGCAAGCCCAAGTCCCGTCCCGCCCGAACCATTGTCTGTTTTGCTACTTTGAGCAAACTTATCAAAAACGTGGTCTAGTTCATCATCCGGTATCCCAATACCCTCGTCACTAATAGTAACTTTTACAGCGTCTACAAGCTGAGAATTGACCGTCTTTCTACCTGCGATCATTTGAGTATTTTCAATTAAAATACTAATAGACTTACCTTCTGGTGTAAATTTATAAGCATTGCCCAGTATGTTGTGTATCACCTGGCAGATTTTTTCACCATCACACTCAACAATTAATTTTTCACACAGAAAATTAGTTTTAATTTTTAGATTTTTTTCAACGGCTAAGGCATCAAGTTCATTTTTAATCGATAATGCGATTACGTTAATATCTGTCTCGATAAATGAAAAATCCTCTTTGCCTGCTTCAAGTTTAGCCAGGTCGAGTAAGGAGTTGAGGAGCTTGAGTAATCGTGTGCCACTTCCATATATATTTTCAAAATACCCCTTTAATTTTTCTCTATCTACTTTTGCATATTTTGAAAGACCAAATTTAGAAAAGCTTAGAATACCATGCATGGGTGTTCGTAGTTCATGCGACATATTTGCTAGGAAATCTGATTTAGAACGATTGGCAGCCACGGCAATGTCTTTTGCAAGAATCAAATCTTTTGTTTTTTCACGAACAAGGTTTTCCAGATTATCTCTATGTGTTTTCAATTCCTTTTTTTGAGCTTCTAATTCAACGTTAATGCTTTCCAGGTTCATGGTTCTTTCATATACTTTTTGTTCGAGAGAAATATTAAGCTCCTGAACTTGAGTTAAAGCTTTTTCTTTTTGGTGTATATTTTCTTCAAGGTGTGAAACCATACTGTTAAAAGCGGTAGCGAGTAAACCAAGTTCATCAAGGCTGTCAATTGATGCTTTATGAGTAAAGTCACCATTTGCAATATCCTCCGAGCATTGTTTAAGTTCCTGTATTCTCTTTAAGGTGCTTAGCTTGAATATATAATAAATGGTAATACTTAAAAATATTAGCATTATTAAATTCGTGGTCATTTCGCGAATGAGGTTTGCTCTTAAAATTTCTTTATAACGATATTTTGATATACCTAATATAACTGTGCCAATGTTATTTTCATCAAACTCTATAGGCGTATTCAGTGTAATCACATCATCATTATCTTTAAGAAGGTTTACGATATCAGCGATTTTTAGAGCGGGATTTTTTTTAAGCAGTATTTTTATAGCCAGTTTTTTCTGATTGAAATAGGATGTTAGATATTCATTATCCTGATTAATGATGGTGCAATAGATGATTTCATCTTGATCGCTAATATCCCTGACTAAGTCGTTTAGCGAGCTGAAATCGAAAGAAAAAATAGCATCAGGTGCATTGAGTGCCGTTACTTTACCTAACAGTTTCCCTTTGTTTAACAAAGCGGTTGAAAATGTCTTATAGTCAATTTGAATTTTTGTATAGGTGTTAATGCTGAGGGTTACCGTAAAGGCAACAACGATGAGTAGTACAAATTTAAGACCCAGGCTAATACTTCTTTTTGTCGGGTGTTCACTTTGCATGGCGTGTTTTGAGTGTTATTTACGATTAAATTTACTTACTTATATATAGCGACGTGTATACTTTATTCTTTAACGTTTATTTTACCCAGTAAAAACAATAACCTACATCCTTTGTTTTATTTTACTATTGAGTATTACAAATTAATGTTTCTGGGCTAAGTGACGATAATAAGGTCATGCCAAATAAACTGCATTTTGTAAGCAAAGGATATTTGAATGTCTAAGTTAAAAATTTTGTCGGTTGATGATGAACCCACAAACCAACTTGTAATTGATGAAATTCTCGAAGATGATTATGACGTAAGGCTTGTTTATTCCGGTGAAGAATGCCTTGAGAGTGTGAAAGATTTTAATCCTGATCTGATTCTGTTAGATATTAATATGCCAGGCATTGATGGCTATGAAACCTGTGAACGATTAAAAAAAGACCCGCATAGTAAATTAATCCCGGTTATTATTTTATCAGCATTATCAACAACAGAAGAAAAACTTAAAGGTTATGAAGTTGGTGCTGAGGATTATATTCCTAAACCATTTGACCACGACGAGCTTTTACAAAAAATTGATAAATGTCTGACAGAAAATAAACAACAAACCCATGCGCCCGAGATTATTGTTGATGAGGAACAAGCCAGAAATGATAAGGATGATGAGGAATTACTTAATGAGTTGCAGAGCTCACGCGCTATTGCAATGGACGCGATGCGTTATACCAGCGACCTTGGGGCAATTGTAAAGTTTTATGAAGACAGCGCACAATGTAAAACTTTTGAAGAGCTTATGAAGGCAGTCTTTTTGACATCTAGTTCTCTTGGGATCAATGTAAGCATGCAAATCAGAAATGGCTGTGAAGTCATTAATCAATCATCATCGGGTGAAATGTCAGCAATGGAAGCAAGCGTGATAGATGTGTCAAAAGATAAAGGGCGTTTTTTTGATTTTAAAAATAGAACAATAATGAATTATAAGTATACATCGATTTTAATAAAAAACATGCCAGTCGATGATGATAAAAAATACGGTATCATGAAAGACATTCTCGGTGCGCTAGGTAATGGTGCAGAAGAAAGGGTGCGAACGATTATTCTTGAAAAAACAATGGTGTTGAATCGTGAACAAGTAATAGGCTTGATCCAGGAAACGTTTAAAAATATTAATTCTCAGCACAATAGTAGGGCCAAAGAAGGGATTGAAATACTTGAGTCCATGGTTCTTGAGGTGCATGAGGCGATAGACTCAATGGATTTACTCTCTTATCAGGAAGTTAAGCTTGAAGGTGTTATAGAAAATTTTAGGAAAAGAAATGATGAGCATATGTCTACAGGTGTTGATCTCGGCGAAGCATCGGAAGCTGCACTACAATCATTAAATAAAATTTTTGATGTTTTAATGGAATAAAGATTAAATAAAATAAATAGGCTTGAAATGTTTTGTAGTGAATATCACTGCTGTCCCGTTAACTTATGAATAAGATGTTTTTATGATGCCTCTTTAAGTAGTAAAAGAAAACATTAACTTCCTGGACATGAAATGGGTGTGAGTT
>VAPL011124295.1_pt1 | contig 20401 bp, 15 predicted proteins | sample 3395061 | NCBI WGS metagenome assembly VAPL01 (sample SAMN08290444, study PRJNA428436) | hydrothermal vent metagenome | isolation source: Deep-sea hydrothermal vent chimney 2 | place: Pacific Ocean: Juan De Fuca Ridge | depth 2182 m m | reverse complement strand
GTGTGTATATTGCTTTTTATGTGGATGCTATTGGCTTCCTCATCTTATGCTGGCAGTCTGGATAAGTTTGAAGATAGTGTAAAGGATGAGCCTAAATCGAAAGAGGGTAATAGTAACAAAAAGTCCTGCAAATCGGATGAATTGAGTTTTGGGTGTTTTGTATCTGATATTGCATCTAACGTGATATCTCACGTTATTGTTTTTGGCGGTACATATAGCTTTTATCGTATTAACAGCTCTCCGCAGAATATTTTACTTGGTGACAAAACTCGGTCTCTTGATAATGTTCCGCTCAGACTGGCTGGCGAACCACTAATACCATTTGTAAGACTGGATTTAGGCTATCAACGTAATGATTCCAGAACAAAGGCGCATGACTATCGGTTTGAAACCGGCTATGGTGCTATTGCATTAGCTTATAGTCAAACACGCTACAGAGAGAGACAACCAAAAGACTCACTAAAACTTACCCGGGTTTACGGGTTATACAGAATGTCTTTCGGGCCACATTTAGAGGTTGACTGGGGAATTGGGTCACTTGAAGTTCATGGTAACGAGAAGAAATCATATCTATACATTACCACCCCAATTCTGATTCACCCCTATCGTAGAGTAGGATTTGAGTTCCGGCCATCCTGGGCGGGAAATGTTGCTGAGTATGATTTAAGTGTTTTGTTAAAGTCTACCTATATGTCGACCAGGTTTGGTTACAGAAAATTAAGTGCGGGTAGTGAATCATTACAAGGACCATATATTGGGTTATCAGTACATTACTAAAATACGGCCGCGTTATCCATCGCTCCCATGCTGGCCGACAACATCCCGCAAACTACCGCAAGCATTAGGCTTCGGCTATGCCGAAATAACAGAAAAATGTTTCCGGATATGGCGCACAAGGTTTTACGTTTATGGGGCAGTAACATTAAATAAAAACAAGCAACTATTAACAGGGATAAGGAAATGACAAAAATCAAGATACATATATTTGCGCTGATTATAGTGCTACTCACTGCATGCGCAACAATCCCCCAAGAGTCTGTCAAATTAAGCAATGAAGTGGGCATTGGATTACAAAAACAGCACCAATCTCAGATTGATCTTATAAATCTCCATTTTTCCATTAAACGTAAATACCTGGATGAAACCATGGCAAAGGCACTCAACCATTATTTTAAAACGCTCACACCAAATGGCTCCATAACACTGACTGCAAGTCGATTAAATGATGTGGCTGATGATGTAATTCTGATAAACCGTAAGAATAACGCGGCAAAAGAAGAGCTGGAAAAAGCAAGGGTATATTTAATCGGAAAATTAAGTGAAAACTACTCGATTCTTAATCAGGCGAATGCCTCTGTTACCAACCTATTGCAATCTGCGGTAACGAATAAAGAAGCAAGATCTGAAACATATGAAAAACTATCCAGGGCAACTGCTGGGAATATAAATCTGAACAACATTTTTGCTGAACTGGATGATTTTGTCGAAAGAAATGGTGAAAAATCCGGTAAAGCCATTAATCTCGTTGAAAAACTCGAATCAGCACTGGATAAGGAGACTGACAAATGAACGATCAAGAGTGGCAGGCGCTCAGGAATAAAGCGCGCGGAATCGCAATTGAAGAATATTCCACAGAGGCGTCCAGCATCATCAGGCTCACCAAGGCGGAAATCACCTCAATCATTGAGACAGCAGAAGTTGATAAAGAAAAACTGTCTGAGTTGATCAGCGTGGTGAATGATGCCTCAAAATCAAATAGCGAAAAAGCAGATGCTATTAAAAATATTACGGGACTTGCCGAAGTTGCAGTGTCATTAATTGGAAAGCTGACCTGACAAAACACATAACCTCTGGCACTAAAAAAGTGTAAGTGCCGTTATGCAATTGTCAGGTACAGCTTTGCTGCAATCAGGGTTTTACCGCAAATTGATCCTTGAGAATTTTAGGTGTGACGAAGATGAGCAGTTCAGACTTCTCATTACGCTCCCGTGTCGTACGGAACAGAGCACCAATGAAGGGAAGGTCACCAAGGAAAGGAATGCTGTCCCGCTCATTGCGTGTAACTTGCTCATATACACCACCTAATACTACTGTTTCGCCATTATTCATCAGCACCTGAGTTTCAATTTCCTTGGTGTCGATGCTGGGTATGCCAGCAAAGAGTACACCGACATTGTCTTTGTTGACCTTAAGGTCGAGAATAATACGATCATCTGGCGTAATCTGTGGTGTCACCTTCAGGCTCAAAACAGCCTTTTTGAACGATACAGCAGTGGCACCACTGGAGGCTGCCCGCTGGTAGGGTATTTCAGTACCCTGCTCAATGAGAGCCTCTTTCTGATTGGCGGTAATAACACGCGGATTGGAAACCACTTCACCTCGGGACTCAAGCTGTAAGGCAGAAAGCTCCAAATCAAGCAGAGTATTCGCTCCAAGTATGGAAAGCGCGATACGCCCCGCATTGTTGCCGACTACTGGCATGTTCACATTCATTCGCTGGGGAATGCCGCCGGCTCCCATGGGGATTTCAATAGGGTAAGGCGCATTAGGAGTGCCATTGGCAAGATTATCCAATGCAGAGGCTGCCATAGTATCCGTTGCATCCAGTGAACCTGAGCCAAAAAGTAAATCGCCACTTCGGTCGTTGACAGATGTCACGCCGAATCGCACACCGAGGTCTTTGGCGAAGTCATCGTCGGCAATCACAATGCGTGCTTCAATCATCACCTGTCGGATCGGAATGTCGAGAACGACGATAAGTTCCCGGGCACTGTCCAAGCGGTCAGCAGTGTCGGATAACAGCAGTGTATTGGTGCGCTGGTCTATCGTGGCACTTCCTCGCTCAGATAACGTACCACCTTCTGCGGATAAAATGCTGGCGATATCCCCGGCCTTGGCAAAGTTGATTTGAATGATTTCTGTTTTGATGGGGGCCAGTTCTTCAATCTGTTTATTGGCTTCCAGCTCCAGCTTCTCCTGAGCAGCAATTTCCTGTGCGGGTGCAACCATAATGACATTACCCGCTTTGCGCATGGCTAGGCCTTTGGTTTTCAGGATAAGGTCGAGAGCCTGATCCCAAGGCACATTTTTCAGGCGCAGTGTGAGATTGCCTTGCACCGAATCACTGGTCACCATATTCAGGTTGGTGAAATCAGCAATCAATTGCAGCACTGCACGGACTTCAATGTCCTGGAAATTCAGAGAAAGTCGCTCGCCGGTGTAACCAAACTGGTCTTTTCTAGCGGCTGCCACCTTTTCTTTGGGAATTTCTTTAACTTCAATGGTGTAACTATCACCCGTGTGATAGGCCAGATATTCATAATTTCCGGTGGGGGTAATCGCAAGACGAACACGGTCTCCTGATTGGGTGGCATCGATGTACTGCACAGGAGTGGCAAAATCGATCACATCGAGACGTTGTTGCAGATTTTTCGGCAGGCCAGTATCACCAAACTCGACAAAAATCTGATTGCCGGATTCACCGGTACTAATGGGGGTATTATTGTCGGAGAGGCCGACGATAATTTTGCCTTCGCCATTTTTGCCACGGCGGAAGTCAATATTATTGATGCGGTGCAGCCCCGACGTTGCTGACAATGCTGCGCCCGTCGCTTTATTACTGACGGCTGCCGTAGTTTGAGTCTGCGCAGTACGACTACCCGCCAGTGTTACAACAACATTGTTGCCGGAAACCTCGCTTTCGAAAGGAATAAGCTGCACAAGATTCAGAATAATGCGCGTGCGATCACCGGCCTCAACAGCAGTGACGCTTTTGGCAAAACCAATGCCGATATTTTTGTTTTTCCAACCCAGTTTGCTACCAGTTTTGGGGAAATCCAGAACAATACGTGCAGGATTGTTGATGGTAAAGTTTCCTGGTGCTTTGGCCGGACCCGAGAAGCTCAAACGAATCTGCACACTGTCACCCGGCAATGAGGTAAAAGAAACATTTTTCAGGCTGATGGTGGCACCATTGCCGGAAGCGCGTTCGATGGGTGTTGGTTTGCTTACCAGCGGTGGAGCAGGCTCGGGCTCAGGCGCAGCAGTGTCTGTTACAGCAACCTGCTCAGCAGGGACATTTTCACCCACAGTCAGGAATATATTTTTGCCCTCAGTGCGCAACTCATAAGTGACCAGCTTGTCCACATTAACGACGACACGAGTCCGCCCTTTTGCCTGCACGGCTTTAACATTTTTGGTGACGCCAATGCCAACGGGTAGCGGCAGACTCCAGGGCAGATTATTACTGACACCGGGCAAATCCAGGGAAATTTTCGTGGGATTATCGGAGGTGAAGTCTGTTGTTTGTGGTGCGTCAGCAGATAAAGCCATACGAATTTCAACGGCATCATTCGACAGTTTTTTGAAGTCGATGAAATCGAGTGAAACGGTGGGCTCATCAGCAGCCGTCGCCATCGCTGCGAACAGTGCAAGTATGCCGGAGAGTAAAAATAAACTTAAGCAGCGTGTTGTTTTCATTGTTTTATACCCGCTTGCGCGCATAGCGTTTGCCCCAAATAACTGATTAAAAATGCCCATGTACTAAATCCTCGTTGGCATCATTCGCCGACGGCCAGGGTAGTCATACGTTCCATCCACCCCCCCAGCCCATCCGGAACGATTTCCTTTAATTCAAGTTGACTTTCCGTGATGCTCACAATTTCACCATTGTTTTTCCCAAGATGTCGGCCTGTTTTGGTGCGATGCAAAGTGCCATCACTGGCCCGGACCAGCGCCCAGCGACGACCATTTTTTTCCAGAATACCCATCATTTTCAGACTGCCAACGGCGTATTGTTCCAGTACATCGCGCTGCCTGTCCATATCAGGCTTCAGCCCATCGTCTGATTCTATGGCCAAAATTTCGACCGTGGGCACAAAGGGGTCTCTTAATCCCCCATCATTGTAAGTAAACACTTCAAAGGTCTGTGGCTTGGGTAGAGGAGGAATACGGCTTTTTTGTCGAGCCTTGACTTCGCTCACATAGGTTTGCAAATCGACATTTTTTTCACCACCACAGGCGGTCAATCCCACCGCCAGAAAAAGAGCAAATACAATAATACCAATGCGTGGATACTGATACTTGAGCTTGTGCATTATTTTTTACCCCGCCGTTTGCGCTTCTTGTTGTTGGCGGTATTGTCTTTTTCAAGATAACGGTAAGTTTTTGCAGTTGCCTCCATGATCATACGATCATCCTCGCCTTTTCTGCCCTTCGGGGAGGTGATGGATAAATTATGCAAAGTGACAATGCGCGGTAATGCAGCGGTGCCACTGGCAAAGTTACCAAACTGGTGATAGCTACCCTTAACCCGTATTTTTATGGGCAGTTCAGCGTAAAACTCTTTGGGTTGTTCGGCTTCAGGTTTGAAAAGCTCAAACTCCAACCCGCTGAGAATACCTACGCGAGAAATATCCACCAGAAGACCCGCAACCTCGGTTTTGCCTGGCAGTTGTTGTAGCAGAGCACCAAAAGAACGCTCCATTTCTTTCATTTGCTCCTGATAAGCGCCGAGATTGGCGGCCTTAGCCTGTTTCGTTTCAAACTCCTGCTTCAAGCTGGTTTCTTTGGCGCGCGCTGTTTCCAGTTCCAGCAACTGGTCACTGGTGTCCAAATAATAACCCGCAAATAATAAGGCAAAACAGAGCAAGACGACGACAATTACCCTGGCCGCCAGCGGCCAACTGCCAATATTGTTGGGATCAAGGTTGAGGTTGTTCAGGTCAGACAGGTTCATTTGTCAGCCTTCTTTGTTCTGTTTTTTTGCGAAACAGTGAGCTGAAACCAGCTTGCACCGGGATATTCTTTTTGATCCGACTTGATGACCGTTAGTCTCGGGTTGGTTAACCAGGGAGAATTATCCAGGTTACGCATAAACTCGGAAACGTAGTCATTTGCGTCTGCGACGCCGGTAAGGTTGATTTCACGTCCCTTGCGAGATGTTTCCAGTAAAAAAACATTCTCGGGTATGGTTTTGGCAAGCTCGTCAAAAATATGTACGATTTCCGGTCGGCTGCTTTGCAGCTCCTGGATAACCTTCATCCGCGCCAGCAGGGCGGCCTTTTCTTTTTCAAGGGTTTTAATTTCCGCAATTTCTTTATCAACCTGGGCAATCTGTCCTTGCATAAACTGGTTGCGGTTATTCTGTTCATCGATAATGCCGTTCATACGCAGGTGTACCAGAACAACAATACCCACCATCAAAATTGCCGCACCTGCCGCAATGTTAATAAATTGTCGCTGCTTGCCGCGTCGCTCTTCTTCACGCCAAGGGAGTAGATTAATGTGTGGCATCTAGTCGAAGCTCCTCAACGCGAGCCCACAGGCAATCATTAAGGCGGGAGCATCATTACTAAGCGCCTGCGCTTTCACTTTGGACAGCAGCGACATGTTGGTGAACGGATTGGCAATAGACGTGCTGGTGCCTACACGTTCTTCGATCAATTCATCCACACCGGGAATAGAGGCACTCCCCCCTGCCAGCACAATATGACTGACCGAGTTGTGTTGGCTGGAAGAGAAGAAAAATTGTAATGAGCGACTGACTTGTTGTGCCATGGCATCCTTGAACGGGTCCAATACTTCGGGTGCATAGTTGTCAGGCAGACCACCCTGGCGTTTGGCCATACCGGCTTCTTCGTAGGACAAACCATAACGACGCTGAATTTCTTCTGTGAGTTGCTTGCCACCAAAAACCTGGTCACGGGTATAAATGATTTTGCCATCATGCAACACACTTAGTGTGGTCATGGTGGCACCCACATCAATGACAGCCACCGTTTTATCGTCAGTGCCGCCCGGAATTTGCGGGCCGATAAGTCCGAAGGCATTTTCCAGGGTATAAGCTTCAATATCAACAACCCTGGCTGTCAGGCCGCCCAACTCAACAGCGGCAACACGCGAATCCACATTTTCACTGCGCGAAGCAGCCAGCAGTACATCGACGGTATCAGGATTGTCTTCAGATGCGCCTAGAATTTCAAAATCCAGGTTCACCTCTTCCAGGGAATAAGGAATATATTGGTCCGCTTCAAGCTCGATCTGGCTTTCCATATCTTCCTCGGAAAGCGAGGCCGGCATGGTAATAACCTTGGTAATGACCGATGAGCCTGCCACTGCCACAGAGGCATGTTTGGTGCGTGACCCCGAACGTTTGGTGACACGACGAATGGCTTCGCCGACGGCTTCCACATCGGTGATATTTTTTTCTACCACAGAATTGGGTGGCAACGGTTCCGCGGCATAAGCTTCAACGCGATAACCATCGCCCTGGTGGCCCAACTCCAGTAACTTGACTGAGGTTGAACTGATATCCAGTCCGATGAGTGGTGGTTTTTTGTGAGCGAACAAGTCTGCTAGTTGCACGTTTTTTATCCCATTTTCATACTTGCAAGCTGAATATCGGTAGAGAGACAGCAAACTTTACTACAGATTAAAAATTGCATCAGAAAAATCGTGCCCTTTTAATGTGATAAGTTAAGGTCCAGTATTTTTGTGGCGTCTTGCAGTTAGGCGTCGCGCTCAAATAATGGCCATAAATACTGATGAGCCAGCCGAAGCTTAACTTATTACATTAAAAAGGTACTAGTATTAGGTTGATCTAATTAGAAGTTTTATACTCTGCCTTTGTCAATATCCATGAACACTATCACAAATTGTTTCTTTTGATGCCTTCTTTTAAATTTCAAAAACCCAAATTCCAAAAACGCTGGTTACTTTACCTTGGCGGAATTGGTGTTTTTTTAACCACTTTGGTGCTGGCTGGCCTTTACTTGTTCATTGTACCCGGTTTGCCTTCCACGCAAAGTTTGCAGGACGTGCAATTTCAGGTACCGCTGCGAGTTTATTCTCGTGACGGAGGACTGATTGCGGAGTTTGGTGAAAAAAAGCGGGCACCCCTTAAATACGAAGAAGTGCCAAAACTCATGGTGCAGGCGGTACTGGCCGCAGAAGATGATCGTTTCTTTGTGCATCCGGGTGTAGATTATCAAGGCTTATTACGAGCAGCTTTTCATTTGTTACGTACCGGCGAAAAAGGCCAGGGCGGTAGCACCATCACCATGCAGGTCGCACGTAATTTTTTCCTTAGCCGGGAAAAAACCTACCTGCGCAAGCTCAACGAAATCATGTTGGCGCTTAAAATTGAAAGCGAATTAAGCAAAGAGGATATCCTCGCGCTTTATCTCAACAAAATCTATCTGGGTAATCGTGCCTATGGCGTAGGCGCTGCGGCACAGGTTTATTATGGTGTCCCTATCGATAAACTAAACGTGGCACAACTGGCGATGGTTGCCGGCCTGCCCAAAGCTCCCTCTCGTTACAATCCTGTTATTAATCCAGCCCGGGCTCTGTTGCGCCGCAACTATGTGCTGGGCCGCATGCGCAACCTGGGGTTTATCGATGAGGCAACCCACGATGAAGCACGAGCAATGGTGGATGATGCCCGTTTGCACGATCTTTCCCGGGAAATAACCGCCCCCTATGTCGCTGAAATGGTGCGTGCCGAGATGGTACGGCGTTTTGGTGATGCGGCCTATTCTGCGGGTTACAAAGTCAGAACCAGCATTGGTTCCCGTTTACAAATGGCGGCACATCGTGCCCAACGTGATGCCTTGCTGGCCTATGATCGACGTCACGGATATCGTGGCCCGCTTGCGCAACATGTGCTGGCGGAAGACAGTGGTGAAGAGCAATGGATGCTTTTGTTAAAAACGCATCGGGAAATTAACGACCTGCTACCCGCTCTGGTATTGGCAACGGTTGAGCAGTCGGTGGTAGTTTACGAACCACGTCGTGGTGTGTTGCGTATAAATTGGCCGGGATTATCCTGGGCAGCACCTGCATTAAAAAATGGCGGCAAAGGTGCCGCACCGAAACAAGCGGCAGATATACTGAGCCGAGGTGATGTTATCTATATCACCGAACTACCCGCCACAAAAGAAACCAATGCGGGTTGGCAGCTGGCACAGATTCCTGAAGTGGAAGGTGCGCTGGTGTCACTTGACCCTCATGACGGTGCCATTCGGGCTCTGGTGGGTGGTTTCAACTTTTCCAGCAGCAAATTCAATCGTGTCACCCAGGCGGAACGTCAACCGGGCTCCAATTTTAAACCTTTCCTTTATTCCGCCGCATTGGAAAAGGGTTTCACGCTTGCCAGTCTTATCAATGATGCTCCCGTGGTATTCGAAGATGAAGGACTGGAAGCTACCTGGCGTCCTGAAAATTACAGTGGCAAGGTGTTTGGTCCGACCCGCTTGCGTAAAGCACTGGTGAAGTCACGTAATCTGGTCTCTATTCGCCTGTTGCGCGCCATTGGTATCGGTTACACCATTAACTACGCCGGTCGTTTTGGTTTTGACAAAAAACGCCTGCCCCGGGATTTGTCACTGGCACTGGGCAGTGGTGTGGTGACACCGCTGGAAGTCGTACGTGGTTACGCAGTATTCGCCAATGGTGGATTCCGTACTGTGCCGTATTTCATTGACAATATTGAAGATGCTAAAGGCAAAATATTGTATCGTGCCGAGCCTTTTATTGCCTGTGGCGGCTGCGAAGAACGCCTCAAGCGTCAGCAGGAAATCGATGCCGAACCTTTTATGGGCCCACCCTCACGAGAAGAGTTTCTTCCGGTCAATATTGCTCCCCGGGTACTGACACCACAAAATGCCTACCTGATGCGTTCAATGATGATGGAGGTAATCCAGCGGGGTACGGGACAACGGGCAAAAGCGTTGGGGCGTTCTGATTTAGCCGGTAAAACTGGTACCAGTAATGACCAGCAAGATGCCTGGTTCTCTGGTTATACTCCGGATTTGGTGGCCACTGCCTGGGTCGGTTTCGACAAACCCAAACCGCTGGGTGCGCGGGAAACAGGAGGGCGTGCTGCCTTGCCCATGTGGATTGAGCTTATGCGCACGAGCTTGCAAGGCTTGCCAGAACGACCGTTGGAGCAGCCGCCAGGGCTAGTGACGGTACGCATTGACCCGGAAACAGGCTTGCTAGCCGGTGCCAACAATCCCAAGGGGATCTTTGAAACCTTTCGGTTAGAAAATGTCCCGCAGCGGCGGACAGAGAACTCCTCAGCAACGATTATTGGTGGTGATGAAACAACACCCGTTTCACAGGACAGTGGTGGCGGTGTGCCAGAAGAATTATTTTAATCTAGATATTGCACAAGGGTAGGTATGCTTTTTTGCCCACGCGGATCGGAAATCACCGCGTGGACACCCTACCTGGGCTCTATTGTCAGGTTCAAGCCACCTTTACTGCCTGCCACGGCGTTGACATCATCCGGGTCAACCTCGATTTTCATATTTTCATCCACTTCCACAGAACCTTCCGACAGACTGATTTTCAACCGTAAATTATTTTGTGAGTCGGCATTACGCAACGCTTCTTCAATGCTGATCACACCGTCTTTATAGAGTTTGAAGATAGCTTGGTCGAAGGTCTGCATGCCCAGGTTGGTGGATTTTTCCATAATGTCACGAATACCGTGGATGTCACCCTTGAGGATCAAATCCTGAATCAGTGGTGTGCCGAGCATGACCTCCACGGCGACGGCGCGTTTGCCATCCAGGGTGGGAATCAGGCGTTGGGAAATAAACGCACGCACATTTAGTGATAAATCCATGAGCAGCTGGTTGCGTCGGTCTTCCGGAAAAAAGTTGATAATGCGATCCAACGCTTGATTGGAATTATTAGCGTGCAAAGTGGAAATAGCCAAATGCCCGGTCTCGGCAAAAGCAATACAATGTTCCATGGTTTCTCGGTCGCGCACCTCACCGATGAGAATCACATCCGGTGCCTGGCGCAGAGTATTTTTCAGTGCATCTTCATAACAGTCGGTATCCAGTCCCACTTCACGCTGGTTGACGATGGACTTTTTGTGGTTATGGATAAATTCGATGGGATCTTCAATGGTGATAATATGCCCTGAAGTATTGGTGTTGCGGGCATCAATCAACGCCGCCAGTGAAGTAGATTTTCCCGAGCCGGTGCCACCGATAAACAACACCAGCCCACGTTTCTGCATAATGATTTTTTGCAGTATGGGTGGCAGGCCTAATTCTTGCGCACTGGGAATCTGAGTCTTGATATGACGAATCACCATCGCAGCCTGATTGCGTTGTTTGAATACGTTAACTCGAAAACGGCCGATACCGGGGAGGGAATGGGCCAAATTCATTTCCGGTTTCAGTTCAAACTGAGAGACTTGCTCCTCACTCATCAACTCATAGGCCAATGCCTTGACGCGCCCAGTGGGCAATGTAGTTTTTTCCAGCGGTTTGAGAATACCGTGAATTTTGGCACTTACCGGTGCGCCGACTGTGAAATACAGATCAGAGGCTTCATACTTGACCATGAGTTTGAGGTAATCAGATATTTCCATTGATGTCCTGCTCCGAAAAGCGTTGGCTCAGCGCAAAAAGCACATTGGATTGTCACTTTGATATCGGTTACACAAGGTCATTCTTTAACCTTCCCGTTGTATGGACGAGAGATTTGCTGTGACAAAAAAGCCTCATAACCTGCCTGACCTTACTACTGCTCTGGAACCACTGCCTGTGGTTTTGCGGGAAACCGTACAATACCAATGGGCTGATTTTGTGACGGCGATAACAGCAGATGGAATCCCCCCCCCAGTTTGGAATGACAAACTGCTCAGCGAATTGTGCCGTGCCTGGGCCTGTAGCGAATTTATCGCTCAGCGCTGTGTGCGTCAGCCCTCATTATTGTTGGATTTACTGAACAGTGGAGACCTGCACCGCCGTTATGCAACAGGTGAAATGGAACAGCGTGTACAAACGGCTTTACAGAATGTAGTTGATGCTGAATCTCTGGCCCGGCAATTACGCCATGTGCGCCAACGCGAAATGGTGCGCATCGCTTGGCGGGATATTTCCCAGAGTGATGAACAGGCTGATCTCAATGAAACCATGGGTAATGTCTCTGCACTGGCAGATGCCTGCATTCAAGGTGCATTGGCCTGGCTGCAAAATGCACTGATCACAAAATGGGGCGAGCCACAAAACCAACAGGGTGAAACACAACAACTGTTAGTGCTGGGTATGGGCAAGTTGGGTGCCGCTGAACTGAATTTTTCTTCCGATGTGGATTTAATTTTTGTTTATCCCGAGACAGGCAATACAACTGGAGGATCTTCTCGAAATGTCAGCAACGAGCAATTTTTCACCCGTCTCGGTCAACAACTGGTACGTGCGCTGGATGAAAACACGGCAGACGGTTTTGTCTTTCGGGTGGATATGCGTCTGCGGCCCTTCGGCCAGAGCGGCGCACTGGCATGCAGTTTTGCCGCACTGGAAAATTATTATCAGGCTCATGGCCGGGACTGGGAGCGTTACGCACTGATCAAGGCACGTATTGTTGCGGGCGACGCAACAGCCGGTGAGCAACTGTTTACTATTCTGCGGCCCTTTGTATTTCGACGTTATCTGGATTACGGTGCTTTCGAGGCACTGCGTGAAATGAAAACAATGGTTGCCGCCGAAGTCCGACGTAAAAACATGGACAATCACGTCAAGCTAGGCGCAGGTGGTATCCGTGAAGTGGAGTTTATCGGTCAAGCCTTTCAACTGGTGCGTGGCGGACGTGAACCAGCACTGCAACGACGTGATATTCAAGGTGTGCTGACCTGGCTAAAAGAGCAGCAACATCTGCCGGATTATGTGGTGGAACAATTACTGACTGCTTACGAATTTCTGCGTAATACCGAGCATCGCTTGCAGGAATACCAAGATCAGCAAACACATCAATTACCGGACAACGATGTGGACCAACAGCGTCTGGCTTTTGCCATGGGCTTCGATCACTGGGACGAATTTTTACCCGTATTGCGCGGTCACATGACCCGAGTGCATAACCATTTTGAACAGGTGTTTGAATCGCCGCAAACGCGCCATGCCGATACAGACAGCTCAGGTTTAAGTACGCTCTGGTTGGGTAATCCGGAGGAAGACGAGGCCATTGCCCTGTTGCAGCAAGCAGGCTATGACCAGCCTGCCGCCAGTTGGTCACGCTTACAGGTACTTAAATCAGCCCGGGATTATCAATCTTTGTCGCGTATTGGCCGCACACGTATGGACAGGCTGATGCCCTTGTTGCTGGGTGCCGTGGTGGCACTGGAGCCCCGGCCTGATTCACCGCATGTTGTGTTACAACGTTTGCTGACGCTGGTGGAAGCCGTTGCCCGGCGCAGCGCCTATCTGGCTCTGTTGAGTGAGCACCCTATGGCGTTGTCACAATTGGTGCGCTTGTGCGCAGCCAGTCCCTGGATCGCACAACAACTGGCCCATCACCCATTATTGCTGGACGAACTACTCGACCCCCGCAGTCTCTACAGTCCACCGGACCGAGCCGAATTAACAACCGAACTGCAACACCGTCTCAAACAGATACCTGCCGAAGATCTGGAACAGGCCATGGACAGTCTGCGACAATTCAAACAGGTGAGTGTATTGCGCATCGCGGCAGCTGACGTGATGGAAGCTGTGCCACTGATGCAAGTCAGCGACCAATTGACCACCATTGCCGAACTGATATTGCAGGCAACATTGGAGCTGGCATGGAAATATTTGCTGGCACGTCACGGACAACCAGCCTGTCTGTCTAACCGGAAAAAGGATGAAAAAGGGTTTGCCATTGTCGCTTACGGCAAACTTGGTGGTATCGAACTGGGTTACGGTTCAGACCTGGATCTGGTATTTGTGCATCAGGCTGAAAACCAGATGGCAGTCACCGATGGCCCCAAGCCGGTGGCAGACAATGTGTTTTATGCCCGATTGGGGCAACGCATTATTCACATCCTCACAGCCCATACCCCGGCAGGTGTGCTTTATGACACCGATATGCGCCTGCGCCCCAGCGGCGCATCCGGTCTACTGGTAACCAGTTTGAGCAGTTTCAGCGAATATCAGCATCACAAGGCATGGACCTGGGAACATCAAGCACTGGTGCGAGCTCGAGTGGTCGCGGGTGATCTGTCACTGAAACAGGCTTTTGATGGTTTGCGCCAGGAAATACTCGCTTTGCCACGAGAGGTTATATCGCTAAAAAAAGACATCATTGATATGCGCGAACGTATGCGTGAATCACTGGATCGCACGCGCAAGGATGAATTTGACCTTAAACAGGGTCGTGGCGGTATCGCTGATATCGAATTTATGGTTCAATTCGGGGTTTTGAATTGGGCACGTCATTATCCCGCATTAAGCGAATTTACGGACAACGTTCGAGTGCTGGACGGCTTTGCCAGACAGGCACTGATGCCCCCCGCAGATGCGCGCCACTTGGCTGATATTTACCGACGTTACCGGGCAGAAGTACATCGGCTCGCCTTGCAGGAATTGCGCGCGGTGGTGGCAGACGAGCGGTTTGCGACAGAACGCAACACTGTGCAACGCATCTGGCATGCATGGCTGAAAAACATCGATTAACCGGACGTATATTTTTTATATCCTACGTTAGATAAAAATGAGAACAAACAGAAACACATGAAAATGAACAGGAGAAAGCAGTATGTCGATGGATGATCGCGATGGCGTCATCTGGATGGATGGTGAACTGGTGCCCTGGCGTGACGCCAAAGTGCATGTACTCACCCACACCCTGCATTACGGCATGGGCGTGTTTGAAGGTGTACGCGCCTACAGTACTGACAGCAAAGGTCCAGCCATTTTTCGTTTGCAGGAACATACCGACCGCTTGTTTCGCTCAGCGAAAATTTTAGGTATGAGCATGCCTTTTGATAAAGAGACACTGAACGAAGCACAACGCGCCGCCGTGCGCGAAAACAAGCTCGATAGCGGTTATCTGCGCCCTATGTGTTTTTATGGCTCCGAAGGCATGGGCCTGCGTGCCGATAATTTGCAAACCCACGTTATGGTTGCCGCATGGGCCTGGGGCTCATATCTGGGTGCCGAAGGTATGGAAAAAGGTATTCGCATAAAAACCTCATCCTTCACCCGGCACCATGTGAACGTCACCATGTGCAAAGCCAAGTCTAACGGTAACTACATTAACTCCATCATGGCTTTACAAGAAGCGATGGCGGATGGTTACGACGAAGCTTTGCTGCTGGATGTGGATGGTTTTGTCGCTGAAGGCAGTGGCGAAAATTTTTTCATGGTGCGCAATGGCGTGATTTATACACCGGAATTGACCTCGGCACTGGAAGGCATTACCCGTGAAACGATTTTGGTTTTAGCTGCTGAACTGGGTTATGAAGTACGTGAAAAACGTATCACCCGTGATGAGGTCTACGTAGCCGATGAAGCCTTTTTTACCGGTACAGCCGCAGAAGTCACCCCGATTCGTGAACTGGATCGCCGTGAAATCGGCAATGGTGGCCGTGGCCCGATGACAGAAAAATTACAAACATTGTATTTTGACGTAGTGCATGGTCGGCATTCAGATCATCAGGACTGGTTAACACCAGTGGCATAAATGTCACGGTGAATTTTGTCGAAAGGGAAAAAATATGAGCCAAACACAAAGCAACACTAAAATTCAGCCCAATGCGGAAAATCACTACGAAGTAAGCCATGCGGACTTGCCCCTGCACTGTCCTATGGATGGCATGAGCCTGTGGAATTCGCATCCCAAAGTGTATCTGCCTATCGAAAAAACCGGTAAAGCCAAATGCCCGTATTGCGGTGCAGATTACACGCTGAAAAACTAAATACCATTATTCCGTGAGCATAACTTTTACCTTTTGCGGCCACACTGATCGCGGCTTTTTGTGACTGACAACCTCACAACACAGGCAACGCCCTCTCGAATCACACACGGCTTTGCCGCCGCTGTGGTTTTTTTGTTTCCCGCATTAATACTGGTGCTGCGGCCTGCTGACGGGCTTGGCCTCGGGTTACTGGCACTGGCCGGGTTTGGCATTGCCTGGCAACAGCGAGGCAGCATCCAGGCAACCCGCGAAGAAAAACTGCTGTATTTTGCCGTGAGTTTCTTTTTTCTGGCGGCATTACTGACCACCCTGCTGGGCGGTATCGATGATGCCGGTGTTAAAAAACTCAGCAAGTTTGCACGCTTGTTACTGGTGATTCCCGCCTATGTATTTTTACGCCGCGTCGGTGTGAGTCTCGCTGCATTCTGGTATGGCTTGTTAGCAGGCTCCGTGGTTGCCGCCGGCGTTGCCATGTATCAAATATGGGGGCCAACGAATATTGGACGAGCAAAAGGCATTACTCATCCCATCATTTTTGGTGATCTGGCTCTAGCTATGGGAGTAATGACTCTGGCAGGTGCAGGCTGGTTTCGGGAGCGTGCCCGCTGGCAAGTCATTCTTCCCCTGCTTGCCGTCTTGCTAGGTTTGTTGGCCAGCGCACTCTCCCATGCCCGTGGCGGTTGGCTGGCAATTCCTTTTTTGGTTCTGGTCTTCGCCTGGTATGCCCGCGCCCGTATTCCAGTATGGCAACGTTGGGTTGCCGTTGCAGTGCTGTTGATTACCGTGGCATCAGCCTATTTTATTCCTGCCACAGGCGTGCAGAAAACCGTGACGCGCACTACCGATAATCTCAGCGCCTATTTTCAGAGCGATATCAACGATGTCACACGTAAGAGTTCCGTGGGTACCCGCCTGGAAATGTGGCAGGCAGCGTGGCAGATTTATTTGGACAACCCCCTGTTCGGCATAGGCTGGGGGCATTATAAGAAAAATGCGCAAGCACTGGTGGACGCAGGACTACGCAACCGCTCCGCAGCCACATGGGGGCATCCACATAATCAGTTTTTTGCCGCCATGGTCGGTGGAGGCAGCGTAGCTTTCGTGGCTATTTTACTGCTGTTTTTGATACCCGCCAAATTACTGATGGATGTTATCCGACGGGGTAAAACACCAGATACACAACGTCTCGCACTGGCCGGATTGTTGCTGATTGTCGCCTACATGAGTTTTGGTTTTTCCGAAGCGATTCTGGAACGAGTGCGCCCGGTGAGTTTCTTGGCATTTTATCTGGCGGTGATTTTCGCGGCTATTTGCACGCAATCACGCATAGCGCGTAGTGAACCTGTTAAACGTAAACAAAGTCTGTCAGTCACCATCATCGCCCAGGATGAAGCCGACCGCATTGAACCCTGCTTGCAATCCGTCGCCAACTGGGCGGATGAAATTATCGTATTGGACAGCGGCTCTTCCGACAACACCGTAGACATTGCCCGGCGTTATACCGACAAGGTATTTGAAACCGACTGGCCCGGCTATGGCCCACAAAAACAGCGCGCCCTGGAAAAAGCCAGCTGTGATTGGGTGCTTTCCATTGATGCCGATGAACGTGTTTCCCCCGAATTACGTCACGATATTGATGCGGCATTAACAGACAATCCTGAATGTGTCGGTTATCGCACACCCTGGGCCGTGATGGTCTACGGACATCGCATGGATTTTGGCCGTAGCGCGCGCGCGCCACGACGCTTGTTCAAGCGCGAAGGCGCGCGTTTTACCGATGCCCAAGTACACGAACATGTGGTGCTGGCACCGGGTAAAAAAGGCACACTTGAAGGTCGCTTGTATCACTATACGCATCGCCATTACGGACATGCCCTACAAAAAAGCGCCAAATATGCCTGGCTGGGTGGACAGAAACGGTTTGCGGCGGGCAAATGGGGCGGAGGCCTACCCATCGCTGCGCTGCGATCATTATGGAATTTTGTTTTGATCTACTTCATACGGTTGGGTTTTTTGGACGGGCCGGTGGGGTTTGTAGTGGCGGTAACCTATGCACAAGGTGCGTTTAATAAATATGCCGCATTGTGGGCATTGCGTCGGGAGAAACGACTCGCTGATGGAGCTTCATCATAGAGAAATAGCTATCCACACAAGTATAAAATCACATAAAAAAACGGCCATTTAGCCCAGCATTTCGGCGATGAACCCCCTGAGCGGCCAATATTAGCAAACTAAGAAATGAATGCTTATTTTTGCCGGTTAAGCAACCATTGGGCAGCCAGCACTCTGCCGCATGTTTAGCGCTAACTTACTCGCCGCCGCTATTTAATTTTATCATTCAAACTCCTTCATCAGTCCCGGGTGGCATCTCTAAGAGCGCTATTATTTTCAGGCTCAGTAAACCTAGCACATCAGTTGAACCTACTGCGAACGCCTAATGCACTCAATCTAAAAAACTTTTTCGAACATTTTGAACTCACCGTATGAGTGATACGCCTTCATTCAAAACAACCGAAAAAGTCATTGATCTTGAGCGTATTAACCGCTCTCGCTACGACATCAACTGATGTGCTGGGGTAAACCCTTGCAACGCAAATGGGTTGAGGAATTGCCGTTTCCAGAACAAGGCGCGATCCGTTTTGCTCAAATTTACTTCATCGCACACAAGCTCCCAGTTTATTTCAATGATCTCAATTTGATGCTCGATAATTTTGCGGGCCTCTTCACGGGAAAGTAAAAAATGCGCTGCCGCATCCAGGCAAACGGTAAGTTGGCTCATCCGGTTATCACCCGAAATCAACATTGCTTGCGTGGCCTCATTGCCCATACGCCCTTGCGGGCAAATATCATAGGCTGGTGTGAGGGAGAGCATTTTTCCATCCCAAAAAGCCGCATGATTGCGGGCGTGATCGTCTGTATTCCCGCACAAAATATTAAATACCAAACGGGAAAACAGCTCCTTCAATGTCGCGGAAGCATTCCTGAAGCGGTGGCGAATAATTTCGGCTAAATCCTCGTAACTGGCATAGTGTGCCATCATCTCATCCAGGTTCAACAACGTCAGGCCGGAAACCATGGCTTTACGCTGCCATCCTTTCGTCACATCAGCGCGATCAAAACGCTTGATCAGCAATACATCTTTATTGGCGGCTTGCGTCATCGCAACCGGTGCAACATGCAACCCGGCCAATGCGGCTAGCCGCATGGCGATAAACTCGACTTTCACCACACTATATAAATCTGTACCAGAGGAGAATTTGGCAATATATTTCTTGTCGCCATCCCTGATCAACGCTTTGGGGCGCGCCCCACCGATAGAACTGCCATGGTGTAGCGCCTGATCGAGTTCGGGGCTCAGTGGAATGCCTTTTTCAACGAGAGCAGCGGCAGCCAGCAATTCTTCCAGCGGAGCATTTACGGGTGAGCGCGGTATGTATTCGGTGGCTGAATGCTGAAAATCCAGCGCCCCAATCCGGTCAGAGCCGGACTCCAGAAGGTAAGTCAGCTCATCCAGCTGGGTAGTGTTATTCGCATCAGCACTTTTTAACCCCAAAAGATGGTTAATCAGCACTCGACGACCCCAGGCACCGGGTGCAGCATCACGAATACAATTTGGCATGCTTAAGCCCGTCGATAGGGACTGAATGCCGGATTTGAGCGGCAACTCCACATCATAAATTGCTATCGCGTTATCCCGGTCCAGATAGCTCTTGCCGTAGTTAAAGAGCAGGTTTTGGCCATCGAGGCTCAACTTGCCTGCAACAACGGGTTCAGTTTTGTCTGGCAGCCATATCCAGACAAAGGCCTGGGTGTATGAGGGGTTAGAAGGCATCATCGACTGCTTTTGGTTTGCGCACCTGTTTAGGGAGCAGTGCGAGCTTATCCTCTGTTCGGCTGATATGCCCGGCCAGCAAGGATGTGTCAGCATCAAAGAGCTTTACACCCACCAAGGCTGCCAGCTCAAAAACAACGCCAATCTCGCATTTAAGATCGCCTTTTTCAATGCGCTGGAGCATACCACGCGAGATTCCAGCTCGGTTCGCCAGGTCTTGAGCAGTAAGTTTGCGCTCAATTCGGCCAAACCTGATCATCTGCCCGATGAGCTTTGTCGCTTTGCGAGTGTAGCGCGAATAGGTTCGGGTGATTGGTTTTACCATGTTGAATTCCCAACAATATGATCTATACATAGATCATATGTTATATATACGGTCTATGTATAAACCATATTAGCGGGTTATTGTGCGGAGTCAATGAAAAGCACTGATCCTGCCTGGGAAGCGCATTCAAATTTTCGATCGTTTTATTCAGCTCTCAAGGAAGCTCTGGGATTAGTCCTGGAGGATTGCAGCGTTGTGAGCATCTGCCTGAAAAATGTGAATTAAGCGCTAAAAACACGCTATTTTAAAAAACACCGAGTATTTAACGCAGAGATCACAGAGAAAAATACTAAACACTCTGCGACCTCTGTGTTTATAACACGCACCCTTACCAATGCCACGACAACATAACTTCCCACTGTATTGGAACGCTTGTCCGGGGATGTAAACCTCTGGGTTCCGGCTAAAAAACAGGTCAGAATGACGGTATTCTCAGTAAAAAACTAACAGAATAATTTTGCGCTTAATTCACATTTAAACTGCTCAGGGACGTGTATGCACGCCCCTGAGGCAAATGAGATCATCAAGTTTTGTTGTAACCCAG
>VAPL010231497.1_pt1 | contig 20401 bp, 14 predicted proteins | sample 3395061 | NCBI WGS metagenome assembly VAPL01 (sample SAMN08290444, study PRJNA428436) | hydrothermal vent metagenome | isolation source: Deep-sea hydrothermal vent chimney 2 | place: Pacific Ocean: Juan De Fuca Ridge | depth 2182 m m | reverse complement strand
CAAAGTATGCTTCAAAGGCCTAAATGAACGAACCTGGAGCACTGCTGAACAGTTACGCTCTGGGGTTATCGTTATTTTTAGGCATCACGCTGAATAGTTACCAAAATATTTGGATTCTAAGACACCGGGCATATGACTCCCGCCTTTAATTAAGCGTTACCGGCGTTTTTTTGCAGCTGTTCTTCCGGAACGACACCCGTCTTTATAAGCCGCAGGTCTTTAAGGTCTTTATCATCAACCTTAACCTCACCTATTAAAGAGGCCCCTGATTCCACGGCCAGATTTACCGTCTCGACATTACCTTCGATACGGCACCCCTTGACCACAGTGAGCTCATCTGATTTTATATTACCGTACACCTTGCCCTGGCAAATGCAGGTTCCGATATTAACATCTCCGGTGACAGTACCGGTTTTACCGATAACCAGATATTCACCCTTAACGTTGCCTTTTATGGTGCCATCCAGCTTTAATTTGCCGGAAAACGACAGATCACCGGCTATGTTTAAACCCTGGCCTATTATACTGTTGATCGCCGCCTTATCAGCAGTTTTAGGGGCAGCCCCTCTGTTGTTGAACAAACCCATGCGCCTAACTCCTCCCCGACCCTTTCGAGATATATCGGGCAATCCTGACAAATTTTAAGGGATTAACAGTTCGCCCCTTATAAACAATTTCGTAATGCAGATGCGGGCCGGTACTGCGGCCGGTATTACCGAGCAGCCCAATGACCTGCTCCCTTTTAACCTTTTGGCCTTTTTTTACCAAAGCCTTCTCCATGTGGAGATACTTGGTTTCAAAATTCATGGCGTGTTTAATGAACACATAATTGCCATTGCCCTTGGAAAACCCCTGAGCCACAACAATTCCAGCCGCGGTACACATAACCTTGGCCCCCCTCTTCTGACGAATATCAAGACCGGAATGAAAGGCGGGCTTATTATTAATAGGGTCAATACGTCTGCCATATTTAGAGGTAATCGTCCCCCATACCGGCGGCCCCAGAGGAATGGCCCGAATGGCATCTAAGTAATTATTAACCTTAAATGACAGGTCTTTATAGGTATTGCCGGAAAGGGGAATAAAAGGGCCGCCGCTGTTCTTGGAGCTGCTCTTCGCCTTAATTTTGACCCCGACGACGCGTAAAATTGACTCAATACTGCGGCTCTTGTTTTTCAAGTCAACCAAGGCCTTGTTAAGCATAACCTGTTTGGCGCTGTTCTGCTTAATCAATTTCCCCAGCTTATCCTGCTGACGAGTCTCTCTTATGGACACCTCGGCTGTCAGACGCTCTTTAAACTCATTGTTCCAAGCTCTGGAGGCTCGCAGCTCATTAGAAAGACGGGCGACAGATGTTTTCATCCTGCCATTTTCTCTGGCAAAATGAAACCCGGCTGCACTTGAGACAATTAAAACGAGCGCCGCAGTCAAAAAGGCAAGCAGGCCGGCCTTGATAGCGGATATTGAGACCACGAATGATCTTGTGTCACTCTGCTCGCCGGTCAATATTATGTGCAACTTGTCTGGCATAGATTTCAGCAGCTTCAATTAATTATCCGAAAAAACCGGTACGCCTGGTAAGATAGCAGATGAAAAGGCCCAGGGCCACGGTCATAAATCCCATAATACGCAACAGTACCGGCGGCATGGCAATTAATTGCCGCAGCCAGTCCAACATCTTCTCAGGGAAGGCGGCGTAGGGCAACCCTTCCAAAACGAGAAGCAAACCAATAACACTCAGGATGGTTTTCAAAACAGAATATTATTTATCTATTTATCAATGGCAGCATTTTCAACAATGACTTCATAAATCAGCGCTCCAAAGGCTTTATCGGCTCGCAGGGTACCGCTGACCAGAACTATATCGCCCTTCTTAACCGCCTTATCGGTAGTGGTGACCACCAGCTTACGGCTGCCACGCCGGCGGCTGCCGGTACCATCAATGAGACGAAGCCAGATAAACCCGCCATAATGAGACAGCTTAACTATCTTACCACGCACCTCCACCTTTTTGCCATTTAACTTATTCTTTTTTTTGTACAGCCCGGCAATGGTATAACCCTCAGCGCCAGCGGCCGGTTTGATTTTCAGAGCCTGGCCAGGCTTAGATTCAGTATCCCGGCCGCCAGCGGCTCTTTCACCGCCCCCCACCACACGTTTTATATGTTTAATACCGCTGGAGAAAATGATATTACTGAAACTCCGGCCCAGGGTTGGACTGCTATACCGGCCCATATCCATCCCCGGCTTAAATTCAATCACATCCCCCTTCCGCACCAGAGCCTGTTGTATCGCTACCCATTGTTTACCCTTTGCCGTATCAATCTGGGCGTAGGTATAGCCCCCGCTGTTCATGGTTTTCAGCACCTTGCCGGCCAGTTTACCAGCCGCCTGGGACGCGGCCGCGGCTAACAGCATTATGGCGCTTAACAGGACAAAAGCAAAAAGTTTTTTACGGCAGGACAACCACATTTTTTCACCTTGGAGAAATCAGGGATCCAGGCTGAAAAATCCCCGGGACAAATACCTTCCTTTACCCTTGACAATAATATTTATTAATTGTATCGAATCAGGAACGTCCAGCGTCAATATATCTAATCAAAGTAGACCAATATTTGCATCCAACATTTTCAGACAATCTATGAATATCGGCAGATCAATTCGGATATTTCTGGCTGCTAACTATCGTTCCAGCCTGCTGATCGGCTGGACTATCCTCATCGCGGCTTCCGGAGCCTGGAATCTCTACCAGAATTATGTTGACACCATAGCCAAAGCCAAAATAGAAGCAAGAACCATTTTCGAGCATAACATTGCCTATCGCAAATGGAGTACCATGCATGGTGGTATATATACCAAAATCCCCAACAAAGACAAGAACAACCCGCATTTCTTCTTTAAAATCAAAGGCTCCCAGCCAAATACCGTGGGTTTCACAATTATCGACCCCTTCCAGGTGACCCAGCAGGCCTATGAGGTTTTACACAAGCAGTCATCAAACCTGGCCGCCTTCAGCCACACGGTAAGCCTCAATTATCGAGAAACCATCGACCCTTACGACAAACCGAATGCCTGGGAAACAAAGATTCTCAAAGAATTTCGCAGTGGAGCAATTAGCGAGGCGAGTACCATTACCACAATTAACAGCGCCCCCTATCTGAAGCTCTTAAAACCATACATAATTGACCAGGGATGCCTTAACTGCCACGAGAGCCCGGAGTTCAAAGTTGGCGCAGTACACGGCGGCATGAGCGTGGCCATCCCCATGCAGCCCTATTACGCGACAGCGGTCATGGCGAGACATACGATTCTCCTGACCCATCTTCTGCTCTGGCTCCTCGGCAGCCTGGCCATTATAAAATTCTCCGCCGCTTTCCAGCGCTATCAGGAAACAATTACCGAGAGTGAAAAAAAATTCCGTATCGTATCTGAATTCGCCTATAATTTTGAATATTGGATAAAGGACAATAACCAACTGGCCTTTATATCCCCCTCCTGCGAACGACTCACCGGCTATTCCCGCCGGGAATTCATGAATAACCCCAAATTATTATTAGATATAATTCATCCCGACGACAAGGAGATGTATCGCCGCCACCTGCACAAAATAGATGATCCGGAACATAACGGCACCGATTTCCGCGTAATAACCAGGGACGGCCAGGTTCGCTGGTTCACTCACACCTGCAGCCCCATATATATAGACGGCCAGTTCCTGGGACGCCGGGGAAGCAGTATTGATATTACCGAACACAAAAAGCTTGAGGAACGCCTGAGCCACACCCAGCGCTTAGAATACTTAGGGCGATTCGCCGGTGGTATCGCCCATGATTTCAACAATGTGCTGGCCTCCATCAATACCTTCAGCCACCTGCTGGCCGAAGAGAACCGCGGCAATAAAACCGCCAGTGACTATATCAAATACATAAACATCGCCACCAAACTTGGCAAAAATCTCACCGCCAATCTCCTGTCTTTCGGCAAAAGGCAGAATGTTGCCCTGCGTACCGCCTCCCTGAATAAAATTATCTCCGGCATAGCCGACATCCTGCGCAGCCTGGTAGACGAGGATATCAACCTCCAGATTAAACTTGCCGGGGATGATTTACCAATAGCGGCAGACAAGCATCAACTGGAACAGGTGCTGATTAATCTTTGCACCAACGCCAGAGATGCCATGCCGGGCGGTGGAACCATCAAGATTGTCAGCCGGGCGGTAGAGGTCGAGCCTCTCATCAACGGCAATATTGATAAGATCCCAGCAGGATGTTACATGAAGCTCAGCGTTGCCGATAACGGCGAGGGAATTAATCCAGCCGACCTGAACAGAATATGTGAGCCCTTTTTCACTACCAAGGACCCCTCCAAGGGAACCGGCTTAGGCCTGGCCATTATCCACGATATTGTCAAAAAGCACGGGGCCTTTTTTGATGTCCAAAGCGTTGATAGAGAAGGAACAACCTTCGCGGCTTATTTCCCGGTGAAACGCGGTTCAGTATCAATTACTCCTCCCCTGAAAATTACAGCCCTGCCCGCCCCGCCGCCGGCAGATACAGCTCAAGCTGACCACAAAACATGTTCTCCGCTCAAGGCCGGTACCGGCATTAAAGAGAAGACCCCGGCCAGACCCGCTTCCCGCGGTACGATTCTACTCTCTGACGATGAAGAAATGGTTCGTAACTCCTTGACTATTCAACTGCGGCAGGCGGGCTTTAATGTTCTCAGCGCCGCGAATGGCAAAAAGGCTATCAGCCTCTTCATTGACCACAAGGATGAGATTAACCTGGCGGTTTTAGACCTGCTCCAGCCCCTTAGAAACGGCCGGGAAATATATGAGGTCATACACAAAAACCTGCGCCGCCTGCCGGTCATCTTTATCAGCGGCAATACGAATAGTCTTCTTTCCCCGGAAATACTTGCCCGGCCGGAGGTAAATTTTATGGCAAAGCCCCTGGTAATAGAAGATTTTATGGCCCTAATTGAAAATCTGACCTCGGGTAACGCTTAACCGCGCTTACCCCGTTGCCTGACCACCGCCTGTCCATACCCCGCGGGCTCGCTTTTTAACTTGCGGTAAGCAATAAGTTGTGTTAGAGAAAAGCAGTTTTAAAATTGTTCTCAATCAGGAGATTTTTATGATCAGAAAAGCCTCTTTAAACGACAGCGCCGCCAGGATTATCTGCTTTTTCCTGGTCGTTACGCTTTGGGCCGTCGTTCTGCCCCTGTCGATTGAGGCGGCTCAGATCTCAGCAGCTGCAAGCAGCGCCCAGCTCCGGGCCGCGACCAAGAAGATCATGGCCCTGGACGCTACCCACAAACTGCTGAATACCGATTGTATAAAATGCCATAGATCGGAACCCGCCGATATTAAACGGGCTGGCGGCAAGCATAAAACAGATGTCACCTGCCTTGACTGCCATATTGATCATCTGCCAAGCGGCACCAAGACCATTCCCCAATGTTCCATGTGCCATGACCCCTCGGCTCAGGCGCATTTTGCCCTTGGTACGCGTTCCGTCTGTCTTAAATGCCATCGCAATCCTCACACGCCCTTAAACATAACCATTCCCAACAAACACTGGGTAAATAAGGCTTGCGAGACCTGCCATCCAGAAAAGGGTAAGGAATTCAAAGAATATCCAAGCAAGCATTCCCAGAAAAATTGTACATTCTGCCATCCCAAGAAGCATAAGCGGATTAAACGCTGTCTGCAATGTCATAAACCCCACGCCCCATTCATGGTGTTTAAAGATTGCCTGCGCTGTCATAAGCCTCATAGCCCCTTAAATATTCATTATGCCAGCAATATACCCAATAAATACTGCGGAGCCTGTCACTCAAAAATATTTAAGCTGCTCTCCAAAAGTAAAACAAAACATGGTAAATTAAAATGCGCCTTCTGTCATAAGAACAAGCATCCTACTGTACCAAAGTGTCAGGACTGTCATCAGAATGTCCATTCAGAAACTATTCTGTCACGCTTTAATAACAATTGTCTGAAATGTCACCGTAGCCCGCACGATCTATTAATTTAAATGGTTTTGGCGTCAATCTGTCTGGCGTCATATAAGATAAAATCAAGAATGAAGAAAAAGGCGAGGGGGAATATGAAGAAACTAAAAGAAGGCACAAAACTCATAACTGTACTGGCGGCTCTATTATTTGCCTCGGTTATGCTGACCACAACCCAGGTTCAGGCCCGGTTGACCAAGGTGGCTCTGACCGCTAAGATCAAAACAATACCACCGCGGCCAGCTCTGTATGACCAAACCATTAAACCATTGAAGATGAGGCAATGCGCTCAATGTCATATTGGAGTTTTCAAGCTTTTGAAGGCCCAGGGTCATCGTCATCAAAAGCCTTGTACCTTCTGTCATGAGGTTTATCACACTTACTCCCCCGGCCGGGTAAGCTACAAGGATGCCCTGCCTAAATGTGTTGCCTGTCACGGTCATCCACACGGTAACAAGCCTCTCGTGGTTAACTGCCACAATTGTCATTCCAATGCTCACAGCCCGTTGAATCTGCCCAATATCACCGGTGATATGTGCATCAACTGCCATCCGGGACCGCCCGCGGATTTAAAGAAATACCCGAGCAAGCATAGTGAGCTGGATTGTACCGACTGTCACACCAAACACGGCTATATTCCAAATTGCACCATGTGCCATAGTGAGGACGGCGGCGAGGTATATCATATTGCCGGTAATCCCACCAACAAGGTTTGTCTGAGCTGTCATGTCAGTCCTCATAAACCTTTGCAGATTTCTTACGCACCCAACACACCCAAGAAATTATGTGCCAGCTGCCATATGAATCCAAGCCATGCCAAGGTATACGCGGATCTGAAGAAGGCTGATTCCAAGCATTTCAAACTGCTTACCTGCGCTAAATGTCATGTTCGGCACGGCGAGATTCCGTCCTGCTTCAAATGTCATGACCATAAGGGTCACCGCAAGAATTTGAAGGGTTCTGAGTGTCTGCGTTGTCATACCGATCCACATAATCCGCTGAATGTGACTTTCTCGCCCACCGATCCCAAGTCCATCTGCGGTGGTTGTCACACTAAGGAGTACAAGACTCTAATAGCAAGTAATACTCGTCATTCAAAATTGACCTGCACCTTCTGCCATCCGCATCATGGTGAGCTTCCCAAGTGTCAGCGCTGTCACGGCGTACCGCACGGCGAGGATATGCTCAAGAAGTTTGGCGGTAAATGTGGAGCCTGCCATGGTACCGCCCATGATATCCGGGGCCGTATGCATGGTGCCCCGGCACCGGGTTCCGTACTGCAGCCTTACCTGAGGGAGTATAATAATATAGTTAAGTAAACTATGATTGAGGATCTACTTACTAATCCTCTTCATTAAAATCTAAGGCCGCCGATGATTAAATATTCATCGACGGCCTTTTTTCATGAAGTTGTCGGTTATCTGATTGCTGAAAAACTGCAAATATACAACACATACGTTCAACAACCAACAAAGGGAACAGTGAGGAAAATTGACAAGTTGTGTGTGCTGCCTTGTCCAGGGAATCGGCCTTATATAACTGTTCGTCAGCTCACAAGTTTATATTTAGACCTCCTTCTGGCCCAGCCTCACGGTAACGCCCTTGCCCGGTGTTAGGCCAAGGGTTGCCCCCCGTGATTGCCAGATAGTATATTCCCCATTGTTTTGTTTCGCAGGAAAACACCTGATTGTACCATAAGTCCCCAGATATACTGTTGTATAGTTATTCTTAATTTATTATAGGAACGTATGGATATTTTAAACCTTGATACCATTTTTTCCCAACGTCCGGAAGGCGCCCTATGTTGTGACTCCACCGGCAAAATAGTCTTTTTTAATTCAGCCTTTAAGGAATTCTTCAAGTCCTTGAGTGCCGATGATTTATTTGTCGGGGGTAACGTCTTTGGCCTGCTTCCCAACCGCTACCGTGAATTATGGCGGCTCTATATCGGCCAGCCGGCCGGTGAGGATAATATCATCTCATTAATTCAAAACGACAAGGTAAGATACTGGCAATTATCATTTGCCAAATCCACCGCAGTTGATGAGGCTGGCTGGTCATTGTTAGTCAGGGATATCACCCCGTTACAGAGCCAGATAAATGAGCTGCGTGATTTATACAAAGCCCTGGAAAACCAATTTATTGACGGGGCGGATCAGATAGAAGCCAACATTATCCTGGCTCGCGAGATATCAGAGAGAAAAATTGCCCAGGAAAAGTTATCAGAGAGTAAAGAGCGCCTGAGCCAGATCATTGACGGTAACTCCATCCCCACCTTCGTACTTGATAAAAATCACCGAATTACTCACTGGAACAAAGCCCTGGCCCGTTTGACGGGACTCGCCGATAAGGAGGTAATCGGCCGTGATGTCCAATGGCGGGCCTTTTACTCCCATAAACGGCCCACCATGGCTGATTTAGTTCTCGAAAAGGCCCCGGAGCGGGAGATAAAACGCTTCTATGACCATAAATACCGGCGCTCAGTTCTGCTGAAAAACTCCTATGAAGTAGAGGATCGCTTTGAATGGCAGGGAGAGTACAAGTGGCTTTTTTTTACCGCCGCACCCCTCATTAATCGGGCGGGCGAAATAATCGGGGCAATTGAAACCCTGCAGGACATCACCGACCGCAAAGAGATGGAGGAAAAATTCCTGCTCTATCAGGATATTCTGGAGAAAAAGGTCAAAGAGCGCACCATGCAGCTCCAAAAAACCTATGAGCAATTACTTCACGCCGAGAAACTAAGCGCTGTCGGCAAATTGGCCGCCTCCATCGCCCATGAATTCGGCAACCCCATTATCGGGATCAGGAATTTCCTCATCGGACTGCATAAAACCGCCATTATGGATCAAGATGACTCCGAAATGTTAGACCTCGCCATTGAGGAATGCCAACGGGTTAAGGATTTAATCAGCAATCTGCAGAACTTTAACCGCCCGACCAGCGGCGCGGCCTCGCCCATGGATATTCACAAGGCCATCGACGATATGCTGCTTTTTTGTAAAAAAAGCTTTAAAGAAAATAAAATTCTTGTTAAGAAAGATTATCAAACTCAAATGCCCAAGGTTACGGCGGTGGTAGATCAAATTAAACAGGTTATCTTAAACTGCCTGAACAACGCCCAGGAATCAATTTATCCCGGCCAGGGTGTTATTAGTATCTCAACGGAAGTTATCGACAATATGGCCCTCCTGCATATCAAAGATAGCGGTAAGGGCATTCAGGATAACGACTTCATACATATATTTGAGCCGTTTTTTTCTACCAAACCAGCGGTGGAGGGAACCGGGTTAGGGCTCTCGGTCAGTTATGGAATCATGAAAAAACACCGGGGGAATATTGAGGTAACAGAGACCTCGGCACGGGGTACCACTTTTACCATCTCCCTGCCCATAAGCTGACCCGCCGCCTTTCACCCCCGCCTTAGAGGAGGACTAACATGCTGCAAGCACTAATTATCTTACTCATAATCCTCGCCCCCCATGCCGCCTTTAGTAAAAAGCCAACGGCCCCGGTTCTGCTCTTCGACGAGGGCCACAAACAACATTTTCTGATTGAGCAGAATAAGGCCCTTGACCTCTCTAATTTAGCGGCAATATTTAAGAACCAGGGTTTCATCGTCAAGTCATCTGCCAGACCCTTGACTACTGAATTATTAAGGGGGATATCCACCCTGATAATATCCGGCCCCTTTCAGCCCTGCAGCCGGATGGAAATAGCCGCCATCAAGAATTTTATAAACAAAGGCGGCCAGCTGGTGGTCATGCTTCATATTGCCTCACCGGCAGCCGGGCTCCTGACGGCACTTGGCGTGGCAATATCCAGTAATATTGTCCACGAAAGGACTAATTTGCTTGAGCCACCGGGCAGTACCAATTTCTACGTGACGAATCTGGCCCCCCACCCGCTGACCAGGGGCCTGTCCCGAATCAATCTGTATGGGGCCTGGGCCTTGAACACCCGCCTGGCGGCCAATGTCATCGCCCGCACCAGTCCCCGGGCCTGGGTTGACCTTAATCATGACCAAAAACTTGACGCGGGGGATGCGGTTCAGGCCTTCAGCGAAATTGTCACCGGCCAACTGGGGCATGGCCACTTCATTATTTTTGCCGATGACGCCATCTTCCAGAACCGTTTCCTAACGGGAGATAACCATACCCTGGCCCTTAATATGGCAAAGTGGCTGAAACAGGGAAGTTATTACCACCTGGATTTGACGAATTGACAAAAAATCAGCAGAAAAACCGGTCTGGACGCACCCGCCCTTACAGAGTAAAGCGGTCATCAGAAATAATTGCCTATTCGACAGCTATCATCAGTGAACCAAGGGCCGGACTGTCCCCCGGCTCTTTTGCTTAACAGCCCCTTTTTTAGTAATGATTACCACGGCTTTGGCCTCAAATCTATCTTTATCAAGAATCCCGTTGGCTGCGGCATCCACCGCAAAATGAAAGACATAACGCCCTGGGGCCAGATGGTTGGGCGCACTGCGATATATTTCATAATGCCGCAGATTAAACAACGGCCCATGGTAGACCGGGATCTTGTTTTCATTCCAATCCCTGGCCTTTGACAGCCAAAGTTTATGGCCATCCGGCGTATCATACCAGAACCAGAAATCAGCCGGGGACATGAGGCCGAAGGTGTGGAGATAAACCACAATAGACAGCGGTGTCCCCTGGCTTAAACGCAGAGCGCCGCTAAGGGCGTTAACCGTCAGGGTGAGCAACGGTTTCCGGTCGGTATTTATCATACCCTCCCGCCGGGGCCAGAGGAAAAATTTCATGGACTTGGGGAAATCCTTAACTGTTTTCGGATAGGGGCCAAAGGTTATGACATGGGCATAATAGATATTAATACTGGTCTCAGTTGCCGACCAATAATCGCCTCCACCCTGCACATTTTTCACCCCCTGGGCATTCAACCAGACAGCGCTGTCCCGCACGACGGGATTAATCAGAGTCTCTAAATCCTCAATAGTCGGCAGCTGCCAGTTACTAAAGGTGCCGTCATAGCCTGCGCATTTATAGGTGGAAGGTTTATTATTAAATTTTTTTATGGTCTTGAATGCTTCCGGCCACGACTTCCGGCCAAAACAATTACCATCGCTAAGCCATGTAATACCGGTAAGACGATCCATGCTGGTTCCATCTCCATCGCTCAGAAAACGAGGGTACGGGGGCCAGGCGATGTCATCATTGAACTTCGAGGCCAGGGTAAGGAAATAGGCTCGCTGGTTATTAGACTCCCTGGCCTTCATGGTGGTGATTCTAAGAGGCAGCGGGGTTTGGCTTATCCTTCTTACCAGTATGGCCCCCAAGGATCTGTCCTTAGCCTGGCTGCTCATGACACCGGTGTCAAAGTTAATGGTGTAGGCTTTACGGGGACTGGCAACTGCCGTGGTGGATGTCCAATAATCACCGAAGGGAGTATCAGCAAACACCGCCCGGAAGGTGGCAGGAAAATCAGTCTGAAAATTCACCAGGCTCATCAATTCCACCCGGTCAGGCAATAACCAACCCCGATAACTGCCTTTATAGCCCAGGCATTGAGTTTTGGCCTTTGCGGGGAAACTGCCCGCCTCCTTCAAAGCGTCAGACCAGCTCAACCCGCGCAGACATCGGGCATCACGCAGCCACATGAGACCAGTACTGGTATCAGAAACAGTACCATCATGATTATCCACGAACCAGGTTCGCGTCTTGGAGCCAACGCCTGCCGCACTCTTAACCGTCGGCCGCCCCCCGCGAACCGGTAACACAAATGATTTTTTGACCTTACTTTCGAATACTATTTTGCCATCACTGAAATCAACCAGCCAGGCATCTAATGGATTCTGGTAAGAGGTGGCACTCCAGTAAGGGCCGGCAAACATTTTAATACCCAGGCTTTTGAGATAATCAGCCGGAACCTTGGCACCAGAATCCAGGAGGCCGGCCAACTCCTGAACCGTGGCCAGACGCCAGTCCTTATAACTACCTCTGTAACCCGAACATCCCTTTAATGAGCCGCTGTTTAAGGCCCTAAGTTCTCTCTTTGCGCCCAACCAGGAATGGGAGCTCAAACACTTACCATTGGCCAGCCACATAAGCCCGGTTAATGCGTCGCTGAAGGTGCCGTCGGCCTTAATATTGAGCCGTGGATTCGGCCACACCACCCCGCGCTGCTGCTCGCCATCCTGCCCGGAGCCCTTACATTCCACAAAAGCGCCTTTGGGGCTATAGCAATTTACCTGGCCGCTGCGAGGCAGGCTCAGCGAAGAAGAGACGGCCCCTGCCCCTGCCGGAGCCGCCGTGGCAGCCCCCTGAACTACCAAGCAGAAAACAGCAGTGAATATAAGTAATATCAGTCTCATTTGTCTTTCTTTTCTACAACTCGCGCCCCGGCGGTAAGGGCCGGTTTCAAACGTTCTTCAACAGCAAAACTGAAAGCAGTGGGGGCAAGTCTCCGAGGGGCCTTGTGATCTGAGAATTCAACAAACACCCCCCCCACAAAATCACCCTCAAGGCGCTTACCCTTTTTAGTGGTAAGAAGGCCATGCCCCTGAAATTTACCATCCACAAACATCCCCCGATACTCCGCACCGTTATTCATCTTCAAAACACCATGCCCGGTAATCTTGCCAGCCTTAAAATCGCCCTTATATTTACTGCCGTCTATATTGGTCAATTGACCGCTGCCCTCATATTTACCGTTTTGAAAGCTCCCTTCGTACCAGGTGCCGTTGGGAAAGGCCAATTTACCAATCCCCGAGTAGCGCCCATCCTTAAATTTCCCCACATAAATCCGGCCGTCAGTCATGACCAACTTACCAGTCCCATTATATTTGCCGTCCTTAAATCTCCCCACGTATTTATCACCATTGGGCTTAACAAGGGTACCTTTACCAGCAAATAAGGCATGTTTGTAATCTCCCTCATAACGGTAGTTATCTGGGTCTATCAACAGACCACGGCCACGGTAAAACACCCCGTTACGCCACAACCCCTTCCAGTATGAGCCATTGGGAAGCCTTTTACTTCCCTGACCATTGGCCAGAAAATTATAAAACTGACCCTCATATCTACTGCCATCCGGCCAGGTCTTAACTCCATGCCCCATGCTGATCCCTTTAAGAAAAACGCCCTGAATGGTGATTCCTGTTTTCAGGATAACAATTCCCGAACCGCTGGCAAGTCCCTTACTAAAGGAACCGATATACCTGTCGCCATTTGGCATGAGGAGCATACCCCGGCCGTTACGACAGTCTCCCTTGAGACATTTAGCGGCCGGAGCCGCCTGACCCGCCGCCAGACATGATGTGGAAAAACAAAGGATTATTACCAATAATATATAGTACATAATAATTTTTGCTAACTATTCAGCCAAACAACCGGAAGACTCCGGCCTCTCTTTCAAAAGTAATAAATTTAAGACGTTGTACATTTTGCAGCTTGGAAGACGCAGCCAGTCCATAATCCGCGCTTTCTGAATTTACAGCGATTATTACATTTTTTGCCTGTTTGAAAATACACCATAATATCAGAAAATAGAACTGATTTCATTGGCCAGGTTTACGACGCATTATCTCTATCCAGTATGGCGAAGCCGGCGGCCAGGCTACCGTGGACAACCACGAATATCGGCTCTGATCCTGATAAATCTCCACCAGGCCAACCCGTTTATATTTTTTAAGATAACCAGGAAGCCACTTAAATATCAAGGTCTTAGATGTCCGGCGCCGGAGCCAGGAGTAATTAATATTGACCATAATCAGATACCGCGGTTTGACCCGTTCCACCTCCTTTATAAGTTCACGCTGCATGGTAAGGGCGAAATTCTGCTTTTCCATGAGCGGGTACATATAGATGTAGCCGCTGGCTGACTTGAGACCGCTGTAAAAATATAATTGCGGCTCCGAGCCAAATACCATAAGACGGTCATGCTTATTGGCGTGAGTTCTTAGATAATTACCAATAATAAGGGACTCGACAAAGGGATTGGGCCAATATGTCTCCCGCACCGCCGCCTCCGGCGTACTCTCCCACAAAAAATGACGCTGATTGTAGAGGCTGGCCCACAAAAACATAATGAGCAGAACAGCGGGCAGACCGTATTGAACAATCCTGTTACCGCGATCCGCCATTATTTCACTTAAAAGCAGAAAAGGCAGACCAGCCAGCAGGGCGGCGGCCGGAAGAATAAAAATAAAGTAATGGGGCCGGAAATAACCGCCCATGGCCACCGCCATGGCCGAGAAAACAGTGAAAGAAGATAACAGCCAAAACAGTTGAGAACCACGATAGCGCCAGACAAGCACAACAAATCCGGCCCCGGCGCTTAACCAGAGAAGGGGGGCGGCGCTGATAATATCGCGCGTCCGGCCGCTTAATAAATGCCAGGCGCTGTCCCATGAGAGCATAGTGCTGTAACGGCTGGCGTATTTTATTGTCCAAAACCAGAATTTAGAGAATACCCCGGCCTCATAAAGCCACAAGCAGGTAATGATATAGGGCAGGAAGACACCAGCGCTGAAGGACAAAGCCCAAGCCAGCGGACGATCTCCCGGCCGCCGGGCCAGCAGACAGCGGCCCAATCCGTAACAGGCCCCCCAGAGAATAAAAAAGAGACCGTGCTGTTTAATAATAAAGGCGCAGCCAAACATAAATCCCGCCGCCGCCATAGCCCAGACCGACTGGCGGTCAAGGGCTGTGAGCAACAATAAAACCCCGCTCAGAACCGCCATAATCACAAAATGTTCGGCGTTGGCAAATATCCCCTGTACCGGCATCCCCATACTCAAAACAGCGAATACTCCGGCCGCCGCCACCCCGGCCAGGGCTCCGGCCTGACGGCGGCCAATGAGAAAGATAAGCACGCAGTTAATGATATTCACCACGAGCAATCCTGCGTGTATCCCCCAGGGACTTGCCCCCAGCAGTTTGATCATCAAGGCGTAGAGTGCGTAAATCCCCGGCAGTTTCATATTATAGAGCAGGGTATAGGGTGGAATTCCCTGGAGCAGAAGCTGACCGCCATAGGCATATTCCCCCTCATCACGTTCCAGAGCCGCACCGAGTAAATGCCAGCGCAGCCAGACAGTGGCCAGTATAATCAACAGGAGAGCAAGCCAGGCCGGCCAGTCGGCAAATTTATTATTTTCTCCTTTAAAATCAGATAAAACCATAATTACCCAAGCCAAACCGGAGTCAGATGTTGAAGAAACCAGGGGAAATCGCCATAGATAAAGAGCAGAGCCGCCGTCCCTCCCGCCGTCCACTGCCACCAGCGGGGCATACGGTATAACAGGCCATAGGAGAGGAGTATATATAATGGCGCCAGAACCGGAAAGAGATAACGGCCGGTAATGGCCAGCCCCATCATTCCTGACTGGCTGTAGATACTATAATTCACCACCTGCATCAGGATGGCGAGATAAAACAAGGTTATAAAGAGCGGCGCCCCGAGACCAGGGGGAGTACCAGGCCGCCAACGCCAGCAGAACAAGGCGGCGGTCAGGAGAAAAAAGGCATAATACAGTCTTATGACCCCTGGCTTTTTGTACATAGAGAGCTGAGCGGCGACACCATAGGTACGGGCGAACATATACCTGAGCCAGGAACGGCTGTAAGACAGGCGGCCCATAAGGGCCGTGCGCGGGGCACTCTTTACCCGCCGGGCCTCCATAAGCATACTCAGGGCATCCGCCCGGTCGTTGGGATTTCTTATCTGCAGGGCAAGTCTTTGAGCGGCAAGCAAATCCAACCTGCCATTTTTAAATTCACGCTCCACATAGCCCCTGGTAAATAAACGATTCTGGAGACAGGCATCCAGAGGCAAAACCATATTCATGGCAGGCAGTAACCGGCCGAAACGTACCATATTACCAAGATAAAGATTCAGATTCAAAGCCAACAGGGTCAGAAGCGCCAGCAGTTTAAACCGGTTGATCCAGAGAGGGGAGCGCAAGCCGCGGATCATGATCTCCCATAAAGTTTTCCATCTCTGAGCAGTCAATACGATTGCCATGGCGGCGGCATAGGGCAGAAAGACATTTTTAGTCATAGTTCCCGCCAGAGTAAGAATGGCCCAGCTTATAAGATCGTTATAGCGATGATCTCTGAGAAAACGGCTCAGATAATAAAGAGAAGTAACAGCCAGCAGAGTGGAAAGGTTATCATAATTCACCGCCCCATAGATGAAGGTCAGCATCATGGTGCTGGTCATCATGACCATAAAGAGAAGACGCACCGCCGAACTGTTTATCAGCAGAGTTATGAGCCGCCAGGCAAAAAATATGGCTATCAGACCAAGAACAACATTGACGAGACGCAAAAATATAAGATCTGAAAGGGGGAACACATTAAGGTTTAAAATTCTCCCCATGAGCCAAAAGTAGAGATCAGGTATATGGGTGACAAGACCAAGATGATATGAGGCCGAAGAATCGGAGGGCGGCAGAATATGAGCAGAGAAGAGACGGCTGATGCCGAGCCAAGTTGACTCATCGGGGAATACTCCCCGGCCAATATTAACTGCCAGCCAGGCGGTTTTGGCCCCAAAGCAGACAAAGAGCAGCCAGAAGACAAACTGCTCGCCTCGATGTAGACGGGGCTGGATATTTGGAGGGTGAGCCCACATAATTTACTCCTGATTTTTCCACTTATTTTTTCTCATTTTGTTTTTAGCGGGCTGCCGCGATAAAGTCAACCACACTTGTAATGAGAATAGTCAGCCATAAACAATAAAAGGGGGCCGCGTCCTGTGGTAGGGCAGGCAAGGTTTGCCCTTTTATTTTTTGATGCGACACCCCCGTTGTTTTGTAACTATTCAGCAGCACCCCATCTTCGCCCATTTCGGCCTTCTCGAATACGAAAGTATGCGTCAAAGTCCTAAATGAACGAACCTGGAGCACTGCTGAACAGTTACAGTTCGGCGGTTATTGTTACTTTTAGACATCACGCTGAATAGTTACGTTGTTTTTTCATAAAAAATTGTCCATGCTGCACCCACTTTATTTTTATCTGATCCAGATTTTTTTAGAGCCGTATAGTCCGCTTAAATCACTATAGTCTCAGCTTGATTCATGTAAGGCAGTAAACTAATCTGTCCGGCAGCTTTGGTATACACGTTTTTCGGAGACTACTCCGACAAAATCACTTATACTCCAGTTAGTTGCTAATACCAACGGCCAGCCGCTGACAATGCTTGTTAAATAACACCTTTAAGAGGCAGATAAATGACTAAAAACACCCGTAAATCCATCCGCGTAGGCAACCAGACGGCCTTCATGGCCTTGACACCGCTCGCGCCATTTCTCTATGCCGTTGAAAATCATTTCGGCGCCTTTGAGTGGTTTCCCGATAAAAAGGAGTCCGGCGCCGGCTGGGACTTAGGCGACATAGACACAGAGAGGCGCAGTTTCATAAAAAAAACGGCCCTGGCCAATGACATTACCTTAACCATGCATGCCTCATCGCGGGCAGATCCCTCTCAGTTAGAGAGCCAAAAGATTTTTTTTGACAATATTGATTTTGCCAGAGAGATTGGCGCTGTTCTGCTGAATATTCACCTGAATACCGAACACGGCCTGGCGGATTATGTGCGGGCCATCCTGCCCATCTGCAATTACTGCCGGGCGGCCGGGCTGCAACTCGCCATTGAAAACACCCCCCTTACGAGTCCGGAAGACTTTAACCAGTTATTTGCCCTGCTCAGAGAAATTAAGGATACAACCCTGGATCATGTCGGCATGTGTATTGACCTGGGGCATGCCAATTTATGCTCCACTACCCAAAATGATTATATTGGCTTTTTAGACCGTCTTGACAGACAGGTGCCGATTATTCACGCCCATCTGCATGAAAATTATGGTGATCGTGACACTCATCTCGTAATTTTTACCGGCCCGGCCGCTCAGAATGATCAAGGGGTACGCCTTTATCTTGACCGCCTTGCCAAACGCGCTTATCAAGGTGTTATTATTCTTGAGCAGTGGCCTGATCCTCCCGGCCTGCTTAATATGGCCCGCGACAGGCTCACGCAGATGATAGCCGGCTTTACGTTTTTACCGGAACCACCGCCGGTTCCGGTAAAAAAAAGAAAATCTTCCCCCAAACTGCCGATACCGGCGACTGATGAATTCCGCTTTGTAAAAATGCTGGTGGAAGCGGATCAACAGAGGCAAAGCTGGCGCCAGAAATTAGATGGAATTTATCAACTGCTGCGGGAGAATCCGGAGCTGACTGCTGATGATCTCGTTTATCTCGCCATCTATCTGCGTTTCATTGGTACCGGTGCCCTTGTCTGTACTGAAGACGGCCGCCATTTCAGACCCAGCCGCCATGCCCTCCTCTCTCAACAGATTCAGGAACTACTGCTTGCCCATACCTCCCCGGATAAGGCCTTTATCCTACGGCATATTTATCCCTGGCTGCCATCCTGTGGCAGTGCCTTTACCAGGGCTGAGCCTTTAACGAGAATAAGAGACATTGCCCACCGCAACGACATTCCCCCAGAGTTGAAAAAAGAGATCAAACATACCCTGCAGAATAAACTGCACCGCTGCGCCGGGCCGGAAGACTTGACCACCTCGGAGAATATCCTGCGGCGAATTACCGCGCCGGGGGCCGAATATGCCCGGCCCTTTGTGGAACAGTTCAAGATATTTCACCAGGAACTGCGGGAATTTTTCAACGCTGAGGCCCTTGAGCAACGGCTCAATAAAATATGCCGGGGTAATAATGAAATCACGCCAATCATCCAGCGTTTTCTAAAGGCCAAGGCGGCGGCTGCCAAGCCAGGCAAACAGGCCGCCCTTCTTAAACTGCTAACCAAACTGCGCTCCGAATTATCGCAACAGTTACAACCGGATGCCAGTCCTCAGATGCAAAATATGCGCCTGACGGACATAGGGCTGGCGGATTACGCCTTTGTTCTGTTGAGTGAAATAATTACTGAATTTGAAGTAATTGATCACAGGGCTAAACCGGCAGGCAACTCGCAAACCCGCCTTAGTAAGCGTTTACAGGAGGCCGGAGATCGCTTACAATTTGAAAATAATCAGGAGCTGCCCTGGAAGAAAGTCCTCGAATCCCTGATTATGAATGTGAACAATATCCGCTTAAACGGGGTGGAAACGGCAGAGTGTACGGCCATAATCAATGAACTGACGGCATGGCGGCGCAATTTTGATCCCAGGGTACGCGACTATCTGCTGCGGCTCAAGGCGACCCTGGCCCGCAGCCAGCGTTTAGCGGACAGTTACAGCGAAATGATACTAAGGGTATTTCATAAAAAAACCAAAATACTGGGCCAGACCCTGAAAGTGGCCGGTCACACTGTTGAATTATATTGCGAGGGTGATATTCGCGCTGATCTCATCTTTCAGTTATCAAAGCTCAACGCCCTGCTCTTAAAAAGCATAAGGCGTATCGCCGGCCTGCCGCTCTGGGATGTAATCAGCCCAGGACTTGCCGGCGGCATCCTGAGCGCGGCCGTCACCCTTGACGATCTGCCGGCCGCCGGGGGCGGCCCCCGAATAGCCCTGCTCAAGCGGACGGCAGGTGATGAGAGCATTCCCCAGGGAGTCCGCGCTCTCATCCTTGCCCGTCACCTACCGCACCTAAGTCACCTTGCCATCCGCGCCCGCCAGGCAGGAGTCGTTCTAATGGTGGCTGAAGATATGTCGTTGTTTAAAGAACTCAGCCGGCAGGCGGGCAAGAACCTCACCATCACGGCCACTGCTGAATCGGTAACATTTACTAAAAAAACGACTGGGAAACCTACCCGGAAACCGCCTAAAACAAGACTCACCGGTTTATCCGACCTGCTCATCGCCCATCATCCCCAGGTTCTTGAGCTGACCAGGATAACTCCGGCTAATGGCGGTGCTAAAGCTGACGGACTTAGAAGGCTGCATGAACTAACCCAAAAAAAAGATGCTGATTTTAATACTCCGGCAGGAGTGGTCGTCCCCTTTGGGGTTATGGAGACAGCCATAGATGCCGCTGGCTTAACCAGGCAATACATGTCTTTTAAACAAAGGATAAATAAACTGAATGACAAAAAGGATTTTCAAGCGGCGGAGGATGATTTACGCCAGATGCTGGCGGCGCTGAACTATGACCAGATCAGCACTGCGGTCAAGAAAAAATTCGCGGCCGGGGAGCGGCTGATGGTGCGCTCAAGCAGCAGTTGTGAAGATTTGGCCGCCATATCCGGAGCCGGCCTGTACGAGTCAATAGCCAACGTTGACCCCGATCATACGGCAGAGACGCTGCGTGAGGTCTGGGCCTCCCTGTGGACCTGCCGGGCTGTCCTCAGCCGGCGGCAAAACGGCATCAGCACAGAGCATACCTATATGGCAGTCCTTATTCAGCAGATGCTTAAACCTGATTATTCCTTTGTT
>VAPL010242255.1_pt1 | contig 20414 bp, 18 predicted proteins | sample 3395061 | NCBI WGS metagenome assembly VAPL01 (sample SAMN08290444, study PRJNA428436) | hydrothermal vent metagenome | isolation source: Deep-sea hydrothermal vent chimney 2 | place: Pacific Ocean: Juan De Fuca Ridge | depth 2182 m m | reverse complement strand
GTCTGTATCTCCTCCGGCGAGAGTCTCGTGTTGATCGCAACGAGCACTCCACTGATGAGTGGCACTGCAAAGTGGGCAATGAGCATCTCAGGGATGTTCGGGCACAGGTACGCGACCCTGTCGCCTTCAGTGATACCCGAGGCGGCCAAGGCGTGGCCGAGGCGCGTCGCGTGTGCGGCCATCTCGCCGTACGTGATCGTTGTGTCACCGTGAACGACGGCTGGCTTGTCCGGCCATACGATCGCCGACCGCTCCAGGAAGGAGAGCGGGGTCAGCTCGGACCGGTATACAGGCTCTATCGGTCTTTCCATTGCGGCTCACGCTTCTCCAGGAAGGCACCCATGCCCTCTTGTGCATCATCGTTGGCTGCGTTGGCTGCCATCACCGGCGTCGCGACGGCGTAGGCCGCATCCTCGCTCATCTCGGTCTGTGCGTAGAAGGTGCATTTGCCGAGAGCGATCGTGTTCTTCGAGTACCGGAGGATCTTGTTCGCCATCGCCTCGATGGCGTCGTCGAGTTCCCCAGCCGGGACTGCAGCGTTGATGAGGCCCCAGTTGACGGCGGTCGTCGCGTCGATCGGTTCACCGGTGAGCAGCATCTGCATCGCCCGCTTTTGGCCGACGGCTCGACTGACCGGCACCATCGGCGTATGGCAGAACAGGCCGATCTTGACACCGGGTGTGGCGAACCATGCGGAGTCTGCGGCGATGGCGAGATCACAGCTCGCAACGAGTTGGCAACCGGCAGCCGTTGCGATCCCCTGCACCTTTGCGATGACCGGTTGTCGCAGATCACGAACGGCCTTCATCATGCGGCCACAGGTGTCGAACAGCTCGGCGTAGTAGTCGTCGGAACGCTCCATCATCTCAGTGATGTCGTGGCCTGCGGAGAACACCTTGCCTTCGGCGGCGATGACGACGACGCCGATGTCCTGGGGTATCTCGTCAAGCGTCTCGATCACCGACTTCATGAAGTCGAGGCCGAGCGCGTTACGTTTCTCAGGGCGCGCGAGGGTGACCGTGGCGATGGGTCCATCAATTTCCAGCCGGACGTGGTCGGACGTCATAGTGTCTCTCCTGGGGTGATCTTCATGCCTTCGTTAGACGCACCATCGGTGACGTCCGCGGCGACCGTCACCATACCACTGCTCGGTTGGGGCCATAGAGGCGCACAGCCGATTTGGGACCTATCATCCGACCGACGGCGATGGGGCTCGCCACAACCGCCACCCGGCTGATGGCTCCTGCAACCTGCAACCTCGTGGACGGAGCCATGACCGACTCAGCGACTCACCGGCGGCCGTCGTTCGGCCGCCAGGGCCTCACCCGACTGTCCGGGCCACTCACCGTCCTGGCAGGAGGATTCGTCGGTTCGGCAGCGCGGTACCTCGCTCTCTTCGCTGTTCCCGCCGCCCCCGGCGTCTTCCCCTCCGAAGTACTCACCGTCAACATCGTCGGTTCCCTCGCTCTCGGGTTCTTCCTCGCCAGGAGGGAACGGTCCGTTGGGTCCCTGTTGTCGTTGCGGTTCTGGGCGATCGGTGTTCTCGGGTCCTTCACGACGTTCTCTGCATTCAGCCTCGAGGTCGTCGGGCTCATCGACGGTGGTGATATCGCCATCGCTGCCCTGTATGTCGGTGTGTCGACGATCGCTGGGCTCGGTGCAGCCGTGCTCGGATTGCGGGTGGGGAGCATCGGGCGATGACGCTACTGATCATCGCCGCAGCGGGGTCGGTCGGCGCAGCCGTGCGGTACGGAGTCTCGGGAGTCGTTCAGCGGCGTAGTGGATCGCAGATGCCGGTCGGTACTGCCGTGGTCAACCTCATCGGTGCATTCGTGCTCGGACTGATCATCGGGACGGGATCGTCATCGTCGATCTCGATGGCGGTCATCGGTTTCACTGGAGGATTCACGACCTTCTCGACGTGGATGGTCGAGACCGTCCGGCTCGGGCTTCTTCCAACACCTACATTGAGATCTATGCTGAACGTTGTGGTCGTTCCGACGGTGGGTGTGATGCTCGCGGCGTTCGGCTACTACCTGACCGGCTGAGGAGGACGCACCATGCAACACGAGGCCGACAACCGACTGCTCCGGATCTTCATCGGAGAGTCAGACACATACGACGGCAAGCCGCTCTATATGGCGATCGTCGAGGAGCTTCGCCGCGAAGGGCTCGCCGGTGTCACCGTCGTTCGCGGCATCGAAGGCTTCGGGAAGTCGAGCCGACTCCATACGGCACACATCCTCCGCCTCTCCGAGGATCTCCCCATCATCATCGAGTGCGTCGATACGGCGGACAAGGTCGAGGCGATACTCCCGGCACTCGATGGCATGATCGGTGACGGACTCGTGACGCTCGAGCGCGTCGAGGTTCGGGTGTACAGAGCCAACGGGTCGTAACACCGATCTCCGTCCCCGTACCATGGGCCACCCAACGATCGGAGACCCATGGTGGACCCAACACGCCTCGGCCCCTCCACGGGTTCATGCACGTGACTGATCGATCGACGCTCAACATCGCTGTTCGGGTACGAGAGCTGCACGCTTCGATGCCCGTCGTCGACGGACACAACGACCTGCCGTGGGCCTTGCGAGTACGCGCCGGGGGAGATCTGTCGATCGCCGACCCTTCGCAAGAACTCTCCGGTTACCACACCGATGGCCCACGACTTCGTGCCGGTGGCGTCGGTGCACAGTTCTGGTCGGTGTACGTGCCATCGTGGCAACCCGAGCCGTTCGATTCGGTGATGGAGCAGATCGAACTCGTTGAGGCGATGACGTCCCACGACCCGGTTCATCTCGGACGAGCGAGGACGGCTGAAGACGCCGTGACCGTCAGCCGTTCCGGACGCACGGCTTCTCTGATGGGCGCAGAAGGGGGCCACGCCATCGAGAACGATCTCGGCAAGCTGCGCGAGTTGTCTACGCGAGGTGTCCGGTACATGACCCTGACCCACGGTGACACGATCGAGTGGGCCGACTCTGCCACGGACGTCCACCGCCACGGAGGTCTGACGGAGTTCGGGCGCACCGTCGTCGAGACGATGAACGACCTCGGCATGGTGGTGGACATCTCCCACGTGTCCGCTGAGACGATGCGGGCAGCCCTCGCAACGACACAGCGGCCGGTCATGGCATCGCACTCCGGGGCACGATCGATCGCGCCGCACCCCCGCAACGTGCCCGATGACGTTCTCGAGGCAGTCGCGCGCAACGACGGCGTGGTGATGGTCAACTTCTACCCTCCGTTCGTCGTCGAGTCGGCTGCTCTCGCAACGATGGAGATGTTCGCCGAAGCTCGGGATCTGCGATCCTCGTTCGACACGGAAGATGAGTTCGAAGCCGAGATCGCGCACCGTTGCAGTGAACGAGACATCGATCGTGGAACCGTCGGCAACGTCGTCGATCACATCGAGCACATCGTTGCAGTTGCCGGGGTCGACCACGTCGGTCTCGGGTCGGACTTCGATGGCATCGACGTAACACCCGTCGGCCTCGAGGATGTCTCGACGTACCCTGCGATCACCATGGAGCTCATCGCAAGGGGCTGGAGCGACCCAGAGATCGCGAAGGTGTTGGGCTCCAACGCTTTGCGTGTCCTCGCTGCGAACGACTGATCCGGGCGACCGGCTGCGGGTATCGGCTCAGACACCGGCTTGGGAGAGGAACCTTTCGAGTATCGAGGTGTACTCGTCCGGGCGGTTCACGTACGGGAAGTGTCCACCGCCGTCGAACTCATACGTCGTCGCATCCGGGTACGTCTCGCACAGCGCCTTGGAGAGTTCCTGTGGGACGAGAGGGTCGTTGTTCGCCGAGATCAAGGACACAGGTATGGATGGCTGTGCAGGTTCGAATGGGTAGATGACGCATCGGTAGCGGTCGAGGAAGGCCTCCTTGAATCCCGGCTCGTCGAACTGCTCCATCAGGAGGCGGTGTAGGAGCGGAGAGCCGTCACCGGCAGGGACGAGCATGCGTTCGACATTGCGTGCCAGGAACGCCCTGACGAACGACGGTGGGAGTACACCGGCGAGGGTTGCAAGGTTCTTCGACCGTTTGGCGATGACGGGGTTCGGCGGGAACGTGTTGGCGAACACCGCTGCGGTGACCCGGTGGCTCTCGGTTGCGACGAGGTACTGGGCGAGGTACCCGCCGAGACTCGAACCGACGACGGTGTACGTCTCGACACCCTCGGCTGCGAGCACGCCGTCGATCCCAGCTGCCAGGGCGGTGAGTGTGTCCACTCGTGGGTAGGTGACGGCAAGGACCTTCCGCGTCGCCGACAGTGCGTCGATTTGTTGGAACCAGATGTCGGCGTTGCCCGCCATCCCATGGAGCAGCAGGATCGCGGCACCGTCCCCCGCTGCGCGGTATTGCCACGCTATGTCGTCGACGGTCACCTCGCTGATGTCGTACCGGGATCGGAAGTCGTCGAGGGTGATGGTCACAGCGGCCTCCTTGCGGCGAATCGGGCATCATGGTGGTCGTCCTGCCAACTCTCCTCGTACCGGATCACCTCGAGCCCCGCCAGGAGCGCGGGGAGCTCACCCTCCTCGAGCAGGTACGGAAGCGGAGGCCTCGGGTTCCGCTCGAGGTTCCGAACGGTTGCCAGAGCACCGATCAGGGTGCCACCCGAGGCCAGGGCATCTGTGATGGCAGGGAAGAGATCCCGGTCGAGATAGTGGAACAGGGCGATGAGGTTCCATGGGCCGCAGGGGAGGGGATCCCTCCTCAGGTCGACCTGTACCGTCTCGACCGAGAGGTGTTCCTCGTCCGCTCGCGCGAGTGCTTGTGCGATAGCGACGTCGGATATGTCGGTGATCGTAACGGTCCAGCCCCGGTGCGCGAGCCACAGGGCGTTGCGTCCTGTGCCGCCGGCAACGTCGAGTGCACTACCCGCTCGGGGGAGGGACTCCTTGTTGGCGACGAGCCATGGTGACGGCTCGAGTGGCCACGGTTCCTCGTCGTAGCGAAGGTTCCAATGGTCACGGTCGGTGCTCGGATTTCTCGACATGTCACCATCGTAGAGGGGGCCTGTGGGAGAGATCGATGACAATAGGTGCGAAGTCGTCCACGGAGCGACTATATTTCAGGCAGCTGAGGAACGCTTTCATCCCGATCGCCGTGCCGGGTCACGCCCGGCCGATCACGTCGGCGCTGTAATCAGTTCGAAGCGCAAGATCGACGCAAAAGCGTCGCGATTCACGGCGATTGGAGCCTGAAATGACCACCAAGCTATATGTGGGAAACCTCCCATGGAGCACTTCTGAAGAAGAACTCCGCCAGATGTTCACCGAGATGGGCACTGTCGAGTCTGTCGCACTCATCACCGACCGCGAGACGGGCCGCTCACGCGGTTTCGGATTCGTCGAGATCGACGATGAAGGCGCACAGAAGGCCATCTCCGAGCTGAACGGCAAGGACATGGGCGGACGTGCACTCCGCGTCAACGAAGCACAGGACAAGCCACGTCGCACCGGCGGCGGCGGCGGCGGCGGTGGCGGCGGTGGTGGCGGGCGCTGGTAGCACCCTCACACTGACCATCAACTACTGAAGAAGGGCCCCCGCAAGGGGGCCCTTCTCGCGTTGGTCGTGTGTGGGGTTCAGCGTCGGGCGCGTTGGGGTTCCGAGAACTTGATCTTGAGCGAACGTCCGCCGAGTTTGGAGCCGTTGAGGGCGTGGATCGCCTTCTTGGCTGCCGGGTTCGCCATGTTGATCAGGCCGTACCCCTTCGAGCGTCCGCGACGATCGATCGCAACGGAAGCGTCCTGAACCTTGCCGTATCGACTGAACAGCCGACGGATGTCTTCGTCTGTCGCGCTCCAGGGAAGATTCGACACGTGGATGCTTTGCGATCCGTCGTGTGCCGGTATGGGCTTGCGTTGCTGTGACCGAACCGGTTTGTCGCTCTGCTTCTTGGCCTCGGGCTGCCGGGTCTGTGCTGTGCGCTCGATGTTCGCCGGTTCGCGCTGCTGCTTCGGGCGCTTGGACGGACGGTACCCGTCGGGGTGGAGGGCGCTCAGTTCGGGTGCCGCGATGGGCTCGTCGAGATCGAGCTTCTGTTGCATGCGACGTACGCCACGTCGTTGCTCTCCGGTGACGAGGCTGACCACGTTGCCCGATGCACCTGCACGTGCCGTTCTTCCCGAACGGTGGACGTAGTCCTTGTGATCGGCGGGTGGATCGAAGTGGATGACCGAAGCAACAGCATCTATGTGGATACCGCGGGCGGCGACATCGGTGGCGATCAACGCCTGGGCATCTCCAGCGGAGAAGGCCTTGAGCGCCCTGATCCGCTGGTTCTGGGAGCGGCCACCGTGCATGGCTACGGCCCCGACGCCGAGGCGAGTGAGTTGCTTGGCGAGTCGATCAGCACCGTGACGGGTACGCGTGAAGACGATCGAGCGGTCTGCTATCTCGACGACGTCGGCGGTGTGTTGAACCTTGTCCTCGTGCTGGACGAGCCAGAAGTGATGCTGCGCGTCGGTCGTTTCAGATTCGATCGTACCTGCTTCGTGCCTGACGGGGTTGTGCTGGTAGTCCCGGATGAGGACCGCCACGTCACCGTCGAGCGTTGCAGAGAACAGCAGTGTTTGTCGTTTCGCTGCGGTTCGGCCGACGATCCTGCGAACGGCGGGGAGGAACCCCATATCTGCCATACGGTCGGCTTCGTCGATCGCGACGATGGTGACGTCACTGAGGTTGATCGACCCTTGTTCCATGAGATCTTCGAGACGGCCGGGGGTTGCAACGAGGACGTCGACGCCTTTGCGCAGGCGGTCCTTCTGGGCCGGGTAGCGGACTCCGCCGAAGATGGCGAACACCTGCCGGTGGGTCGCCTTTCCGTACGGTGCGAGGTCGAGGCGAATCTGTGCGGCAAGTTCGCGGGTAGGTGCGAGGATCAGCGCCGTTGGATGGTTTGGTCGGGCGCTGGCGACGTTGGCGAGGATGGGAAGCCCGAAGGCCAGTGTCTTGCCGGAGCCTGTCGGTGCACGTCCGGCGACGTCTCGCCCTGCGAGGGCATCCCTGATCGTTGCTTCCTGGATGGGGAACGGTTCGTCGATGCCTTGCCGTGCGAGTTCGTCGGTGAGCGCGGCGGGCAGCCCGAGATCTGAGAAAGTGATAGTCATTGTGGTTCCTTGCCCGGTTGGGGCGGTTGTGTGTGCCAATCTCGCTGTCGACAACGCGGCGCCTTCGCCTGCAGGGTCGAGAGTCGGTCGAAAGAGGCAGTCCAACCGGGTGAGAAACTGAGCCGTCTGTCACCGGGGAAGCGTCGAAGCGCTGGCCTCCTCCCGGTGCGGCAGGTCGAACCCTATCGGTGCCGTGGCGGTATCGGACGCATTGCCGGTACCCCGCTCCTCCGTCCCCCCTTCAGGGGGGACAAGCGAGTCTTCGAGCGAGGGGGGAGTTCGAGCCTGCGAGCCCGGTTCGGCAAGGACCCGGGACAAGCGAGTCTTCGAGCGAGGGGGGAGTGCGAGCTTGCGAGCCCGGTACGTCAGAGACTCGGGTGGTGTTCGATCATGAACGGTCGTCTGAGCATCACTTTCCCGGCTCACACGGTGAAAGATGAACGGTGAACGGTGAACGGTGAACGCTCCAACCGACAACCAGCTTCTTTACGATTTGCAAAACTCGCCCGATTCGATGAACCTGTTCCTTGTGACAGGCACAGCGCGATGACCGATGGCCTTTCCCCGCGGCAGCGCCGGGGCCTTGCCTACAGCATTCCAGTGTTGGCTGTTGTCGCCGCGCTCCTTTTCGGTGCCGTCATGCTCGTTCTTCTCGGTGCGAACCCCATCGAGGCGTACGTCGAGATGATCAAGGGTGCGTTCGGTTCCGGTGATGCACTGGTCGCGACGGTCCTCAAGGCGACTCCGTTGTTGTTCGTCGGGATCGGCATCGTGATCGCCTTCAGAGCCGGCGTCATCAACATCGGTGCTGAGGGCCAGATGGTGCTCGGCGGCCTCTTTGGAACGATGGCGGCTCTGTACCTGCCAGAGATGCCGTCCATCATCATGATCCCCGCCGTGCTCATCGCAGGCATCATCGGTGGTGCCCTGTGGGGATGGATCCCCGGGATGCTGAAGGCCTACTACAGGGTGAACGAGATCCTGAGCACCATCATGCTGAACATCGTCGCCGTACAGTTGATGAGCTATCTCCTACGAGGCCCACTGATCGATCCTGCAGAGATAGAGCGCGGTACACGCATCCCACAGACCGAGCGCCTCACTCCGTCGGCAGACCTTCCGCTCATCTTCGGAAGTGACCGTCTCCACATCGGGCCGATCCTTGCGATCCTCTCCGCCATTGCCGCGTACTACCTCCTGTGGCGAACACCGCTCGGCTACAGACTCCGAGCGGTCGGACTCTCCGAGGATGCTGCGAAGTATGCAGGGATCCCCGTGCGTCGAACGATCGCCCTTGCGCTCACGCTCTCGGGTGCCCTCGCCGGACTTGCCGGTGCCGTCCTTGTCTTCGGGAGCGAGAGCCACCGGATGGTCACGGATGGCTCCACACTCGGATTCACCGGAGGCGCAGGCTTCAACGGCATCGTTGCCGCGTTGCTCGGTGGACTCCACCCGTTGTGGACGATTCCGGCATCCTTCTTGTTCGGTGGGCTCATCGTCGGGGGTCAGGCGTTGCAGCGAGCGGTCCAGGTTCCCTCGGCACTCATCATCGCCCTCAACGGTCTCGTTGTGATCTTCGTCGTCGCTGCCGATCGCTATCGCGCGAAGCTCCTGTCGGTTGACGAGTGGGACGAGCAGGCGGCCGACGATCCCGATGGATCCGGTAACGACGACCTCGCAACGTTGGGGTCGTTGCACGGACCTGTGTCGGGGGAACCCGACGGCCTCGACGGTGAGGAGCCGACGTGAGCGAGATCTTCACCACAGCGGTGCTCGTTGCCGTCGTCGCTTCGGCGATCCGGCTCGCCGTTCCCTTGCTCCTTGCAGCGCTGGGAGAGACGTTCGGTCAGAGGAGCGGTGTCCTCAACCTCGGCGTCGACGGGATCATGTTGCTCGGTGCTTTCGCCGGCTACTACGCGGTCCTCAAGACCGGTGACGTGTGGATAGGGCTTCTCGCCGGAGCCTTCGTCGGGTTGATCCTCGGTGTCGCCTCTGCGGTGATCGCGGTGACACTGAAGGCAGAGCAGGGCATCAGCGGGATCGGTATCTACCTCTTCGGGCTGGGTATGAGCGACCTGTTGTTCCAGAAGCTCGTCGGGACACCGATCCCGATCGAGACGTTCCCATCCGTCCGCGTTCCGTTGCTCGCCGACATCCCGTTGATCGGGGACATGTTCTTCCAGCACAGCCTCGTCGTGTACATGGCATTCGCTGCAATCCCTCTCGCCACGTTCGTCATCAACCGCACGACCTTCGGGATGAACATCCGTGCAGCTGGCGAGTACCCCGAAGCGGCAGACACGCTCGGTGTCAGCATCTCGCGGGTGCGGTACGCGACCGAGATCATCGGTGGGACCCTTGCGGGGATCGCCGGCGGCGTTCTTGCGATCTCGCTTGGCATCTTCCAGCAGAACCTCACCAACGGAGCAGGGTTCATCGCCATCGCCCTTGTGTACTTCGGGGCGTGGCGACCCACCGGTATCATGCTCGGAGCGCTGCTGTTCGGTTTTGTCAACGCGCTCGTGCTGGAGCTCAAGACGTTGGAGATCATCCCGCGTGATCTCTCCAACCTCTTTGCAATGGCACCCGCATTGATCACGATCCTGGCCCTGGTGTTCGTTGCCCGGCGCTTCCGAGCACCTGCAGCGTTGACCAAGCCATTCACCAGAGGAAAATAGGCGACCTACAGAGGTCCACGGAAAGAGGAGCAACCTTGAAGAAACGAAGCACCAAGCTGACAGTGTTGATCGCTGTCATAACGCTCATCGCTGCCGCGTGCAGCAGTGGCGGCGGCGACGAAGCTGCGAGCGCAGAGTTCCGTATCGCGATCGTCGCACCGTCGGCATCGAACGACCTTGCCTTCACGCAGTCGATCGTCGACGCGGCGAACAAGCTCAAAGCAGATGGGATCGTCGGAGAAGTTGCCGTCACCGACGGTACGTTCGTCGTCGACGACGCGGCAGTCGCCATCCGTGACTACGCCTCCCAGGGCTACGACCTTGTGATCGCTCATGGATCGCAGTACGGGGGATCCCTCCAGGAGATCGCACCGGACTTCCCTGACACCTCCTTTGCATGGGGTACGTCTGCGGACACATTCGGTCTGCCGAACGTGTACTCGTATGAGGCGGCATCCGATCAGGGTGGACGGGTCATGGGCATCATGGCTGCCGCGCTGTCCAAGACGGGCAAGATTGGCGTCGTGGGTCCGATCGAGGTTGGCGATGCCAAGCTCTACGTCGACGGATTCAAGTCCGGCGTCCTGTTCTACAAGCCCAGTGCAGACGTGACGATCAACTACATCGACTCGTTCAGTGATGTCGCTCTTGCATCCGAGGCTGCTCAGTCGCTCATCGGTGCAGGTGCTGATGTCTTGACCGGTACGGCTCAGATGGTGGTCGGTGCCGTCGGTGTAGCGAAGTCCGATGGAGTGCTGTGGTTCGGTACCCAGGCGAACCAGACGAGTCTCGCCCCCGAGATCGTGGTCGCCTCACAGGTGTACCACTGGGAGGGCATCCTCGAGGAGATGATCAACAACATCAAGGACGGCAAGCTCGGTGGTGAGCTCTACAGCATCACCTTTGCCAACGATGGCCTCGTCATCGAGTACAACGACAGCTTCGACCTGCCGGCCGATGTCAAGAAGCTCGCTGAAGACGCGATCAAGTCGATGAAGGCCGCCGGATAGAACGAATACCTGTTGGGGGAGGGTCTGAGGATCCTCCCCCACAGCCTCGACAGGAGAAACGTGTGACGGCTCGTCCGATGCTCGAGATGCGGGGAATCACGAAACGGTTCCCGGGAGTGATCGCCAACGATCGCGTCGACTTCGACGTGTATCCCGGCGAAGTGCACTCACTGCTCGGCGAGAACGGGGCGGGCAAGAGCACGCTCATGAAGGTTCTGTACGGGTTCTACCCACCCGACGAGGGTGAGGTTCTGCTCGATGGTGAAGTCGTCGTGATCGACAGTCCGACCGCTGCGATCGATCATGGCGTCGGGATGATCCACCAGCATTTCATGCTGGTCCCGACGCTCACGGTCGCTGAGAACGTTGCGTTGGGGCTCAAGTCGAGTCGGGGGTTCATGACGGACCTCGACGTCGTATCGAAGCGGATCCTCGAGCTTGTGGATCAGTACGGACTCGAGATCGATCCCTCTGCACTCATCTGGCAGCTTTCGGTGGGCGAACGTCAACGTGTCGAGATCATCAAGGCCCTGTACCGAGACGCTCGCCTGCTCATCCTCGACGAACCGACTGCGGTGCTGACCCCTCAGGAGGTTGATCAGCTCTTCGTGACGTTGCGCCAGTTGGTCGATGACGGGCGGGGCCTGATCTTCATCTCCCACAAGCTTCACGAGGTGCTCGCTTTGAGTACCAGGATCACGGTACTGCGCAACGGCACGGTGACGGGCGAGATCCCCGTAGAGGGTGCAACACGCGAGACGCTTGCCAACATGATGGTGGGACGTGCAGTGAAGCTCATCCCGGACAAGCTCCCGGCCGACCCTGGTGAGGTCGCGCTCGAGATTCGGGATCTCACCGTCATGGGTGACAGAGATCTGGTCGCTGTGGATCATCTCGATCTCGACGTTCGCCGTGGCGAGATCCTCGGCATTGCAGGAGTGTCGGGCAACGGACAGCGTGAGCTTGCCGAGACGATCGCCGGTCTGCGCACGCCCGAGAGCGGCACGATCAAGGTTGCCGACGTCGACGTCACAGGTGCGCATCCAAGAAAGGTCCGTGAGGCCGGCCTTGCCTACGTTCCCGAGGAACGGATGCGAGAAGGAGCCATAGCGGAGTTCACGGTGTGGGAGAACCTTCTCCTCATCGACCATGCGAGTTCGGATTATCTCAAACACGGACTGTTCGATTTCGCGACGATCAAGGACCATGCGAACGAACTCGTCGATGCCTTCGATGTTCGCACCCCGTCGGTCGATACGCCCTGTGGGAGTCTTTCGGGTGGCAACATCCAGAAGGTGATCATGGCGAGGGAACTCTCCTCGTCACCGATCGTGCTCGTCGCCTCCCAGCCGACGCGTGGTGTCGACATCGGGGCAGCCGAGTACATCCACCGTCGGCTCATCGACAAGAGGAACACGTTGACGGATGCCGAGTTCATCCAGCAGGCACTGATGGATCGCCGCAATGCGTGCACTGCCATCTTGATGATCTCGGAGGATCTCGACGAGGTGTTCGGACTGTCCGACAGGATCGCGGTCCTCTACGAGGGCAAGATCATGGCCATCGTCGACCCCGACACCGCAACCCGCGAGGAAGTCGGCCTCCTCATGGCCGGAGTGAAGCCCAACGACGGGTAGCTCACCCCTCCAACACGGTCACCGTCAGCTGTGAACTGTCAACTGTGAACTCTGGTTCAGCCCCTCCAGCACCTTGTCGGGTGTCAGTGGGATCTCATCGAACCAGACACCGGTGGCGTCGTGGAGTGCTGCGATCACGGCCGGTGCGTAGGGGATGAACGGCATCTCAGCCATGCCGCGTGCGCCCCACGGGCCGAGCGGATCCGGGATCTCGAGGATCTCGGTCACGATACGGTCTGGCACGTCCTTGGCGCCCGGCACGAGGTAGCCCGAAAGCGTCGGGTTGACGATCCTGCCATCGGTGACGCAGAGACGCTCCGTGAGCGTGTAGCCGTGGGCCTGGACGATCGCTCCTTCGACCTGACCCCGGACGATCCCGGGGTTGATCGCACGCCCGACGTCTACGGCACACCAGACCGTCCCGATACTGATGTGCCCGGTTTCGATGTCGATGGCGAGGTCAACCGCCTCGGCAACGTACCCGTAGGCGATCACCGGGAGGCCTTCGCCGGTGTCCTTGTCGATGTACTCGGTCGGGGGAGGAACGTAGCGGAAGTGTCCGATCGCGGGCCTTTGCCCGTCGTTCCACGCCTTGAGCGCTTCCTCCGTTGCACCCTGGATCGAGTTGCCGGCCATGAACGTCATCCGTGACGCAGACGAGGAGCCTGAATCCCCGGAGGTGGCAGTATCGGAGAACGTCCCCGTGACCCGGTCGAGTGGGATCCCGAGGGCCTCTGCTGTCATCTGGAGGAACACGGTATGGGCACCTTGGCCGACGTCGGCCCCGGCGTGCGCGATGTTCGCGGCGTCGATCTCGTCGTCACCCTCGAGGATGACCGTCGCCTCGCACCTCTCAGGGAACCCCATGGAGAACCCGACGTTCTTGAGTGCACAGGCGAACCCACGTCCAGTCTTGATCGCATCGGGGTTTGCTCCGAGCGTCCTGATGCTTGCGACCGTGGGGGCGCTCTCGATCGGTGTACCCCAGCGCGATACCTCGGCGCATGCATCGATCACCTGTTGGATCGAGACACCCTCGGGCATCGGACGCTGTGTCACGGAGTCGTCCCCGTCATGCAAAGCATTGATCCTGCGGATCTCGACGGGGTCCACACCGAGGGCCTCAGCGATCTTGTTCATCTGGGATTCGGCGACGAAGGCAGCCTGAGGGCTCCCGAACCCGCGGAAGGCGCCGCCGGGGACGGAGTGGGTGTACACGGCGCGAGAATCGACGTGGACGTTCTCGACGTTGTAGGGACCGGTGAGCGTCAAATGGAGGTTCGCCATCACCTTGTTCGTCGTGTAGTTGTAGGCACCTGCATCGACGACCGCATCGGCCTCGACGGCGACGACCCGCCCGTCGCTGGTCGCGCCCCATTTCGTCGTGACCTCCACCCTGTGGCGCTTGTGATGGCCGATGATGCTTTCCTCACGGTTCCAGACACACCTCAGCGGGCGGTCGATACCGCGCGCATGGAGCTTGAGGGTGGCTGCGGCCATCACGATCTGGAGCGTCATGTCCTCGCGTCCGCCGAATGCACCGCCGATCGGTGGATAGATGACCCGCACGCGATCAAGTGGAAGGTCGAGCGCGTGGGCGATCTGCTCCTGATCCGCATGCGTCCACTGGCCTGCGATCTCGACCGTCACCCTGCCCTCTCCGTCGATGTACGACACAGCGGCCTCGGGTTGGAGATACGCATGTTCCTGGTGGGGGAGCGAGTAGGAGCCCTCGATGATGACGTCGGCCTTGCGCCAGGCACTCGCCATGTCTCCCTTGCGGATCTTGTAGCGGTAGTACGTGTTGGCATTTTCGCCGTTCTCGGGATGCACCAGTTCTGCACCCGGAGCATCGGCAGTGGCGAGGTTCGCAACGATGGGGAGCCGCTCCCAGACGATCTCGAGTGCTTCGGCGCCGGCAAGGGCAGCTTCCTCGGTCTCTGCGATGACGATGGCTACCTGGTCGGCCTCCCAGCGTGAGACATCGGTGGGCACATCGGATCTGCCCGTTCCGTCCACACCGATGAGGACCGGTTGATCGAACATCGTGAGGCCGTACTCGTTCATCGGGATGTCGGCCGCGGTGACGACCTCGACAACACCATCGACGTCGAGGGTGGCAGAGGTATCCATCGAGAGCATGCGGGCGTGGGGTTCGTTGGAGAACACGACCTTCACCACCAGGGAGTCCTGGAGGATGATGTCGCCCGGATAGCGGGCGCTTCCCGTGACCTTCGCTACGGCATCTTCTTTGATGACGGTTCGTCCAATGGTCATGATGGCTCCGATGCTGCGTTCAGCACGGCCTCGACGATGGACGAGTAGCCGGTGCAACGGCAGATGTTCCCTCCGATGCCGTCTCGCACCTCGGACTCCGTGAGATCCTTATGTTCGGCGAGGAGTGACGAGGCACTCATGACGAATCCCGGTGTGCAGTACCCGCACTGGACCGCTCCCGCTTCGACGAGAGCGTGCTCGAGCCGTGCACCTGACGGTGAGGAGAGGCCTTCGATCGTGACGATGGAGTGGCCGTGTGCCGCAGCGGCAGGTACAAGGCAGGACAGCACGGCCTTGCCATCCATGTGGAGCGTGCATGCTCCACATTCGCCCTCTCCACAGCCTTCCTTGGTGCCCGTCAGGGGCGACCCGTCGTCGTGTGTTGCGTTCTCCCGGATCCAGTCGAGCAGCGTCTCTCCGGTTGCGTTGGTGCCTGAGATGGTCGACCCGTTGATCGTGACGAGGATCTCGTCTGCTGCCCTGGCAGTGAGCGGCGTCGATGGTGATCCGCCTCGTCCATCAGACAAGGTGATGAGCCTGGCAGGCCAGTGCGAAGCCTGACGCCCATCGCGGATCGCAGTGAGCATCCGGGCAACGGTGATACGGACCATGTGCGTGCGGTAGGCGGCTGTCGAGCGGATGTCGCTGATCGGATGGACTTCATCGGCGGCTTGCTGTGCGCACTGAGCGATCGAGTCGTCGTCGAGTTCCGTGCCGAGGAGCGCGTCTGCGCCTTGCACGAGCACGACCGTTGGAGCCACGCTTCCAAGAGCGATCCTCGCGGCCGTCACGACCCCCTCGTCGAGGGCGAGGACGGTGGCAGCGTGCACGACCGAGATCGCCTGCGCCGAGCGGAGCCCAACCTTGGCGAAGACACCTACCTCGCTATCTCTCATCGCGGGAAAATGAATCGCGATCATCAGCTCGTTCGGTGCCATCACTGTGCGACGAACGCCCGTGTAGAAGTCGGAGAGTGCGACCTGCCGCGTGCCCGAGACCGATGCCAGATCTACGAATGCCCCGAGTGCGAGGAGGGAGGAGATCGTGTCGTTGGCGGGGCTTGCGGTGATCAGGTTCCCCGCAACCGTTGCCCGATTGCGGAGTTGAGCGGAGCCGACCTCCAGCGACGCCTGGGCGAGAGGGAGTCCATGGGCGACGATCGTGGGTGACTCGACGACCATGCGGTGTGTCGTCAACGGTCCGAGTGACACGACGCCGTCGTGGATGGTCACGGTGTCCAGACCGTCGATCGCAGACAGGTCGATCATGACGTCGACGTCGCGGACACCTCTCTGCATCTCGAGGAGCAAGTCGGTGGCACCCGCGACGATCCGTGCCTTGTCGCCAAACCGGTCGAGCAGTTCGACTGCCTCGGCGAGTGTTCCCGGTCGTTCGTACCTCTCGACGGACCACGTCCGGTCCTGTACCTCGTGTATCACCGTGCCTCCTTAGCGGTGTGTGGTGCGTTGGTGCCGGCCTTGGTCGCATTCAGGTAGTTGTAGATGGTGATGCGGCTCACCCCCATAGCCTCGGCGATATCCTCGATCGACTTGCGGAGACGGAACGCACCGCGGTCGTCGAGCATGCGGATCGCGTGTTGCTTCCCTGCACGATCGAGGTTGGCGAGCGGGGAACCGAGCTGTCCTTCGACCGTCGCGACCAGACGCTCGAGCGATACGATCCCGGCGAGGCGAACCCCGACAGCGGGTTCATCATCCCAGTAGAGCGTGAGGTCGGCATCGGTGACCTCGTCGACGTGGACGACCGTGGCACCGAGCGCGTCGAGAAGCGGCTCGATGGCGCCGGCGAGAGGATGGCGTCTGTCCTTCATGTCTCGTCGATCACCATCTCGACGAGGACGCGGCGAGCCCCATCCTTGACGGCGGCACCGACCATCGCCTTGATCGCGTCCGAGACCGTCTCGACGGTACCCGTCACCGTGGAGCCGAACGGTCCCATCATGACCTCCAGACCTCTCTCCTCCATTGCAGCGATACCTGCCACGACGTGTGGGCCAGGTGCACCCTCGACGAACGGCTCGATGACGAAGTCGACGGTGCAGGTCGTCATGACGCGGCGATGCGCTCGTAGACCTCTGGCCTACGGTCACGGTAGAAGGCCCAGTGGCGTCTGGCACGTTCGATCTCCGTCATGTCGAGATCGCGAACGATGACCTCGTCGTTGGTGTCCGAGGCAGCCTCGCCAACGATCTGACCGCGTGGGTCGACGAAGTACGATGACCCGTAGTAGTCGGTGTCCTCGAGGTCTTCTGCTCCGACCCGGTTGATCGCGCCGACGAAGTACTGGTTGGCGACTGCTGCCGCGGGTTGTTCGAGTTGCCACAGATACTTGGAGTGGCCACGCGTCGTCGCCGATGGGTTGAACACGATCTTGGCACCCTTGAGTCCGAGTTCTCGCCAGCCTTCTGGGAAGTGCCTGTCGTAACAAATGTACACGCCGATTCGCCCGACTGCGGTGTCGAACACCGGGTAGCCGAGGTTGCCAGGCCGGAAGTAGAACTTCTCCCAGAAGCCTTCGACCTGCGGGATGTGGGTCTTGCGGTAGATCCCACTGAGGGTTCCGTCTGCATCGATCACCGCTGCGGTGTTGTAGAACGTTCCCTCGTCGACTCGCTCGTAGATCGGGACGATGGTCACCATCCCGGTCTCCTTCGCCACCGTGCTCATCGCAGTGACGGTTGGGCCGTCGGGGATCGATTCAGCAAGGTCGTAGAAGGAGGGATCCTGCACATTGCAGAAGTACGGACCGGTGAAGATCTCCTGGAAGCAGAGGACCTGAGCTCCGTCGTTTGCGGCCTCGTGTGCGTATCGGATGTTGGTTGCGAGCATCGACTCGTAGTCACCCGTCCAAGCTGCTTGCACGAGGGCAGCGCGTACCGTTGCGGACATGTGGATTCCTCTCGTTCTTGGTCGTACGACCCTACCCACCAGCTTAACAAACCGTCAAAACCAGCAAGAAGTTCACAGTTCACAGCTCACAGTTGACAGTCCACAGTCGGAAGAGGATGGAGAACACTCTGTGAACTGTGAACTGTCGGCTGTCAACTGACGAGTGGCAACGTCAGTTCGAACACGCTGCGGTCGTCTATCCGCTGGTAGGTCACATCACCGTCCATCAGCTGTGCGAGGTGCCTTGAGAGTGCGAGCCCGAGGCCGAGAGCGCCGGTGAGTCCCGGGAGCTGATTACCCCGCTCGTACTTCTCGAAGATGCGTTCAGCATCCTCCTGGGAGACGCCGTCTCCATCGTCCGACACCCTGATGTAGCCGACAGCATCGCGTTCGCCGACGTCGACCGCCAGGTCCGGGCCACCATACCGGATCGCATTGGAGATCAGGTTACGGATGATCTGACGAACGCGGGCAGGATCCGCTGTGCATCGTATGGCTTCACCGCTGATCTGGACACGGCCCACGACCTCTCGGTCCCATGATTCGAGAACCTGTGACGTCTGTGCGTAGAGTCCGACCGGTACGCGAACGACGTGCAGTTTGCCGATGTCTGCCTTGGCCGCCACGAGCAGGTCTTCGACGATGTTGGCGACGTCGTTGCTCTGGGTCAGTAGGGCTTCGAGCATCTCGGAGCGTTCGGACGCAGAGAGATTCCCGTGCTCGTCTCGCAGGAGTTGAGCGAAACCGAGAACGGCAGTCAGAGGGGTGCGGATCTCGTGGGATACCGATGCGATGAGTTCATCTTTGGACTGAGCGATGCGGCGCAACTGAGCTTCTGCAGCTTTGCGTTCGGTGATGTCGGCAACAGCGACTATGACGTGGAAGAGGTCGAGTGTCTCGTCGGGACGGCGGCTTGCAGCGAAATGCAGAACACACTCGATCTGGTTGCCCCGATACGTCGTGGCTGTGAAGTCGAACTGTACGCTCTCTTGATCTTCCCAGATGGCCGCCAGCTGTTCGATGAACACACGGTTGACAGTCTCGGTTCGCAGGTCGCGCTGTATTCCCGAGAGAAGGTCCTCGGCGCTCTCTGCCTCGATGAGGTTGACCGCTGCCGGGTTGACGTTGCGAACAGCGATGAGATCGATAGCGTCGTTGAGCGCTTCCGGGTTCTTCGCAAGGTAGCTTCGAAGGTCCTCTACCCCCTGGCCTCGCATTGTTGCAAGCCAATCCCCGACTTCGGAGAAATCCTCCTCCCACATCGCGATCGGTGATCGTTCGAACAGGTGTCGGAACCGTTCCTCGCTCTCCCTGATCTTCCTGTGAATTTCGATCCGTTGCGTCACATCGCGCACGATCGAGGTATAGACACTTTCGCCCCCGACTTCGACCTGAGAGATCGTGATCTCGGCAGGGAACGTCTCGCCGTTCTTCCTCTGTCCCATCAACTCGATCCGGCCGTTGTCCACTCGTTTGGCGAGCTCGCCCGACGTGAAAGCCTTCACCCCGTACGGGTGTCGTGTGAGGAACTCCTCGGAGATGAGTCCCTGGATCGGTTGCCCGATGATCTCATCGGGTGAGTAGCCAAAGACGTGACTTGCCTGGCGGTTGAAGACGATGATGTTGGAACCATCGGTCGAGATGATCGCGTCGCTTGCGTTGTCGAGGATCGCCTGGAGGCGTTGCTCACCCTCGAAGATCGCCAGTTCTCCCCGTCGACGGTCGATGGCGCTTGCCAGCACGTTGGCTGCGGACTGGAGAAAGGTGATGTCCTCGATACAGAAGATCCGGTGTTGGTCCGTGTGGACGCCGAGGATTCCGTAAGGCCGGTCCTGGCCTTCGATCACCACACTCATGCCGCTCACGATCGAGTGATCCGTGAGGAGGTTGGGGCCGTTGAAGCGCGTATCGGTCCGAAGATCCTCAACGATCACCGGGTCCGAGCGCCGCATCGTATACGCCGCTTGCGAGTTGGTGCCGCAGTCGATCGTCGCGGTACTCACGAGGCCTTCGTGCCATCCGACGCCGGCCTTCAAGAGGAACTCATCGTCTCCGGGCTGGAGTTCGAGGATCTTGCTGTACCCAACGTCGAGAGTCGTTGCGAGCGTGGTGACCGCCTCATCCATGAGTGCATCGAGATCGATGGCCATCATCGCCGACTGGCTCAGCGCCGCCATCGCTGCCTGTTGGGCCTCGCGGGCCCGGAGTGACCGCAACGCCGTCTCTGCTTCGTGGCGGATCGTGCTCTCGCGTTCGAGGAGTCTGCTGATACCGATCGCGGCAGCTCCGTGAGCAGCGACCGCCTGGGCGATCCGGATCTGTTGGGGTGTGATCGCTGAGCGTTCGCGACCATCGAGGAGCATCGCTCCAACCGAGCTTCCTCCAACCATGAGCGGTACGACGAGCACAGAGTTGACGGCGAACGGTGTGAGCCACTCCGGTGGAATCAAGTCGGGCGTGACTTCGTCTGCGGTGTACGTGGCGGGTGCTCCCGAGTCGATGACGTCCCGGGCGGCGGGGAAGTCGATGCGGAGGGCTCGGAAGCGGTCCCACAGTTCGGCATCGGTGTGACCGTCTGCGAACTGGCTCATCACCGGCTCGAGCGTGCCGTTCGATGCGAGGAGGAGGATGGAACACCGCTCGAAGCCGGTGACTGCAGCGGAGTTCCGTGCGACCGACGCGAGGACGGCGCTGACCTCCGTCGATTTCGTCAGGACCGTCGCCACTTCGAGCAGGGCCTCGCTCTCATCGGTCCGTCGACGCTCGCGTTCGAACGC
>VAPL010232241.1_pt1 | contig 20430 bp, 26 predicted proteins | sample 3395061 | NCBI WGS metagenome assembly VAPL01 (sample SAMN08290444, study PRJNA428436) | hydrothermal vent metagenome | isolation source: Deep-sea hydrothermal vent chimney 2 | place: Pacific Ocean: Juan De Fuca Ridge | depth 2182 m m | reverse complement strand
TCATGTGTCTATATTTATTGATTTTTAAAGGTCATCCCGATAGCTATCGGGACTGTTCGCTCCCGAAGCGTCGGGAGTCATTCCCTTAGGTGTTATCCCGATCCCGAGTGTTCGGGAGGGATTAACATGCTCGTTTCATAATTTTTCTATATCTTCATTAAACTTATAACCAACACCCCAAGTAGTTATAATATAGGTTGGGTTTGCCATTTCTGGTTCTATTTTTGCCCGTAATCGGTTGATATGAGAATTTACTGTGTGCTCATAACCTTCAAAATCATATCCCCAAATGAGATTTAAAAGATTTGACCGACTATAACTTTTACCAGGATTTGATGCCATTAAAACCAATAATTCAAATTCTTTTGGAGATAAATCAATTTTCATATCATTTTGAAGTACTTTTCTTTTATCAATATTAATTGTTAGTCCTGTAAATTTTAGCTCTGAGTTTGTATTACTTTCTACACTTTCTCTATCCATTTTAGCTCTTCTAAAAACAGCTTTTACACGTGCAATAAATTCTCTAATACTAAATGGTTTGGTAATATAATCATCTGCTCCTATTTCTAACCCAAGTACTCTGTCAATCTCTTCTACTTTAGCAGTCAGCATAATAATAGGAGTGCTTTGCGTTTTGCGTATCTCTTTACACACCTCTATTCCATCCATTTCTGGCATAGAAATATCTAATATGATCAAATCGGGTTTTTCAGTTAGGGCAACATGTAGTCCATCTTTACCATTATAGGTCTTCAAGACTTCACAATCTATATCTTTTAGATGAATTTCAAGTAGATTAACAATCTCTCTATCATCTTCTATGACTAATACTTTCTTCATTTGAATACGAATTGAATACAATACTATCACAAAAGTATCACAAAAACAACCTATTTTTATTTCATCAACATAGATTCTATAAAATTTGGCTGCTTATTAAACATAAAAAAAGCAAGGCTTCTTCTTTAATATACATCAATTATTATATCACAAAAAAGTTATGTTTTTGTGAAAGTATCGTAATAACCTTTTTTGTTCTTTGTCAGTATAATTATTTGAGATAAGTATTAATAATAAATTTTTAACAATGAAAAAAAGAGTTTTAATTTTAATGATAGTTTTAGTTGGTATAACTATAAGTTGTAATAACGATGACGATAATAACGGACCATCAACAGCAGATTTAACACTGGCTATTAATGGTCTGGAAGATTTAGGGGCAAATTTTGTCTATGAAGGATGGATTATTGTAAACGGTGCTCCTGTTAGTACAGGTACTTTTACAAGTACAGCAGCAAGTCAAACATTTACACTTGATGCAACTCAATTGAGTACAGCTACTCGTTTTGTGCTGAGTATTGAGCCTGCAGGCGAAACTGGTACGGCAGCTGCAACTCCGGCAGATACGAAATTATTGGTTGGAGATTTTTCTGGTAATACAGCATCAGTTTCTATTGGTACGGTTGGAGATTTCAATGCAATTTCACCTTCAGGAATGTTTTTCTTAAGATCACCAACAGATGAAGCTGCTGGTAATAATGGAAATGATGAAAATGGTATTTGGTTTGGTTCACCGGGAATGCCTCCTGCACCTGCATTAACATTACCTACCTTAGAAGCTGGCTGGAAATATGAAGGTTGGGTTGTAGTAGATGGTACAGGTCCATTATCTACCGGAACATTTACAGCTTTTGACATGGTTGATGAGAATGCCGGAGATGCTACTTCATTTAGTGGTACTGAAAATAATGGTCCACCAATTCCTGGAGAAGATTTCTTTAATAATACCCCTGCTGGATTTACATTTCCACTTGATATTAGAGATAGAACTATTGTAATTTCAGTAGAACCATTTCCTGACAATTTACCTGGTCCGTTTTTGTTAAAACCATTAGTAGGGACAGCAGGTCAAGATACTGCACCAACAACTTATGATTTGACTTTTAGTAATGCTTCTTTTCCTAGTGGAACGGTAAGTAGATAACTATATTCAAAGAAGATAAAAAAACTCTCAGGGAAATATAATTCTTTGGGGGTTTTTATTTGATATACATCATTACGAGGAATACGTCTTAAGCTCTTTTTGTTATTTTCATAATAAGCGAAGTGCAATGAACCTGCATTCCTGCAAGGCAGGGAATCTCAAAAAAGATATTTTGCATTGATCAATATGGTAAAAATCTCACAATGAAGATAAGAAAGAAACCAACTGGTTTACCGCCTTACCTCTATGACCAATACTATTCTTTTCAGTTAAGGTCATTTCGGCAAATGATTTGGTAAAACCTTTAGGTTTAAAAATAGGATCATAACCAAATCCTTTCTCGCCTTGTTTTTGAATTAAAATTTCACCTTTACAAATACCTTCAAAAAGATATTGTTTACCTCTTAAGTTTAATGCTATTACTGTTTTAAAACGCGCGTTTCTATTTGAAGCTCCATCCAAATTAACTAATAATTTCTGCATATTTAATCCTGAATTATTTGTTGAACCTGCATATCTTGCAGAATATACACCCGGAGCACCATACAAAGCGTCAACTTCTAAACCTGTATCGTCAGCAAAACAATCATAACCATACTGTTGCGTAACATAATTGGCTTTTAATTTGGCATTACCTTCTAAAGTTATAGCCGTTTCAGGTATCTCTTGATTACATCCAATATCAGTTAAACTTAACAATTGAATACTTTTAGGTATTAATTGTTGTACTTCTAATAGTTTATGTTGGTTATGTGTAGCGAAAATGATTTTCATGATTTTACAAAAATAGGCAAAGTTATTTTTGTGTATCCCAAATTTAATTAGCAAATTGAAACTTTTTAAAAATCAATTTTATCAAATGGAAATTTTAGGAATAGATGTAGGTGGTACCGGTATCAAAGGTGCTATTGTAGATGTAACTACAGGAGAATTAGTATCAGAAAAACATCGCATTCCCACGCCTAAAGGAGCAAAACCTCAAGATGTAGCAAATGAAGTAGCTGAATTAGTCAAATATTTTAACTGGAAAGGTAAGGTAGGTTGCGGTTTTCCAGCTATTATATCGCATGGTGTTGCATTATCTAGTGGTAATATTCATAAAAGTTGGCGGGGATTAAATGTACAAGAACTTTTTAGTAAATGTACTGGCTTAGAATTTAAAGTACGTAATGATGCTGACGCTGCAGGTTTAGCTGCAGTAACTTTTGGTGTAGGTAAAGGAAAAAAAGGTTTTATCTTGATGATTACCATAGGTACAGGGCTAGGTTCAGGGGCATTTTATAATGGAGCGTTAATCCCTAATATTGAATTAGGCTCTTTGCCTTATAAAGAGTATAAGTGGATTGAACATTATACAGCAGATTCTGCCCGTAAACGGGAAAACTTATCTTATGAAGAATGGGGTAAACGTTTTAATAAATTTTTAAAAATTGTAGAGCGGTCATTCTCTCCTGATTTAATTATTTTAGCTGGTGGTGCCAGTAAAAAATTACACAAATTTGAAGAATACATTACTGTAAATGTTCCTGTAGTTTCTTCTCAGTTTGAAAACAATGCCGGTATAGTTGGTGCAGCTTTATTAGCAAAATAGAAAACTTAATACAGATTTGTATGAAAAGTAAATTTATAATTAATGAATTATGGGTGTTATCTGTAGCAGGCGCGTTACAAAGAGCTAATATTTACAAACCGAATATTTCTGAAAATACCAAAAGAGAGTTTAAAAAAGACTTAAAAAATTATTTAGAACAATTGGTAAGTAACCAATATTTTAAAGAAGTTGACGAAAATACTCATCTGGCAAATATCCATGCCTTATCAGCCTATACTACAAAATTTTCATCATTACTTAAAAATGGAAAAATCAATTTTGGCGTAAGTCAAAAAATACTCAATCTTTTTTTGAAATATATATGGTGTTTAAAATTAATTCCTACCCCTCCACATTTCCCTGTAGATAGAATGGTACAAATTGAGTTGAATAAAAAAGCAGTTGTAAATGGACTTCAAACAAGAAAAATAAAATCATGGACTCAATTTAAAGATGAGTTTGACTACCTCGAAATTATAAAATTTGCTAAAACGATTCAAATAAAAGACAAAAATTATTCAAATCTGTCACTAGCTGAAATGGAATTGTCGTTATTTAATAGAAAATAAATATTGAAGACACTATAATTTTAAAATGTTTTAAAACAATCAACTTCTTTCACTTTTCCAGTCATTATTTGTAAATGTATCTCTCCTATCCTAACTCGTATCAAACGCAATGTAGGAAATCCAACTGCAGCTGTCATTTTACGTACTTGTCTAAATTTACCTTCTGTAATAATAAGTCTCAACCAACTTTTAGCACCATGACGTTCATCTCTTACTTTCCTATCAGCAATTGGTAAATTATCAACTACAGCAACATGAAATGCCTTACAAGGCTCGGTTTTATATTTTTGACCATCAAAACCAATTTCCACTCCATTTTGTAATTTTTCTATGGCTGTATCATCAATTATTCCATCAACTTGAACATAATACTCCTTTTCTACTCTACGACTTCTTATATATTCACTTACCATACCATCAGTGGTTAGCAACAACAAGCCTTCTGAAGTTTCATCTAAACGACCAATTGCCATGGTTTCTTTTGGAAAATTATATAATTGTCCTAATAATTTTTTGTTTTTTCTTTGGGTTTGGTTGTTTACAAATTGACTTAAATAGCCATAAGGTTTATGCAATATAAAGTGACGATGTTTTATATTTTCTGTCATTGTCAGTATTTATTTTACGAATATAAACTATTATAATTTGTTGAATTATTGTTGAGAATAACAACATAATATTTTCATTATTTACTGATTGACAATACTTTAAATTTAACTTTATTTGGCAATGTCTTTAATTTGTTCTAATTTTATTGCCATATGATAGCTCTAGACAATTTAAACAATAAAGAAATTTTAAAAGATTCAATAACCTATTTAGAAAAAAGTGGTTTTAAAAATATCAAAGCTCAAATAGTTGGATATGACACTCCAAAGTCTTACCACAAAATAGGTAGTGATATTTCAATGGGTCCTGATATTGAAGCTGAATATAACGGGAAAACTCATTATTTTGAAATTAGTTTAAAATCAGAACAACCACAACTTTTAAAAAATAAACTAAAATTTTTGGCGACAATTACCAAAATGAAAGATTATCGATTAAAAGTTATTACAAAGCGTGGTCATTTTAAGTATACACAAGATATGTTAGCTGATCTTCATTTAGATAAACATCCTATTCAATTGTAGCTCTATTTAATTTTGCTGTGCTCTTAATATCTCATTCTGCTCTTGTATTAATTCTGTAAGATCTGTCAATAACTGTATATCTTTTGGTGTAGCTACTGTAACATCTTTGGTGTCCTGTGCTTTTTTGCGCAAACGATTCATAAATTTGACTACAATAAATATAGTAAAACCAATAATTAAAAAATCTAATAAAGCTTCAGTAAGTGCCCCATAAGCAATGGCAACTTCTTCAATAAGTATTACTCCTGAAGCATCAATTTCTGCATTACGAAGTACCAAACGTTTATGCTGTAGATTAATACCATTAGATAATAAGGACAATGGTGGTAATAATACTTTTTTAACCAGCACATCTATTACCTTATTAAAAGACGCCCCAATAATAATACCAACTGCCATATCCATCATATTCCCTTTTACAGCAAATTCTTTAAACTCTTTAAATAAACTCATCTTATCAATTTTTATAATTTTATGATAACAAATGTATTTGTAAAATCGATTAATCAAATACTATACTTTAATTTATTTGTAAAATATTGTATTATAATATATTACTACTGCCATTTATAATTAAAAAAGTAAAAAAAATGCCTTATTAAATTATAAACACTATCTTTGTAGCTTATATTAATATTTAATTTTTTAAAAATGAGTAAAGGAACAGTAAAATTCTTCAATGATTCTAAAGGTTTTGGATTTATAACTGAAGAAGGTTCAGGTAAAGAACATTTTGTACACATTTCTGGTGTAATCGATGAAATTCGTGAAGGTGATGAAGTAGAATTCGAATTGACAGAAGGCAAAAAAGGTTTGAACGCAGTAAACGTAAGAGTACTATAATATATACTATTTATCGTTTTTTATTACAAAAGTCTATCATCATGTGATAGACTTTTTTTTTTGACTAGTTTTAAACTATCCAGTAAATAGAACGACCATTTATAATGTCAATAACGCAAAATAATATAACAACTAATTGTCTATTGTGTCATAGTAGATCTAATATTTTCTATCAATATGATCAAAGAGTTTTTTATCAATGCAAAACGTGTTGTGGTATTTTTTTAGACAAAAAATTAAGGCTTACTAATATAGAAGAAATAATACGATATCAAATACATAACAATAATGTTGAAGATGAAAATTACCAACAATTTGTTTCGCCAATCACATCTGCTGTCATAAGAGATTTTACACAACGTAATAAAGGACTTGACTTTGGAGCCGGAACTGGTCCTGTAATTTCTAAAGTATTGAAAGATAATGACTTCAAAATTGTACAATATGACCCTTATTTTCATAACTACCCTTCACTTTTAGAATCAGCTTACGATTATATTGTTTGTTGTGAAGTAATAGAACATTTTTATAATCCGAAAAAAGAGTTTACTTTACTTAAGAAATTAATGGTGCCTAATAGCAAACTCTACTGTATGACCGTTCTCTTTGACGATACCATTGACTTCCATAATTGGTATTATAAGAATGACCCAACACATGTTTTTTTGTATCATCCAAATACAATTTATTGGATCAAAGAAAATTTTGAATTTTCAAATGTAATTATTGAAAACAGACTCATTACCTTTTCTAATTAGGATATCTCATCCTGTTAAATAGGTGAAAATATATATATATGCTAAATAAAACAGTTTCTACTATAAATAAATGCTGATAATCAAGAAGTTAATTATTTATTTTGTAAATTGTCATACAATCACTTAAAATTTAATATAAACTTCTCATTCATGAGTTGTTAAAAATGTTCAACAAAAGCAATCCTTAAACCCCTAACCTATGGCAAATTTATTACAGATCTTAAAAAATGTTTTTTCTTCTAATGCATCTTCTGAACGAGCTATAACCTCTGAACAAAAAGCAATCGCTTTTAAACAATATCCTGAAAATACTGAGATGCAACATTATATTGTTAAAAAACAATTGTCAGCTTATAGACATATTCAAACCCTAAATGATATCGAAATTAAAGAATTGGTTACACAAAAATACCCTGCAAATTATACCATGCAGCAACATACTTACCAACAACAGTTAAGTGCAAAAAATTATATGAAAACAGCTGTTAATACTGAGACAAGAATTGAAGCAGAAAAAAGATATCCCAATGATTATTTTGCACAAAAGTATGTTTATGACAGTGGAAACATGTCTGCATAAAAATAGTATATTAAGTAATAGGTAAAATAGCAGTTGATTTTACTTCTGTCATTACAAAAGCGCTTTGTACTTGTGCAATATTATCAAGAGATGCTAATTTTTTAGCTACAAAATTTTGATATATATCCATGTCTTGTACTACCACTTTTATCAGATAATCAAACATGCCTCCAATATGATAACATTCAATTACTTCTGTGAATTGTTGTATATCTTTTTCAAATTTTAAAATAAAAGATGCTTCATGCTGATTCAATGAAATATTGCAAAACACTAATAGTGAAAGACCAACTTTTTTTCGGTCAATAACTGCTCTATATGAAGTTATGTAATTTTCTTTTTCCAGACGTTTGATACGTTCAAAAATTGGTGTAGGTGTCAAATTTAACTTACTGGCAATTTCTTTTATTGTCAGTTTGCTATTACGTTGTAGCATTCTTAAAATTGATTTATCAATAGTGTCTATCATAGTGTAGAATTTTATTCTTTAAGCAACCCATTAAACAGATCAATATAGAATATTATACTTATTATTCTTCAAATATAGAATAATTACCTAAATTAAATCTATAATTAGGAAAATATAACTACATTTTCTAATTTTGTTATAATAAAATTATTCCTAATGAAAGCACATAAATTTAGTCCGGAAAGCTTAATGATGAGTCATGGTTATAATCCTGAATTATCAGAAGGCGCCATAAAATGCCCAATATTTCAAACTTCAACATTTGAATATAAAACTGCTGAGGAAGGTAAAGCATTTTTTGAAATAGCGTATGGGTTGAGAGATAAATCACCAAAAGAAGAATTAGGATTGATCTATAGCAGAATTAACAATCCGAATCTAGAGATTTTAGAAAACAGGTTATGTTTATGGGATAAATCTGATGATTGTGCTGTTTTTGAAAGTGGCATGTCTGCTATTAGTACTGTATTATTAGAATTTTTAAAACCCGGTGATCTATTAGTATATAGCAATCCTGTTTATGGAGGAACAGATCATTTTATCCAACATTTTTTGGCTAAAATTGGGGTACACACCTTAGGTGTACATCCTAATGAAGACACAGCAACCATCATAAAACTGATTAAAGCTACAGGTAAAGCCAACCAATTAGCATTAATTTATTTAGAAACACCTGCAAACCCAACCAATGATATTGTTGATATAGAATGTTATAGCAATATAGCCAAGCATTTTAGCACTGATAAAAAACAAGTATTATTAGCCGTAGACAATACGTATATGGGACCACTTTGGCAACATCCATTACAATTTGGCGCTGACCTTGTGCTTTATTCAGCTACCAAATATATTGGTGGTCATAGTGATCTAATTGCGGGTGCTGTATTAGGTTCTGATGAATTAATAACACGTGTAAAAACATTACGTACTTTTTTAGGCAATATGCTAAGTCCGAATACTGCATGGCTATTGTTAAGAAGTTTAGAAACCCTCAAAGTAAGAATGGATCAGCAAACCAAAAATGCACAAAAAGTAGCAGCGTTTTTAGAACAACATCCAATTATTGAAAAGGTAAACTATTTAGGATTACTCAAAGAAGGAACAAAAGAGTACAACATTTATAAAAAGCAATGTGAGGCTCCCGGTGCCATGATCTCTTTTGATATTAAAGGTGGCGAAAAAGAAGCTTTTCAATTTATGAATAGTCTAAGACTCTTTAAAATGGCAGTAAGTCTGGGAAGTACAGAAAGTTTAGTAGAACATCCTATTACAATGACACATGCAGGTGTTGATCCTGAACATAGAAAAAGGATGAATATTACAGATAAGTTAATCAGATTATCTATAGGCGTTGAAAATGCGAATGATATTATTTGGGATATAGAGCAAGCTTTAGCGACTATTAATAGCAAAATGATTTTAGAGCATGCATAAAAAATCCTGCCTCCTTAAAAAGGAAGCAGGAAAATCGCTATGAAAAAGAAAAATACATATTTTTACAAATATGTATATCTATATCTATAAAACAACTTCACATCAATAAATACTTAAAAAATAAATCTTATACATTTATTCGTGATGGTAAGGCTCATTTTTTAGGATGGTAAATCCTCTGTAAAGTTGTTCTATTATAAAAAGTCGAATCATTTGATGTGAAAAATGTCATCTTAGATAATGATACTTTTCCTTGTGCTTTTTGATAAATTTTTTCAGAAAATCCGTAAGATCCACCAATTACAAAAACTAATTGTTTAATATCTGGAATTATTTCAAATTCAAATTTGATATAATGCCGTAATCTCTTTTGATATCCATCAATAAGCTGTATCAAATTTTTATCATCAGTTTTACCTATTGAGATGAGTTTAATTTTCATACCATAAATTTAATTAATGTATTTAAATTAGAACGCTGATGATGTCGATTTTTTAAGATTTAGCGCAGATCTACATAGAAAATATCAGTAAAATAATTTTTATCTGTATTATTAGCATTCTATAAAATAACTTTCTTCAATCGTAATTCATAAATCTAAAATCAATTGTTATTTTTGCTTCACAAATTTCAGCTTATGATCTCTCAACAACAATTTGAAAAGGAATTAGAACTCATAATAAGTAATGCTATTCGTGAAGATGTAGGAGATGGTGATCATTCATCATTGGCATGTATTCCTAAAGAAACTACAGGAAAAGCAAAACTGTTAGTGAAAGATGAAGGTATTATTGCTGGTGTTGAATTTGCAAAAATGGTTTTTAAATTTATTGACAGCAATTTAAAAATTGAAACACTTATTGAAGATGGTAGTCAAGTTAGTTATGGAGATATTGTTTTTTATGTGGAAGGAAGCTCACAGTCTATTTTAAAAGCTGAGCGATTGGTATTAAATGCAATGCAGCGAATGAGTGCCATTGCTACTAAAACACGTTCATTTGTTGATCTATTAGAAGGTACAAAAACAAAAATTTTAGACACCCGAAAAACGACTCCCGGAATCAGAGCCTTAGAAAAATGGGCAGTAAAAATTGGTGGTGGTGAAAATCATCGTTTTGCCTTATATGATATGATCATGTTAAAAGATAATCATATTGATTTTGCAGGAGGTATTACAAAAGCAATAACTAAAACCCAAAATTATTTAAAAAATACAAACCATGACTTAAAAATTATTGTTGAAGCTCGTAGTCTTCAAGAAATTGAAGAAATATTGGAATCAGATGGTGTTTACAGAATTTTGATTGATAATTTTAATTATGAAGATACTCGAAAAGCAGTTGCTTTAATTAACAATCAGTGTCTAACAGAATCTTCAGGTGGCATCAATGAAAATACTTTAAGAAAGTATGCAGAATGTGGAGTAGATTTTATTTCATCTGGAGCGCTTACACACTCTGTTTATAATATGGATTTGAGTTTGAAAGCCTTGTGATTTTAGATTTATGAATTACGATTTTGCTTACTGCTTACTGAATACTGTATACTATTTCTGACTTTCCTTTAGCATTGGTACAAAACGAAATTCACCCAATTCATGCTTTTCAAAATCTTTTTCACCTTTACGGATATATAAAGTCATGGTTTGCACAACATCTCCCACAGGAATGATCAACCTACCTCCTACTTTCAATTGACTCAATAATGGTTTGGGTACAAATGGTGCACCCGCAGTAACCAATATTTTATCAAATGGAGCATATTCATCCCAACCTTTATAACCGTCACCAAAATTTAATTTTTTAGCTACATAACCCAACCTTGGTAAAAATTTTCTAGTTTTTTCGAATAGCTCTTTTTGACGCTCTATACTATATACTTCAGCCTTTAGCTCAATTAAAACTGCCGTTTGATAACCTGAACCTGTACCTATTTCCAGTACTTTATCTCCTTCTTCTATTTCTAATAATTCTGTTTGAAAAGCAACCGTATAAGGTTGAGAAATGGTCTGATCTGCAGCAATAGGAAATGCATTGTCTTGATAAGCAAAATCTATAAAACCTGAGTCCATAAATAAATGTCTCGGCACTTTTGAAATTGCATTAAGGACTTTTTTATCAGTAATGCCTTTTCTTTTTATAGTTTTAACTAACTGATTTCTAAGCCCTTTATGTTTTGGTAAGTCTTTCATGATTGCACCTCCAAAGTAAATAATTATTTTAATAAAAAAATAATTTAAAATAGCTTATTTATTATTTGTCATTAAGGTCTCGACTGCGCTCGACCAGACAATAAAAGGTAAGGTGGGCTCTAATAATTCATTTCTTTCAAAAAACAAATAGAACGGATAAGATGCAAGGCATATTTTTTTGTAATAGCCATAGCTATTCCATAAAAAATATAACGTAGTCAGATTGTTCGTTATCTTTTTTCCTAAAAGGGTTTCCAGAGTTTCCCATATATTGCCTAAAATTTTATTACATTATCCGGATAGTGCTTCAAAAATTTTAGTTGTCTATGAAAAACTCTGAAAATTTTGATGCAAATGAATTATTAGAGTCCACCTAATGTCTCCTCGAGCGGAGTCGAGAGGTCATTCACTAAATTTTTCTCGCTAACTCAAATAAATTTTCAATGAAAAAAAATATGTAGTTTTGCTTAAAATCATTTTTATGTTAAACGTTGGTGTTTTAGGTGCCGGACATCTCGGTAAAATTCATTTAAAATTATTACAACAATCAGATAAGTTTAATCTTATCGGGTTTTTTGACCCGAGTACAGAAAATGCTCAAAAAGTTACTGCTGAATTTGGATATACTTCATTTGATTCTGTAACCAAACTAATTGATGCCGTAGATGTTGTCGATATAGTAACACCTACCCTATCTCACTTTAATTGTGCCAAAGAAGCTATTACCAAAGGGAAACATATCTTTATAGAAAAACCCATTACCAATACAGTTTTGGAAGCCGAAGCTATTAGAACTTTGGTCAGTCAAGAACATGTAAAAGGACAAGTTGGTCATGTTGAACGTTTTAATCCTGCTTTTACAGCTGTGAAGGGTATGATAAAAAACCCAATGTTTATTGAAGCACATCGATTGGCTGAATTTAATCCAAGAGGAACTGATGTGCCTGTAGTATTAGATCTAATGATCCATGATATTGATATTATTTTGAGTGTGGTAAACTCTAAAGTTAAAAATATTCATGCCAGTGGTGTTTCAGTAATTAGTGAAACGCCAGATATTGCCAATGCAAGAATTGAGTTTGAAAACGGATGTGTAGCTAATTTAACAGCGAGTAGAATCTCCATGAAAAATATGCGGAAATCTCGCTTTTTCCAAAAGGATGCTTATATCTCAGTAGATTTTTTAGAAAAGAAAAGTGAAGTGGTAAAAATGAAAGATGTACCTGAAAATCCTGATGAATTTGCAATGATCTTACAAAATGCAGAAGGTGTAAAAAAACAGATTTATTTTGAAAACCCAACAATAACATCAAACAATGCAATCTTAGATGAATTAGAAACTTTTGCTGATGCCATAATAAATGATACAAGACCAATTGTAACATTGAATGATGGAGCAAAAGCTTTACGTGTTGCACAACAAATAATTGATTGTTTTAATTAAAAATGCAAGAAGTACGAAGACGGAAGACAGAAGTTCACAAAAAAATGTCTCTCTGAGCGTCCCGAGTACTCAGGAAAGAGTTATTTTAATACTATACCATATATGAAAAACATAGCAATAATTGGTGCAGGAACAATGGGAAACGGAATTGCCCATGTATTTGCACAAAATGAATATCGAGTAAATATCATTGATGTTTCTCAAGAAGCACTAAATAAAGGTTTAGCAACTATTACCAAAAATTTGGACAGAATGGTTGCTAAAGAGCGTATTTCTGAAGATGACAAACTGAATACACTCAAAAATATTCAAACTTTCACTTCAATTAAAGAAGGTGTACAAAATACTGATTTGGTCATTGAAGCTGCAACGGAAAATATAGATCTAAAGCTCAAAATTTTTAAAGAGTTGGACGATGTTTGTGATAAATCTACCATTTTAGCAACCAATACATCATCTATTTCTATTACCAAAATTGCTGCTGTAACTTCAAGACCAGATAAAGTAATCGGAATGCATTTTATGAATCCTGTTCCTATTATGAAATTGGTAGAAATTATTCGTGGTTATTCTACTTCCGATGAAGTTACTAAAACTATTATGGAGCTTTCTAAAAATTTGAATAAAGTCCCTGTTGAAGTAAATGACTATCCGGGATTTATAGCCAATAGGATTTTGATGCCAATGCTTAATGAAGCTATTTATTCTTTGTATGAAGGTGTAGCAGGGGTTTATGAAATTGATACTGTCATGAAATTAGGAATGGCACATCCAATGGGGCCGCTACAATTAGCTGATTTTATTGGATTAGATGTTTGTTTATCAATCTTAAATGTATTGTATGATGGTTTCGGAAACCCTAAATATGCACCTTGTCCTTTATTAGTAAATATGGTTACTGCGGGGAAGTTAGGTGTAAAATCCGGTGAAGGTTTTTATGATTATTCTGAAAGCAGAAAAGCAGAAAAGATTGCGGAGCAGTTTAGGTAGTTAATAAGATTCTTCCCCCCGAGTACTCGGGGTCTGAATGACATTCTGCTGTCAATTAGAACACAGCGAAAAATCTACTTTTTACTTTCTTTTGGGTTTCTCTAAAGTTTATCTTGAACAAAGATGAAAGGCGAAAAATTAACAGAATTGTAAAAACCCTTTATCATTATTTACATTAAAAAAGCCTCTCATTTAACAATTAAATGAGAGGCTTTGTAGGGTTTTAATATCTCTAGACTCCGTTAATTATCTTCGTCTTCGTCTTTTTTATCTTTTTTAGAAGTTTTATTCCAAATTTTAATTTCATCATCGGCAGTTACTCCACTTAGTATTTCAACATTAATTCCGTCAGAAATACCCATTTCTATATCTCTTCTTTCAAATTTATCTTCTCCGATCTTAACCTCAACATACGCTTTTTCAGTTTTTTTATCAAACTGTAATAATGACTCTTTTATAGATAGAACGCTATCTTTTTGTTCTAATACTATATCAGCATTCGCACTATAACCCGCTCTAACAAAATAGCCTTCATCTAAGGTAACATCTGCTTTAATTTTAAACTGTACTGCTCCACTTTCTTCGGTGCCTTTGGGTGCAATAAAATTTAACTTTGCAGTAAATTTCTTTTTATCAATAGCACCTAAGACTACTTCAATTTCAGTACCTTCTTTTAGTTTTCCAACTTCTGCTTCATCTACTTTACCCTCAAAGATCATTTTAGACATATCAGCAATAGAAGCAATTGTTGTACCTGCATTAAAATTATTACTTTGAATTACTTGATATCCTTCTTTTACAGGAATTTCTAAAATCATACCCGAAGTTGTTGCTCTAATATTGGTATTTGCAGAACCACCTGAACCTGCAAACCCTCTACGTATGATCTGATAATCGCTTTGTGCGTTTTGTAGATCTTGCTTAGCCTGATTATAAGATAACTCAATAGTTTCAAATTCTGTACGAGAGATCACTCCTTTATCATACAGTGTTTTATTTCGATTATAAGAAATTTCTGCATTGCTTAATTGTATTCGAACACTATTCACTCTACCTCTAGCACCATTTAGCGATTGTTCATTAGGCACTACTCTAACTTTAGCAATTAAATCTCCTTTTTTTACTTTTGCGCCTTCTTCAACATAAATTTTTTCAATAATCCCAGAAATTTGAGGTTTTATTTCTACTTCTTCTAAAGGTATTACTTTACCAGTTGCTACAGTTTTTCTAACAATTGTAGTTTTAAATGGTTTTTCAGTTTCATAATCGATCACTGATTTGCTATTTTTCTTTCCAAACCAGATCAATACTGCTACTAAGGCTAAAGCAATTGTGCCAAATATTATCTTTTTTTTCATTTTTTAGTGTTTATCTTAGTTGATTGTTTTTATATTTATTCTTCTCTTAATGCCTCGATTGGTTTAATACTTACAGCTGTTTGAGCAGGAATTAAACCTATTAATGTACCTAGTACTACCAAAGTAAGAGCAGCAATTAATACAACAGGAATATCTACTGTTGGATTTGTCAAACTAGGGCTTTCTCCACTACCTAAAGTCGCATCAATTATCATTAATACCAATCCTCCAAAAATAATACCCAAAGCACCGGCAATACTTGTCAAAAATACTGATTCCAAGATAATTTGACGTTTAATTTCCCAAGGTTTTGCACCTAATGCTCGTCTGATTCCGATTTCTTTAGTCCGTTCTTTTACTGTAATTAATAAAATGTTACCAATGGCAAATACACCTGCAATTAGCGTAGCGATACCTACAAACCAAGTTAAAAATTGCATTCCGAATAAAAAGCCCATAAACTTTCCAAAAGCTTCTCCCAGATTGAAACTTCCAAATGCCCTTTCATCTTTTGGGTGTACTTTATGTAAGTTCCTTAACAATAATTTAACATCGGCTTCAATTTGAGTTATATCAAATTCAGGTTTACCTGTTATCATAAACCATCCTATACTGTCACCTCTGTTATAAACTTGTTGAAAAGTTGTAAAAGGTATATGAATATTACCTTGTGGCCCTCCTGATCCAACCTGACCTTGCTTATACATACCAACTACATTATAATTAATATCATTTATTTTAATGTATTGTCCAATTGGATATTCATCCTTATCAAAAAGTTGCTTATAAATTTCTTCTTCAATAACACATACTTTTTTCTTTTCTTTGATGTCATTATCATTAATAAATCTGCCATAAACCAAATCTTTTTTCTGGACTTTATCTAACTCAGGATAATCACCAAAAATGCCAAAATTTCCAGTTTTAAAATTGTTTACTACCAATGCTTGACCTTGATGCCTAGGGACTACAAATTCTAGTCCTTTTATTTCATTATTAATATTATCTAAATCAGACATTTTCAAGGTTAAACCTCTACCTTCTTGAAACCCTTTAAAAGGTTTGCTTGTAGATTGCGCCCAAACAAAAACACTATTGGTAGCAAAGTTTCCAAATAATCTATTAAAGTTATTTTCAACACCCTTGGCTGCGCCCAATAAAACAACTAACAAAAATATACCCCACATTACACCAATAATTGTAATAGCGGTACGCATTTTATTTTTACGAATACTACTGTATATTTCTTGCCATGTATCTTTATCAAATAAAAATTTCATCAATAAAATCTTATTTTAAAATTATTCATCATTTAATGCAACAATTGGTTTAATTCTTGCTGCTCTTTTAGCAGGTATATAACCTGCAATTGTACCAGCTATTATCAATATTATTGTTGCACCGGTAACTACATAGGTTTCAACACTAGGGTTTATTATGAAATACTTTTCTAAACCATTACCAATAGCTTTTAATGTAAAAACACCTATCAATAAACCAATATATCCTGCCAAAGCTGTAATAAAAACAGATTCTAACATAATCATACCAATAATTGATTTTGGCGTTGCTCCTAAAGCTTTTCTAATGCCTAATTCTTTGGTACGCTCTTTAACTATATATACCATGATATTACTAATACCTATAACACCGGCTATTAAAGTTCCAATACCTATAAATAATATAATTATATTCAATACTGTCATAAATTGTTGCACATTTTTGGTTCCTTCTGCGTAATTAAAAACTCTAATTGCAGCTTGATCTCTCGGATCTACATTATGTTTTTCCTTTAACATTTTAGTAAGTAAATTACTAAAAGCAATGGCTTCATCTACTTTTAATTTTGGATTAAAAGTAAGTCCAAAATAATCTAATTCATCATGATCTCTATACATACTCTGTGCTGTTGTAAAAGGAGTATAAATATATCGTTCATCATTATCACCCCCTGGATCATTAAAAACTCCTACTACCTTGTACGAAATTCCATCTAAATTGATATTTTTATTTAATGCACTTAAATTACCAAATAAATCTTTTTCAACAAGTCTCCCAATAGCAATCACTTTAGCTTTTTTCTTTATATCTAACACACTTAAAAATCGTCCGTCTTGAATTACAGCTTCTTCTAATGGTTGATAATCAGGATACACTCCTCTTACTGTATATCGACCTTGCTCTCCTTTATAAATACCTTGTACATTACGTCGTTGAATGTTAGGGCTGAAAAATTGAATTTCATCTTCAAATTTTTCATTCATAAATTTAGTATCGTCATTTTTAAATTGAATACGCCTACCACTTTGAAGTCCTTTGTATGGTTTAGTTGTACTTCCTGAATTGATATATATCGAGTTTTGAGAATCTCCGGCAAATTGTTTTTCAAATGTGTGTTTTAATCCATTACCCACACCAAATAATAAGGTAAAGAGCAAAATTGCGAAAGCTATAGTAAATCCTGATAAGACTGTTCTTAACTTATTTTTACTTATAGTTTGAAAAATTTCTCTCCAACGATCTAAATCAAACATAATTTAGGCTTTTACACTTTTTTTAACTTTCTCATCACTTATTATAACACCATCGCGTAACCGTACAATTCTATCGGTTTCAGCCGCTATATCTTCTTCGTGAGTAATTACAAATACGGTCATACCCTCACGATTAATTTCTTTTAACAACTCCATCACTGAACTAGATGTTGTGGAATCTAATGCTCCTGTTGGCTCATCAGCTAAAACTACTTTTGGATTAGTAACTAAAGCCCGTGCAATTGCTACACGTTGTTTTTCACCACCTGAAAGTTCACTTGGTAAATGGTCTGCCCTATCCTTTATACCAACTTTATCCAAATATTGTAAAGCTATCTCCTGACGTTCTTTTCTACCCACTCCTTTATAATATAATGGTAGTGCAACATTTTCAAGTGCAGTCTTGTAAGTTATTAAATTAAATGATTGAAAAACAAACCCTAAAAATTTATTTCGCAGCACTGCAGCTTTCTTTTCGTTTAAATTTTCAATAAGCTGACCATTTAAATAATATTCTCCTTCATCATGAGTATCTAATAAACCTACAATATTTAAAAGTGTAGATTTACCAGAACCTGAAGAACCCATAATTGACACAAATTCCCCTTCTTTAATATGTAAATCCAATCCCTTTAATACATGAAGTGAGTCTTTACCCATGGGGTAGGATTTGTGCAGTTTTTTTATTTTAATCATTTGGTTAATTATTTATTACGAAATTAAGAATTGACATTCTTAGAGATTCCTAATATTATGTTAAAAGACGAATCAAACTCTATTTTGTAACTTTGTTATATGATAAATCTAGAAAACAAATCAATTATTTTATTTGATGGAGTTTGCAACTTGTGCAATAACTCTGTACAATTTATCATTAAAAAAGACAAAAAGCAACGTTTTTTATACGCCTCATTACAATCTGACGCTGCTCAAAGTATTTTGTTACAGTTTCAATTAAAAAATTCTGATTTTGACTCAATTATTTTAATTGAGAATGGAAAAGTTTATCAAAAATCAACTGCTATTTTAAAGATTACCAAACATTTAAGTGGTATTTGGAAATTAAGTTATGGTTTTATAATCATCCCTAAATTTATTCGAGATTTTATTTATAATACCATAGCCAAAAATAGATATAAGTGGTTTGGAAAAAGGGAAGTATGTATGATACCTACAAAAGAATTAAAAATGCGGTTTTTGGAATAATAAAAATGGTAAAATCTGGTAGAAATAAGGATCAATACACCTTACAATCATAAACTTTTAAAGAAATTTTGTTGTTTTTTCGTTTAATGAGGTTCTACAATACTGTGGAATTTTCCTCCGAGTATTCTGGACTATCGAGATGATTTATTGTTTATTTGATGAGATCCCGCTCTGCAACGGGATTAGTTCGACTAACTATTTTTAATTCGTCACGCAGTTGGCGTGACTCTTAAAAACAGAGTTTCACTAAAAAGAACCAAACCATCGAAGGAAATGATGGTTTGGTGTTATTACCTATAATTTAGCAACCACTATATTATCCTTAATTTTTAAAGGAATTTTGACTCTTGTAGAATCCCAGCCTAGAACTATTTGTATTTCGTTATGAATAATTCTCTTAAAGGCTATAGAAAATACTTCAAGTCTTTCTGCTTTATTTACAGGTACTTTTATTTTTACAATATCTGCTTTAGGGTCATATTGAAATGCACCCCATACATCTAAATTTTTATTAAGTATAACTTCCCATTCTTTCTCTCCGGGAATTGTCACTAACACATATGTACCAACTTTAACAAGCTGATTACCAAATATAACGTCTTGAAAAAAGGTAATTTCAGTTGCTTCATTAGCGCCGGTTCTCCATACTTTATTAAATGGCACTTGAAACCCAAAAGCTTTCTCCTCTTTTAATGTTGGTCTTCCATATATTACTTTTATTAATGGAGGCATTGCTCTACTTTCTCTGTAATAAGTAATATCTTGTGGACATTCATCTAAGTTTTTAAAACTTTGTGCATTGTGTTCAATACTAAATAATAGTATAGTGTAAACAGCTATTGCAATTTTTATTATTGTTGACTTTTTCATAATAGTGGTTTTAAGTTAATCTATCCTTTTGTATTACCTTGATGCTACAACATCGCCAGTAGGCTGTACTAATGGTTTAGCTTTTCTTGAATTGCCAATTACAATCTTTGATGTGATTACAAAATTTGATGTGTATAATTTTAAATTGTAAGTGCCAGCTGCAATTTTGGTTTTATCAATGGTACATTCTTTGCCTTTATTTCTTGATGATAGTACAGGCTCACTTGTCAATGGGTCTAATATTTCATATCTGTAAAAGTTATTAACCGACTCTAATTTCATACTATCTTCTCTTGTATCATCATAAATTGTCATTGATGTTTTCCCATCTGGTCCGGTCGTTATATATTTTAATCGTTGTGGTTTACTTGTATTGTCTTGTGCAAACCCTATAAATCCTATTACTAATACTGCTATTGTTAAAATTACTTTGTTCATGTTTTCTAAATTTTTAATTAATTATTATTCTATTT
>VAPL010200513.1_pt1 | contig 20438 bp, 15 predicted proteins | sample 3395061 | NCBI WGS metagenome assembly VAPL01 (sample SAMN08290444, study PRJNA428436) | hydrothermal vent metagenome | isolation source: Deep-sea hydrothermal vent chimney 2 | place: Pacific Ocean: Juan De Fuca Ridge | depth 2182 m m | reverse complement strand
GCAGCGATAGGCGCAGCGATTCCAAAAGCCAATACCGGTGGTGCTTCTGGTGCCAATACATTCGTGATCAAAGGGGAAATGCTCATCGTGTCGGGCGCATTTTCAATCAGTCGCGGTATTTGGGCTGGGATCGTGTCTGCGCTGTTTACAGCTGGGAAACCGCTCAGATTGCTGGGCTTTGTTACTGCTGAAAACTCCAGAGAGTTGCTCATCTGCGCATCCGCCGGAAACGTGTCTTGCCTATTTCCAATATCTGAGACTGATAAGGAAACCTTTGGTGACACTCTGAAATCATTCGTCGAAAAGGAAATATTAAGGTCTGTAGGAAAAACTGGTTTGTTTTCGATTCCAAGAGGCGAAGGAAGCGATGGGGATGTTTGGCTGGCAAATTGATCATTCTCAAGCGATCCAAATGCTGAGATTCCGTCGAATACTTGGGCCGGTAGTTCTACCGTTAATGCCAGTGACGTTGTTATCTCAGCCTGGTGTCCAAGACGAGGTGCTGATGAAATTTCCGGTCCGATGAATGCTACTACCGCGCCGTTAATAGCGTTGGTGGCCAGGTTGCGAAACGGGCCAGGTAAAACCACGCCGGCGATTAGTATAACGCCGACAATCGCCGAATAGTGTACAAGACCAAAACGTCGCTTTTTATCCTCTGCTACTACTTCATCTTCATCAATAACAGGCGCGGCGGGCGTAACGGTTCCTTCATTTTGGGACTTTAAAGACGTTGCCAGCCCTGAAAACGCGCCCCGAACAACATCTTTGTAAGGTTGCGTAAGCCCTTCGGGGGCTGGCAATGCTTTGCTGGAATTGTTCGGACGGCGTTCGCCAATAATCTGTTCGCGACGTGCTGTCGCCTTGGCGATCCGGTCATTCCAATTTGCAGTCGTCAGTATATCTTCAATACTTGGGGCTTGGTTGGATGTAGGATCACCAACCGCAGATTCCGAGGTAGTTTGGTCCAGCGATGAATTGTCTTCGGAGGCATTCAGGGAGCTTTGCGATTTAGCCTGTATTATGCGCTTTGAAAGCGCTTTTTCCCGTTCTACCCTTGCATTGGCAAGCCGTTCATTCCAGTTGGCAGAACCCAGAATAAATTCTGCGCCCGAAGGCGGTTCTTCAACATCGGAAACTGATGCGGCATCGCCGGGCTTTTTATCCATTCCCCCCCCAGGGTTCAGCGGGGGATATTTTCAAGAAATTTCCTCATCGAAAAAGTATGCTGAAATCAAATTATTCCCGCATATTCTTCGGTAGAAAACGAAAGGCCCCCGCCAGAAATCGTCTACTTGAGTCGCACCGTCTATATCACAGGCGATGGGTTGTGGCAGTACAATCGTCCAAAATTTTTCGGTTAGGCATTATTGTTCTTGTGTGAAAATTTGTCTAAATTGTTAAACCCCGCCAGTGTTTGTTGGGCTTATGTGGTATAATTGAAAAAATTGCATTTTTTTGGATCAATTGCCGCACCGTTGATATGTAAAGTGGTGCAACGCTACTTAAATACGTTGGTGCTAAATTGGCTCAAATTTCATTTAGGTCGCTGGAATTCGAAAACTAACTTGAATTCTTCGTTTTGTGAAAGAATTTGGCCGTTCAATCCAATAATAAGTAATGTCCTATGTTTAGATTATTAGACTAGTGTTTCGCCGGTTACTGAATCAAAGAAATGTATCTCTTCTGGTTGCGTTCCAAGGCGAATTTTACTGCCGTAACTTGGCGGACGGCGACCAGGGACAGTGGCAATAATTTCAAATCCCCCGATATCTAGATAGACCAGCGCTTCCGACCCTAAAGGTTCGACGATGTCTACGGTGCCTTCAAGCAATGCTGGCATATCATCGGCAACGGGTTTTAGTTCACTAGGCCGAATACCTACCGTAATCTTGGTAACTTCAGTTTTCAACCTGAACGGAATAGTGGGCCCTGCGTCCAACAAAACTCCTTCCGGAGTTTGTCTGCCTGTCAACATGTTCATCGATGGTGCGCCAATGAATTGGGCGACGAACATGTTGTTTGGATTTTCGTAAACTTGCGAAGGAGTGCCAACCTGTTGAATATAACCTTCTTTCATGATCACAATCCTGTCCGCCAATGTCATGGCTTCAACCTGATCATGGGTCACAAAAATAATTGTTGTGCCGACGTCTTTGTGTAGTTTTTTGATCTCAAGCCGCATTTTAGCGCGTAACTGCGCGTCCAGATTTGACAGGGGTTCATCAAACAAAAACACCGACGGATCGCGCACCATTGCGCGTCCGATTGCAACACGTTGGCGTTGCCCTCCCGATAATTGTGCCGGGCGACGATCAAGCAAATCTGTCATGCTCAGCAAGGTTGCAACCTGTTCAATTCGGGCCTCTTTGTCGGCTTTCGACATCTTTGATGTCCGCAACCCAAATCCGATATTCTTACGCACCGACATATGCGGATAGATCGCGTAATTCTGAAACACCATGGCGATGTTACGCTCTTTTGGTTCCAGATTATTGACGACTTTGTCACCGATCAGAATTTCTCCGGCGGTTACTTCATCCAGCCCGGCCAACAGACGCAGAGTGGTTGATTTTCCACAGCCAGAGGGGCCGACGAATACTACGAATTCACCGTCCTGTACGGCCAGATCGATGCCGTGCAGAACCTCAGTTTTGCCAAATGCTTTTACAAGGCCTTTGAATTCAACGGTTGCCACTTAAGCCTCTCCCTTATTCGTTTTCAGACCGTCAAAAGCATGTTGAAGTGCTTTGGCAGCTTGTTGGTGATTTGCAGCGTTGTTTGCCGACTGGCTTTTTAGCTTAGCCAGAGTTTCGCGATACACTGTGATCGCGGCCTGCATTGGGGCCTTGGCCGGGCCGCCAAAACGATCCCGAACGGCAACAAAGTTTTCGGCTGTCACCGCCTGCACAAAGTCGGTTTCGGATAGTGATGATTGTTTGCCCACTTCAGCGCCAAAAGCCGAGCAGAAAGCAGCGTAACCACTTACAAGCGGTGTGCCAGCTTCAATCACAGAGCGCGACGTGATAGCTGCGATTTCATGGGCCTGACGAAAGGACAATCCTTCATAACGCACCAGCGTATCGGCCAATTCGGTAACTGTGATACAGCTGGCGTCAATATTGGCAGCCACGTTTTTCGCGTTGATCGAGAGGGCAGGGATAAGGGCCGCGAGCAATTCAAGCACCCGCGCGCCACTTTCAAATGAACTGTACCCGGCCTGCTGAATTTCGCCTTCGCTGTCGTTCATGTCCGTAAACGGTGTGTTATGCATGGTGTTAACAATGGTATCGCATCGCCCGACGGTCAGTGATGATAGAAGTCGCAGATGTTCAATCGGTACCGGGTTGCGTTTTTGCGGCATAATAGAACTAATCTGAACAAAGCTGTTGGGCACGTATAGCTGGCCAACTTCAAACGCGCTCCAGAATTGGAAATCCTGCACTAATCTGCCCAGATGCAGGAAGGTTAATTTGATCGCTGAATAAAGCGCCGTCACATAGTCAACAGCCGCAATGCAGGAATAGGAATTTTGCAACGGGGCCTCGAACCCAAGCAGTTCTGCCATGCGATGTCGATCAATTGGGAAACCCGATGTTGTAATGGCCGCTGCCCCCATTGGGCATTTTTGCAGTTGCTCACGGGTGGCGTGCAGGCGCTCCAGATCACGCAGAAAAACTTCGGTGGCGGCCGCCAAATAGTGGCCGAATGTGCTGGGCTGCGCCGGCTGCCCGTGGGTGTAGGCTACAATCAAAGTTGCCTGTTCGCGCTCGGTTGTGTCAATCAGGGCCTTTGCTAAACCGTGGCCCAGTTCCAATAACCCATCCAATCGTTTGGTCAAAACCATCTTGAAAACCGTGTGGTCCATGTCGTTGCGACTGCGCGCAGTATGCAGCGCCCCAGCCAGATCTGGCCCAATACGATTTTTCAGTTCAGCTTCGACCAGGAAAAAGTAGTCCTCATGTTCACCAGTGTAAGTTAGCGCCGGAATGTCGATATTTTTGTCAATATCGTGTAAGGCGGCAGCGATCATTGCGGCATCGGGTGCGCTGAGAATTCGGGTCTCAGCAAGCATAACCAAATGTGCCAGGTTAATAGCCCGAACCGCACCGGTGAAATGTTCCTTAGCACCTTCAAATAGTGGGGCCAAAACCGTGTTTTTATAGGTTGGGTCTGGAAATGTTGTCTTGTCGCTCAACCTTTCAGTCCCGTCATAACCACACCACGGATGATGTAACGTTGGAATACCAAAAACACGATCAGCGTCGGGATTGTAGCCAGTGCAGCACCCGTCATTATCAGCTCCCACTCAACGCTTTGTTCAACGCTAAACGTGGTTAGTCCGACTGGTAAAGTATATAAATCTGGGCTGTTGGTGACGATCAGCGGCCAGATAAACGCCGTCCAGTTTCCAAGGAAAATGAAGATCGCTAATGCGGATATGGCTGGTGTGACAAGTGGCATGGCCACGCTCCACCAGATTTGAAATTCGTTCAGCCCGTCGATACGTGCAGCCTCAAGAAAATCGTCTGGTACGCTTTCAAAAAACTGCTTCATCAGAAAGGTACCAAACGCTGTCATCACGCCGGGGAACATGATCCCCCAATAGCTATTCAACCAGCCAAAATCGCGCGCCATCAGATACCAGGGGATGATCAGCATCTCAGTCGGGATCATCAAGGTGGACAGAATGGCGATGAATACGATCATCCGCCCACGAAAGCGGAACTTGCACAGCGTGTATCCGACCAGTGAATCGAATATTACTGCTGATATTGTAGTGATCGTTGCGATGATCAGTGAATTTACAAACCATTTATAAAACCGCCCATCTTCCAGAACGAATGTGTAATTTTCAATCGTAGGATCGTCAGGAATGATCTGAAGGTTGTAAATCTCATGTGGCCATTTGAACGATGTCGACATCATGTAAACAATCGGCATCACCATCACCACGCCGCCAAGGAACAGCAAGGTCCAGCGGATGATCTGCGCCGGGTCACGACGTTTTGCATAGGCGTAAGGGGCAGCTTTTTCCAGCGTGTGGGACGAGGCTTTGATCTCTGTGCTGCTCATCTTAACGGCTCCGCATGATGTAAATCTGGACTAGGCTTACAATCAGTAGAATGGTGAATAAAACGACGGTCTGAGCGGCGGCATAGCCCATATCAAAGTCATTGAAAGCGGTATCGTAAATCATCAGAACCAGGGGCTTGGTAGAGTTCAGCGGTCCACCGGGATCATTGGTCGTCATATTAAAGACCTGATCGAATATCCTCAGGAAACCGATTGAAGAAAACACCACCAAAAACACAATCGTCGGTTTAAGTAGCGGCAGGGTAATTTCCCGCAACACCGTCCACGGGCCGACGCCATCTATCTGCGCGGCCTCATAATAAGATTGCGGGATTGAGCGCAGCCCCGCCATGAAGATGATTATCTGAAAACCAAGCCCGGCCCAGATAGCTGGTGCCAGTACGGACGGCAGCGCCCAGGTCGTTGAATTTAGGAACGGAAACTGTGGGATGCCGAAACTGGCCAGCGTGTTGTTAAATAGCCCTATCGGGACTGGCTGGTAAAACCAGCGCCACAACCAAGCCATAGCAACAGCGGATGTCATGAATGGCAGAAAGTATAGCGCACGGATAGTGGCGTGCATAAAACGGATTTTGTCGAGGTGGTAGGCAATTACGAAAGAGATCACCAAGCTAAGGGGGGTGCCGATAATGAGGTATAAAAATGTATTCCCAAGGACCTTCCAAAACACCGGATCAGCGAATAGTTTTTGATAATTTTCCAGACCAGTCCAGGTTTTCGCGCCTAACAGGTTCCAGCTTTGAAATGATAGAACGATAGCACCAAAAGTAGGGTAAAATCGAATGACGGTGTAGAACAGGATTGGTATGGCCAGAAACGTCCAGGCCCACACCACTTGTTTTTGTTTGATAGACAGATTGCGATACAAATTCATCTATGCGTTCCCAGCTGCCAAGCGGGGGGCGGTGCTAATGCTCCGCCCCCTGTGTGCGCTATTTGTAGTAACCATCCAACAAAGATTGCTCTTCTGTTGCAGCAACAGCAATCGAATCTTCGGCTGACTGACCCTCAAGCAACATCCGCTGCATTGCGTCCATAATCACCTGCCGTTGGCCGGATTCATTCGCAAATATGGTGGTCTTTGCATAGCCCAAGCCACTGATGAACGGTCCGAAAACCGGATCGGATTTATTGGCGTCGGTTAGCCCCGCCGATGGTTTTGCCGGAAGTTCACCAACGGTGTCGAGCCAAATCTGCATCGCCGCATCCGAGGTAATGAACGCAAGGAACTTAAGTGCAGCCTCTTTCTTTTCACCTTCGGCTTTGGACGTAATCGCGTTTACCCAGTAGCTGGAGTAGTTTGATTTGGTGCCGTCTGGGCCAGCAGGAAGCTCTGCCACAGCCCATTCCAAACCACGGGTTTTATCCAACGCACCAATGCGAAACGATCCGTCGATGTGCATACCGGCACGCCCTGCTTTAAAGGCAGCCTGAGGCTCATCCATAAACCCGAACTTGGTCACTTTGTGAACAGCTTCCAATTCATAATACCACTGCAAAGCAGCGGCACCGGCGTCGCTGTTATACGTAACGCTCTGGTAGTCGTCGGTATAAGGGTCGCCACCAAACTGGCGCACCAGAACCTCGCGCCACCAGTGGTGATCCTGCGCGTTCATACCCGAGGTAATGCCGACCTGCGTAATGTTGCCGGAAGCGTCAGTTTTAGTCAGTGCTTTGGCCGTCTCAACCAACTCATCCAAAGTGGTCGGCGGACCTTCAATGCCTGCTTCTTCAAACAGACGTGTGTTATAAAACAGCGCTAACGAACGCACAGCCGTTGGCAAGGCCATGTAAGCGCCGTCTTTTTCCATTGCCTGCACCATTGGAAAAAATTCCGCGCGGATTTGATCAGGTGGGAATGCGTCGGTAGGAAGCGGCGTTATCAACTCTGCTTCCACGTAGTCGTTTAGCCAGCCATAAAACAACTGCACAACATCGGGGCCTTGCCCGGCTGGAATTGCCGCCGCGACTTTGGTGCGGTAATCGGCATAGGGGAATGTCGTTTGGACAACGGTAATGTCGGGGTTTTCCGCTTCAAACTGTTCAATCAGCGTGTCGATCGCATTTACGCGTGCTTCAAAGAAATACTGCCAATACTCAATTTCTACAGCGCCCGCTGTGCTGGCACCCAAGGCGATTGCAGCCCCGGTAGCGATTCCCAGAATTCTGTCTTTCAAAGATGTCATCTCTATTACTCTCCTGTTGCTTGTACCATTTGCTGAAAACATTCATATTTTCAGATGGTTAAGGCATTAAAATTCTTGCGCAGAAATATTTGTCTAAGCCTGCAATAGGAAGTGTTGACCAAACGCAAAAACAAATCAATATTTAATTCAAGTAACTTGAGTAAATAAAAGGGATTCAGGAATACCTTGAAGGGCACAAAAATCAGCGCGATAGGCAGCAATGCCGAAAGAAACCGTTCCCATAACCGGCGCGTGGTACTGGAACATGTACGCGCAAATGAACCCACAGGCCGGGCTGAGATAGCGCGCAACTGCGGATTAAGCATTCAGGCGGTATCCAACATTACAGAAGCGCTCGAGTTTGATGGTCTGTTGCGGGTTTCCGGTCGGACAACCGGGATGCGTGGAAAACCGGCAACGCAATACACCTTCAATCCGGAAGGTGTTTTTGCAATCGGAATAGAAATTCGCCCGGACGCTATTGTTTGCGCAATTTTGAACCTGTCAGGTGAAAGAATATTCAGCGACTATCAGCCACTAAAATCAGCGTCACCAAAGGCAGTCGTTCTGGATGTTAGCAACATGATTGAGCGAGCAATACTAGCAAGCGACCGCAATCCGGCGCGTTTGCTGGGGGTCGGTCTGGTGATGCCTGGCCCGTTTGGCGTGTCGGGCCTAAGCGATGTTGGTGGCGCAATATTACCAGGCTGGGACGGTGTCGATACAAAATCAATTTTTGAGAAGGCCCTGGGCTGCTTGGTTATCGCAGAAAACGATGCGACTGCGGCCGCAATTTCAGAACGTGTTGCCGGTGTGGCATCGGCTATTGATACGTTCTGCTTTATTTATTTCGGCACCGGTCTGGGCTTGGGTGTCATTACAAATGGCCATGCTCAGCGCGGTGCATTTGGCAACTTAGGTGAAATTGGACACGTCGTAACACAAGCTGGCGGGTCGCTTTGCACCTGTGGAAACCGGGGCTGCCTGGAGGTCTATTCAAGTAGAATGTCGGCTATCAATCACCTCAGCAATAACGGAATAGAACTGGGCGCTAAAAATTCTCTGGCGCAGTTGATGAAAGATAATAATTCTACTCTGCTCGAATGGATTGAGACCGCATCACAGCAACTTTCGCAAGCCGTCGGAATAATTGAAAACCTGTTCGACCCCGAGACAATTATTCTTGGCGGCGCTATGCCGGATACGATTATTGACGCACTGATCGCGAAGCTGGAATTGCCAGAAGGCTCAGTTTCGAACCGGGAAAGCCGAACAATTGATCGTGTCATCCGTGGGTCTTCCGGCCGCCTTACCGCAGCGATTGGCGGGGCTGCGATGATTATTCACGAAACCATTACGCCTGCAATGGCAACACAAAGTTGAGCAGAGAAAATGACACTTACCGATTTTGACCGGCTACAAATCCAACAGGAAAATCCGCGCGCAATCCGAATGTGGAAAGCAATACAACCGCTTCGTTCCTGTGTTTCATTCATGAACACTGGCGCCCATCCCGACGACGAAACAACAACAATGCTGGCAGCTTTGGGAATGCGCGATGGCGTGAAGCTGTCACAAGCCTGTGCCAATCGCGGCGAAGGCGGGCAAAACGCAATTGGTGCAGAACTGTCCAAAGATCTCGGTGTTGTCAGAACGCGCGAAATGGAACGTGCAGCTGGCGTAATTAACATGACCCATTATTGGTTGTCAGAGTCACCAGAGGATACGATTTTTGACTTTGGGTTTTCGAAGTCTGGCGACGAAACATTGGACAAATGGGGGGAACAGCGGGTTCTTGATCGCTTTGTGCGAATTTTACGCCGTGAACGCCCGGACATCGTTTGCACGACATTTTTAGACATACCCGGTCAGCATGGCCACCATCAGGCAATGACCAGAAGCGCCTTTAAGGCTGTGGAATTAGCCGCTGATCCAATGGCATTCCCAGAACATGATCTCAATGTTTGGCAGGTTAAAAAACTGTATCTTCCCGCATGGTCCGGGGCAGGCGACGCATACGATGACGATGTACCGCCCCCAGCAGAAACCACGCGGGTTGATGCAACTGGATCGGACCATGTTTTAGGCGCGGACTACGCGCAGATTGCACAGGCATCGCGACGGTTTCATCGCACGCAAGGTATGGGCAATTGGGTTGAGCCAGGAAAAGCAAGTTTCTGGCCGCTGCATCTGGCGTGGGTCAGTGAAGGTTCTGCACATTCTGAGCCGTCGATATTCACAGGCTTACCAAAGGATTTGGGCGAACTTGCGGAATACGTAAATGCGCAGATAATTGAAAAGCACTTGTCCAATGCTCAGCTATCAATTGAAAGTGCGATTGCGGCCTGGCCTGATTATGGATCAATACGAGTGCATGCGCGCAAGGCTTTAAATGCCATTGTCAGCGCAAAGGAAAATTGCCCTAAAGAAGCACAGGACGAAACCCTGCACCGTTTGTCTGACAAGCAACGACAGTTATCGCATGTATTGGCTTTGTCGCATGATTTTCGTTACCGCGTTTCGATTTCAGCGAATGAGATTGGCGGAGGCGAGAACATGAGCATTCAAGCCAATATTTATGCCCCGGATTTGGAAATAACACCTGAAGTAAAAGCGCCAGTCGGCTGGAAAATCAGCCCTTGGATTAAAGATGTCAGCAATGTTTCCACCCCTGAGAATACCCAACCCAGTAACCCCTACCCGGACACATGGTACCCGGACCGCGCAAACGATCCTTTGCATGTAGAGCTAACTTGGTGGGAAAAGGGTCAGAAGGTCTCGATATCCGTTGATCCAGAAGAGCGCCTGCAAGTTTTACCAACACCATCTGCAGCTTTGTCACAAACATCTGCAATTTTAAATCTTTCCAAGACGGCGGATATCGGCATAACAATTTCGCAAATTCGCCCCGCTGGAGCCGATGCCAGATTACACGCCGGGGATGATTGGAAAATTGTTCACGCGGCCGGCTTGATTTCCGTTCAACCCAAAAAAGACCTGATAGAAGGCCTGTATGATCTTCCGTTGCTGCTGGATAATAAACCCGCATTCAATATCCGCCGAATGGCGTATTCCCACACTGGAGCGATCAACAGGTGTGAACCGCTCAGCCTGAAAATTCGTGTGATGAATATCGCTCTGCCCAAAGGACGGATAGCCTATATCGGGGGTGGCAGTGATCGGGTTGATTATTGGCTGCAAATGCTCGGAGTCGATGTTGACTGCTTAAGCAATAGTGCAATCAAAGACCTGGATTTTTCGCGCTATGATTCCGTTCTGATCGGAATTTTCGCCTTTCAAACATGTACAAATTTGCAGGACCGTCTAAGCGATTTGCACAATTGGGTTGCTGATGGTGGAAATCTTGTAACGCTTTATCACCGACCCTGGGACAATTGGGATCCAGAAATTACACCACCGGCGTATCTGCAGATAGGGAAACCGTCACTGCGCTGGCGCGTGACGGATGAAAATGCTGAGGTGAAACACCTAACGCTGGATCATCCGCTGCTAAATGTCCCGAACAAAATCACCCCGGATGACTGGCAAGGCTGGGATAAAGAGCGGGGCCTGTATTTTGCGGCCAAATGGGACAAGGCCTACGTACCTCTAATTGAAATGGCCGATCCGAACGAAGCCCCATTAAAGGGTGCGTTACTTAGTGCAGTCATCGGTAAAGGCAGACATACCCACACCAGTTTGATCCTGCATCACCAACTGGAAAAACTGGTCCCAGGGGCCTACAGATTGTTAGCGAACTTGCTGCATTCGGGTTAGAAATCGACGTCTATCGCCACGCCTTTTTCGACTGCCAGATCGACAACCGCTGTTGCAACCGCCAAGTCCTGTAATCCGACTCCAGTGCCGTCAAATAGCGTAAGTTCATCTTCGGATGCGCGCCCTGCGTGGTCGCCATTGATAACAGAACCGATTTCAGAAATATCCGCTTCAGATATTAGACCCTGCGCCACCGCGTGTTGGCATTCACCAATTGTAACGGATTGCGCAACTTCGTCAGTAAAGACAGTGGCGCGCGCAACCAGTTCCGCTTCGACTTCTTGCTTGCCCTTAGTGTCCGTCCCCATGCAGGCAATGTGGGTGCCGCCGCTGACCTGAGCGTCCATCAGGATCGGATCGAAACTGGAGGTGATCGATATGATCACGTCGGCTTCACTACCTAGGCGATCCAGATCGACCGCTTCAAATGGCAGGCCCAACTCGCTCGCGGTTTCATCCAACCGGCTAAGCATTTCCGGGTGCAGGTTCCAGCCAATTACCCGATCAAAATCGCGTTGCTCAACAGCCGACCGCATCTGAAACGCAGATTGATGCCCGGCACCAATCATTCCAAGAACCTTTGCGCCCTTGGGGGCGAGATGTTTGATAGAGACCGACGAGGCCGCAGCCGTGCGAAGTGCAGTCAGCAAATTGCCACCAACAATGGCTTTGACACGACCAGAATCCGCATCAAACAGGAAAATCGTGGATTGATGGTTGGTCAGGCCCTTAGCCTCATTTCCCGGCCAGTAGCCGCCGGATTTCAGACCAAGGGAAAGCCCGGCACGATCAAACCCTGATTTGAAGCCGTACAAAGCATCCGCATGGCCAATCGATTCCCGGATCACCGGGAAATTATAGGCGTCCCCACGCGACATCGCGGCGAACACTTTTTCGACCGCATCAAAGGAGGCTTCTTTTCCAATCAACCCGGCGATTTCTTTTTCTGGAACGATGATCATTTGCTGTTTCCCCTAGTAAGCCTTGCCCCGAGCCGAAACCGGCCAAACGCTTTCAACCTTGCCGCCCCGCACACCAACATACCAGTCGTGAACATTGCAGGTTGGATCACAGTGACCGGGTACCAGACGTAGTTTGTCGTTGACCTTCAATACCCCGTCAGGGTCGCCCACCACGCCGTGCTCGTCTGAGCATTTCAGATACTCAACCTTGTCGTCGCGCCCGTACACCGTCGGTAGGCCGCTATCCACCGATTGCGCCTTCAGGCCCGCATCGACAATAGCCTTATCCTCCTTGGAATGGCTCATGACAGAGGTCAGAATGAACAGCGAGTTTTCCCATTCCCCGTCGTCGATACGCCGACCATTCTTGTCCAGAATGCGGCCATAATCCGCGTCCATAAACGCATAAGAGCCGCACTGCATTTCATTGAAAACACCTGAATTGCCCTCGAAATAATACGACCCGGTACCCGCTCCGCCAACGATGTCACACTCCAGTCCCTGCGCCTTCAACGCGGTCATCGCATCGCGCACCATATCGACGGCGATTTCAATCTTTGCTTCACGATCCGTATACAGATCCATATGCTGCATTGCGCCCTGATAGGCCTGAATGCCTGCGAATTTCAGGTTGTCACCAGCATCAATCAGCTTGGCGATATTCACCACGTCCTGACTGGTTGTGACACCGCAACGCCCAGCTCCAACGTCAATTTCCACAAGACATTCCAGTTCTGTCCCATGCTTTTCAGCCGCTGCTTGCAGGTCGGCCACGTTTTCCGGGTCATCTACGCAAACCAGAATGCGCGCACCTAGTTTTGGCATCCGCGCAAGGCGATCAATTTTCATTGGGTCGCGCACCTGATTTGACACCATCACATCTTTGATGCCGCCGCGAACGAACACCTCGGCCTCGGATACTTTCTGACAGCACACACCAATGGCGCGGCCAAGACTTTGCTGTAGTTTCAGCACATCCACAGATTTGTGCATCTTACCGTGAGCCCGGTGGCGCACGCCCATATCGGCGCACAGATCGCCCATCTTTTTCACGTTACGCTCCAGCGCATCCAGATCAAGCACAAGGCAAGGTGTCTGAATGTCGGCCTCATCCATGCCGGGCAGGGCGGGGACGTCATAGCCAACTTCCAGACCCGTTAAATCAGTTTGAATATTCATTGTTTTCTCCTGTTCACGCATTCATCCAGGGCAACTTGTCCAGATCGACATTGCCGCCGGTAATTATGACGCCGACACGCTTGCCGGCAAATGTTTCTTTATTCTTTAGGATTGCGGCCAGCGGTACGGCGCTGCTTGGCTCTATCACGATCTTCATCCGTTTCCATATCAGTTTCATCGCGTCGATGATTTCCTGCTCACTTACCGTCAGAATATCGGTAACGTGGTTGGAAACGAAATGCCACGTCAGGTCTTTCAAGGGAACCTTCAGACCGTCAGCAACCGTTTCCGGGGCATCGTCCGCGATGATGTGACCGGCCCTGAAACTGCGCGCTGCGTCATCAGCTTGCTCTGGCTCGGCGGCATAAATTTTTACGTTTGGTGCAAGGTTCGACAATGTCAGACACGTACCCGAAATCATCCCGCCACCGCCAATTGGCGCAATAACCGCGTCCAAATTTTCGACTTGTTCGATCAACTCGCGTGAACAGGTCCCCTGTCCGGCAATGACCCTTGGATCGTTGTAGGGATGGACGAATTCTGCCCCGGTTTCTTTTACGACTTCTGCAAAAGTAGCCTCACGCGATGATGTGGAAGGTTCACATTCAACGATCTGCCCACCATAACCAATTACCGCGTCCTTTTTTGCCTGTGGTGCAGTTCGGGGCATGACAACTGTACATGGGATACCCCGTCGACCTGCCGCATAGGACAGGCTGAGCGCATGGTTGCCAGACGAATGCGTCGCCACACCTTTTTCCAGCATATCATCTGATAGACCAAATACCGCGTTGGACGCACCACGGGCCTTGAACGCCCCGGCTTTCTGAAAATTCTCGCACTTGAAGAAAAGCTGCGCACCGGTTTCCTCATCCAGCATACGCGAAGTCAAAACCGGTGTGCGGTGGATGTACGGCTTGATGCGCTTATGGGCGGCCAGCATGTCGTCCAGTGTCGGGATGTTCATAGTCTTAGTCGCCCCCAATTATACGCTGGTCCGATAGTATTCCTGCGCAGCCGCAACACCTGACCCGAGAGCGACCGGCAGGTCAAGGTCAGCCATGACCATTTCAATCGTTGCAATGCCTGACAGGGCCATTACGTCGGTCAGACTGCCCAGATGGCCGATGCGAAATACTTTACCCGCAACTTCACCAAGGCCGACCCCAAAAGCAACGCCGTACTTATCGGCGGCGTGGGTAACAATGTCGGTCGCGTTGAACCCTTCGGGTGTCAATATCGCGCTGACAGTATCCGAATGCAGGTCCGCGCTAACCGCGCACAGTTCCATCCCCCAGGCGCTGATCGCCGCGCGAATGCCCGATGCCAGACGGTTATGGCGTGCGAAGACATTTTCCAACCCTTCGTCCAACAGCATTTCAGTTGCCAGTTTCAGGCCATTCAACAGGCCAACAGCGGGGGTGTAGGGATAAGCGTTGGCGGCATAACCCTTGGCCATGTCGCGTATATCAAAGAATGTCCGCGGCAGGGTCGCGGTTTCCAAAGACGCCATCGCTTTGGGGCTAAATCCGACGATGGCCAATCCAGCAGGCAACATAAATCCCTTTTGCGAACCGGTAATCGCAACATCAACGCCCCATTCATCCATCCGAAAATCCATCGAGGCGATGGAACTGACACCATCAACAAACAGCATCGCCGGGTGGCTGGATGCGTCCATCGCCCGACGCACCGCCGCGATGTCAGAGCGTACACCCGTTGCCGTTTCATTGTGCGTGGCCAGAACAACTTTTATCTGGTGACCTTTGTCCGCCGTCAGAATTTCCTCAAAACGATCCGCCGGAATGCCTTCACCCCAGGCGGCCTCAACGATTTGAACGTCCAGCCCGTGGCGCTGACACATGTCGATCCAGCGGTGACTGAACATACCATTACGCGCCACCAAAATTTTATCTCCGGCAGAAAGTGTGTTTGTCAGCGCCGTTTCCCAGCCGCCGGTCCCGGTTGAGGGGAAAATAAACACCTCTGCCGTTTCGCTTTTAAGTATTGTTTTTACACCAGCCAGTGCCGGGTGCAAAATTTCACCAAACAAAGAAGAACGGTGATCAATGGTTGGCATATAGACCGCCTTGCGAATTTCTTCGGGCATATTGGTCGGGCCGGGGATGAAAACTGGGTTTTGAAAGCTCATGGCATGATCTCTTTACCGTTTGGGACAGCTAAAAAATAGCTGGTGTCGTTTCAAGTCACAATTTTTTTGAAAAATATTTTTATATTGCGAAAAATCCGAAATATGTAAACAATATAAATAAGTTACATTTTTCGCTATGAGGAAACGAAAACCAAAGTGGTATTAACACTGGGTTAGATTGGAGAAATCTCTAAATGGAAAAGACCAGCCGTTTACGTGGCCGACCTAAAAGCTTTGATGGCAAAGCAGCCAGTAAAAACACCATTCAGTCGCTTGAAAACGCTCTGGATGTGCTGGATGTTTTGGCCAAATCAGATGGTCTGACGCTCACCGAAATTTCTAAAAACCTATCCCGATCCCCGTCGTCGATCTACCGGGTTCTGAACACGTTTGAGCGGCGGGGGATTGTTGAATCTGACCCCACAACACAGGCTTGGCACATTGGATCGGCGGCGTTTCGACTTGGTTCATCCTTTCTGCGCCGCAGTGGAATAGTTGAAAGAAGCCGCCCGATTCTGCGAAAGCTTATGGAAGAAACCAGTGAAACGGCAAATTTAGGGATAGCGCGTTCGGGCACCGTGTTGTTCGTTAGTCAGGTTGAAACCCACGAAACCATCCGCGCGTTTTTTGCCCCCGGTACTCAATCCCCTATGCACGCATCCGGGATCGGCAAGGCGTTGTTATCCAGATACACACCTGAGCGCCTGGACGCCTTCCTGCGAAATTACCCGTTAAAGCGTTTCACTGCACATTCGATCACCGATGCGAAAACCCTCAGAGCAGAACTGCAGGATATTCGCACCCGGGGTTTTGCTTTGGACAACGAAGAGCGCACAGTGGGAATGCGTTGTGTTGCGGCGCCCATAATTGATCTCCACGGTGAAGCTGTTGCCGGTATTTCAGTTTCTGGTCCGACCTATCGGATGACTGAAGCTCAGTTGGACCGCATTAGCATGTTAGTGTGTGAATCAGCAGAGAATTTGTCCGAAGGACTCGGAGCAAAATTCTAAATAAGAGTCAGGCAGCCTTAGTGGGTTTGTTCCAATAAATTTTGTAAAATGATCTGAAATAGTTGTTTCCCAAGATACCTATGTAACGGAAGTTTTTCCGTGCAAAAGTTTAAGATGCTGAAAAAGCTTAATAAAATTTGATGTTAGAAACCTTTAGACAATCCAACAGTTGGCATGAGCAATAATGTCGTCCGTAATTTGACCATAATTGGGACACCACCGAACACCTGTAGGAACATGTTTTTGACAAATTTCGGAGTCACCATAAATGGCGGCGTGGAACTAAGCTATTTGGTAACAGATGTTGGGCCACCACTAGGGTGGGTAATTTATGAATTCTACAGAAAAAAACCACATTGCCCCTGATGGCAAGTTCACCGATGAGCTTCAGCCGGGTACGACCCTGCTTCAGGGCCAATACGTGATTGAGAGTTTTCTCAATAGTGGTGGCTTTGGAATGACTTATCTTGCCAAGGACAGCTTGGAACGACGGGTTGTCATTAAGGAATGTTTCCCAGCGTCGTTTTGTACCCGCGCCGACACAGTGGTACGTGCCCGTTCACGCGCCCAACAGAAGGATTATAAATCCATCGTCCGTTTGTTCGTTCAGGAAGCACGCAGACTGTCCAAGTTGAACCATCCCAACATTGTCGGGGTCCACCAGGTTTTTGAAGATAATGAGACCGCCTATATGGTGCTCGATTATGTAGACGGTCAAGATTTGCTGGACATCGTTGACGAAAAGAAAAGGCATCTGGGACCAGAGGATATGCGTAAGATCCTGCTGAAAGTTTTGGACGCTATCGGATTTATTCACAAGAAAAATATCCTTCACCGCGATATTTCACCCGACAATATTTTACTTGATCAGTCAGATGAACCAATACTGATTGATTTTGGAGCTGCACGCGAAAAGGCGAGCAAAGCCACCCGTGCGCTATCCGCTCTGCTTGTTGTCAAAGATGGTTATTCACCGCAGGAATTTTACATTGCGGGAAATGAGCAGGGTCCAGCCAGCGATATCTATGCGTTAGCAGCCACATTTTACCACATGGTTGCAGGTGAAGCCCCGCCAAATAGTCAAAAGCGCCTCGCGGCCGTTGCGGCAAAAGAGGACGACCCGTACAAGCCTGCGGCTGAGACCGTGACTGGGTATGACAAAGATTTCCTAGAAGCCTTAGACAAGGCATTAAACATCTTCCCGAATGACAGGTTTCAATCTGCACAGGAATGGTCAATTGAGATCGATATCGAAAAACGTATTGAACATGCATTGGCCGCAGCACAAAGCGATAAGAACATAGACCGATCAATTTCGCAGCTTGTAAGCGAGACTAATCTGGCAGTTCTAGAAGAAAAGAAACACGAAGAGATAACCGTGTCAGAAGCAAAACCGATGTCGTCACAAAAGAACATTCCAGTGGGTGAAAAAGTGGCTGACGACGAAGATCTACCATCCCAAACCACGTTAAACATCGATGAAAATGGTATCGCGCGAAAAAGGTGGTTTTTTGGCCGCTCTAAGGGTGCGCGGACCACACGTCGGATTTGGAGCAGCGGAAAATCACGAACCGATAATATTGGAAAGGCAGGCCTATGAAATTCATCAAGGACATAATTACCAAAAAGCGCCAACCCCCGGTGGAGAGCGATTTTGTAGAAATGGTAGAGCAGTTTGATCCAACTAAATCGACTGAGTCTGAAGGAAATACCGGCGATGACTTGTTAAAAAGTCTGGCGTCAATCCAGTCCAAGATACAGGGCGCGCTTGGTAACACTAACCGTGATCCCAAAAATGGTGTGCAGGAAAAACTAGGTTCTGGCCCAGTCGATAGTTTCGAAGACATTGTTGCAAATATTGCAAAACCAACAGTCGATGAGTCGAAACAAAAACCCGTGATTGAAACCAAGCCCGAGGTTTCTAAAGCTGTTGAAACGGAAATTTCTCCTTCAGTTTCTGTGGTTCCAAAAACTGAACCTGCTGATGAAGTTTCTGTAACAGTGTCAAAGACGATTAAACCAACTGTGCAGATTGCAAAAAAACCCATATTGCAAAGCGCTCAACCCGATAGTCAGGCAGCAGCCAGCGAAACGCAATATTCTGATCCGGTAAGAATAGTAAAAGAACCGCCAGCCGAACCAAAACCCGATGCTTCACATGCGAATGAAAAACCCGTGCCAGGTCCAAGAATTGTTGAAGTGCCCGCTCCCTCAACAGGGAGAACCGGTCGACGCGCCGGTCGGGTGAAAACGCGCCTGCTGGGATTTGAACAATCTCAGGAAAGCAGCGTCGATCCATTCGAAGCAGGTAAAAAAGTTAGTAGCCAGGCGCAGGTCAAATTTCCCGTTGGCTGGATCGTTGTTATCGACGGGCCAGGTAGGGGGGCTTCATTTTCTTTGCACAATGGCGTGTCGCAGATTGGCCGCGGCGAAGACCAGGCAATAAAGTTGGATTTTGGTGATAACAGTATTTCGCGAAGCAACCATGCAGCAATCGCCTATGACAATGAACAACGGTCCTTTTTCCTTGGGCACGGTGGCAAGGCGAACCTAGTGCGCTTGAACGACAAACCCGTTCTTAGCACCGAAGAAATATCAAACAGTGATTTAATTCGGATCGGGGAAACCACGCTTCGGTTTATTGGTTTGTGTGGAAGCGATTTTGACTGGGATGTGGATAACCAGGAAGACATTGATGATGCGGCCATCGCATAAAATTCATTTTGATGTCGCATCCGCAATCAGCCAAGGCCGGCGTGATTACCAGGAAGACGCGATAATCACCGATTTCCCCATGGGTTCTGATCTGGGGTTTGCTGTGCTTGCCGATGGCATGGGTGGACATGCGTCTGGTGACGTCGCCAGCAAAATTGTCGTGACTGAGGTTTTTAGTGAACTGAAACTACAAAGCGGCAACCAAAACGCTTTTGAAGAGAATGTCACAAATATTCTTCTTGATGCAGCTCTTGCAGCAAATGAATGTGTCAACGGCCATGTCAGTATCAACCCCGATTCCGCCGGTATGGGCGCCACGTTAATTGCTCCGGTGTTTTTAAAGGATCGGCTATATTGGATTTCTATCGGGGATTCTCCGCTGTTTCTTTACCGTAGCGGAAAGTTGGCCCAATTGAACGAAGACCACTCAATGGCGCCGCAAATTGACTATATGGTTGAGACGGGTCAGCTAGAGGAAGAAACTGCAAAAAACCATCCCGATCGAAACTGCCTGACTTCGGTGTTGATTGGCGAGACTATTGCCCGAATTGATTGCCCGCAGGAACCGGTTGACCTGAATGATGGCGACATACTTATAATGGCCAGCGATGGTTTGCAGTTTTTGAGCAACGCACAGATCGAAACAGCGCTTGCTAAATGCAAAAGTAAATCCAGCACCGAAATTTCTGAATTATTGATGGAGGCGCTGGAAGAGCTGGGCGATCCTGATCAGGACAATATTTCATTTTCGGTTATCAAAATTCGTATATCAGGCCCGCAAATATCGGGACAGCAAAAAAATGGGCTGGGCGCGCATTCAGCTCTTGAAACTACTGTGGCATCTAACAATTCGCAAAGTGTTGGTGCTGCGATTGCGTCTGCGGGCCAATCAGTGATGACTGTGTTGCGTACATTGCGCAGTTCTTCAAGTACCTCGGACGGTGCATCATGAACGTACAAACCTCAACAATAGACATCACCGAACAGCTGGAACAATTGCTTGCCTCCGGAGAAATCCCAACTAAGGCCAGTCAGCAAGGTGCGCGCCTGCTCGAAAGGATGAAATCCCCGGTGAGGGTTGCAATTCTTGGCCTGCCAGGCAGTGGAAAAACACAACTTTTAAATTTGTTATCTGGGCGCCGCGTTTTCCCGGAAGGAGCAGATTTACCCTCGTTAGAATTATCGTGGGCTAAAGCCGCAAATACATTTGTCACGTTTGAAGATCAGTCGATCCTAACACATGACGGTATTGCGTTGGAAAAACTGAATGAAGCGGGCTCGGTTTTTGCAAAACTTGAAATGGACCTACCGTTTCTAAAGAACGTTAGCCTACTTGATCTCCTTATGAATGGAACACTCG
>VAPL010006871.1_pt1 | contig 20439 bp, 20 predicted proteins | sample 3395061 | NCBI WGS metagenome assembly VAPL01 (sample SAMN08290444, study PRJNA428436) | hydrothermal vent metagenome | isolation source: Deep-sea hydrothermal vent chimney 2 | place: Pacific Ocean: Juan De Fuca Ridge | depth 2182 m m | reverse complement strand
TCGGCATCCGACGCATCGTCCCGTCTGGCGGCGACCCGTTCGGCCATGACCTCGGGCGGCGCTTCAAGCCAGATACCGTGAAATGGAACTTTCAGTTCAGTAGCCAGCGCCGCGATCGCCCGGCGTTCTTCGGGGGCGGCGAAAACCGCATCGGCCACCACCGAATGCCCGGCCAGAAGCGCCGTCCTGGCTTCCCGGTAAACGGCGCGGTAGGTCCGTGCCGTCATTTCCGCGCCGTAACCTTCAGGGCCCAGACGGCTTGACAGATCGACCCCTGCCAGTTTTTTTCGGACCACATCGGATCTGGATATACGCGCCCCCGGAGCGGCCCCGAACCCGGGCGCCAGTTCCCTGGCCAGGCAGGATTTACCGCTGCCCGACAATCCGCCGATGGCGATCAGCATGGGCGGCGGCGGGCGCAGGTAGTCGATCGCCCGGTTCAGGTAGGCGCGGGCCTCGGCCAACCTGGCGTCATCCGGCGCCGTCTGGAAAGCCGCCGCCCCGACATGGCCGCGAATGGCCGCCCGCATGCACTGGTAAAGCGGCAGACAAGCCAGTCCGGCGGTATCGTCGGTTATGTCCAGATAGCGGTTCAGTACATGGTTGCCAAGCCCGCGCATGCCCCGGTAATCCAGATCCATCAGCAGGAACGCCAGATCGTAGAGCACATCGATTTCCGAAAACAGCGGGTTAAATTCGATGGCGTCGAACAACGTGGGATGACCGTCGTAAAGAAAAATATTGCGCAAATGCAAATCACCATGACAGTGCCGGATATCGCCCGCCGCCTGACGCCGCGACGCCAGTTCGCCGCAGCGGCCCCGTATCGCCGCATTTTCCGCGGCTATCAACGACGCCACCCGGTGGTCATCGAACACGCCGCCGCCGAATTCGGCGAAGGCCGCCGCGTCGCTGGCCACCGTCTGCGCCAGGACGTGGCGAAAATTAATCTCCGGTCGGGGTTCGGCGCGGTTATGGAAATGCGCGATAACCTCGGCCAAACGGCCCATCAGGCGACGGTTCAACTTGCCGTCCCGGGCCATTCGGTCGAACAGGGTATCCTGATCGAAACGGGCCATCTCGACCAGCCAATCCACGGCCTCGCCTTCACCACCGAGTTCCAGGCCGCCGCCTTTCGAGCGGGTCACGGCGATAACGCCCTTGTACAGATGCGGCGCGGTGCGGCGGTTAACGGCGACTTCGGCCCGACAGTAATGCCGTCGCAATTCGGGAGTAGAGAAATCGACGTAGGGATATTTGATCGCCCGTTTCAGCTTCAACACCCTTTCACCAATCAGGAACAGCACCGAAATATGGGTTTCTATTTTCTCGACCGCGACCGTTCCGTCGCCATGGCTTTCAGGCCGGGACAGAAAATCGATGACCCGCGATTGATCGGTATCCATCGTCATATGATTATTCTAACCGAGGCCGGTTTTTCGAACCATGCGCCAGATCAAATTGCCGTATCTGAAATAGCGCCCTACAATGCTGCCATGAACAAGGCATTCACCAAGGAACACGACGGCGAAGACGAAGACCCGCCGGATGCCCCCGAAGTCCTGCCGCCGGGGCAGAAAAACTACATCACGCCGGAAGGGCTGGAGCGGCTGCACGACGAGTTGAACCAGTTACGACGAATCGAACGACCGCAGGTGGTCGAAACCGTTTCATGGGCGGCGGGCAACGGGGATCGCTCGGAAAACGGCGATTATATCTATGGCAAGAAACGGCTGCGCGAGATTGACCGCCGCCTTAGATTCCTGATTAAACGCATCGAAATCGCCGCAGTGGTGCGGCAAACCCAACAGAAAAACCGCGATCAGGTATTCTTCGGGGCGACGGTGACCTACGCCAATGACCGGGGCGATGAAAAAACCGTGCGCATCGTAGGTGTCGACGAGGCCCGCCTGGAACACGGCGAAGTAAGCTGGGTTTCTCCCATCGCACGGGCGTTGATGAAAGCCCGGAAAGGCGACCAGGTCAAACTGCAAACGCCGGGCGGCATGGTCGAAGTCGAGGTCATGGCGATTTCCTACGAGGGCAATCCGGTTACCTGAAAACGCTGATTTCATAACAGATTGCCGCGCTGTCGGGGTAGACGTCGGGCTTGCAGGTACGCACCGTGGCGCCGATCACGCCATCCTTGGCGAGGCAGATTTCGGCGATGTCCTCGCACAGGCGTTCCTGTAAATTATAGTGACCACCCGATACCAGCTTGAACACCTCGGCGCGGATATAGTCGTAATCGACGACGTTGTTGATATCGTCGTTGATGTGCGACTGGCCGGGGTTCAGGTCCAGTTCCACGTCTATAGTCACCTGTTGTTTTCGGCCCTGTTCGAAATCATGAATACCGATTTCGGCATCCACGGTGAACTGAATCAACTGTATTTTACGATGCCGGACGTTGAATTTGGAATTAAGCGACTCGTTCATTTATCCGCTTCCAGAAAGGCCACGTCTCGCGGCAATTGCAGCAACGTCTGGCCGCCATCGATGGTCAAAACCTGACCAGTCGAATATGTACTGCCGGCGATAAACAATGCGCCGCGCACGATATCATCCGCCGTGCAGCCGATGTTCAAGGGGTTTATGGCATGGGCGGCGGCGAAATTTTGCTCCGATTGAGCGCCGCTGACAAGAGTGATCCCGGGCGCTATGCCGCAGACCCGGACCAGCGGCGCAAAACCCATGGCCAGCATCTTTGTCGCCGCCAGCAAGCCGGCCTTGGCCACCGTATACGAGAAGTAATCGGGATTGAGGGCAAACACCTTGTTATCAAGCATGTTGATGATACAGCCGGGGCTTTTTCGCGCCCTGGCGTATTTAAAAAATTCCTCGGCGATGATAACCGGCGCGTGCAGGTTCAAGTCCAGCGACGCCCGCCAGATATCGCCGTCATGATCGCCCGGAAAATCATATTCGAAGACCGAGGCGTTATTGATAACGCAATCAAGCCGCCCCTGCGAAACGCACTGGGCGACCAGATCACGGGCGCCATCGGCGGCGGCCAGGTCCGCCTGAACAAGGGAGATGTCGCCCTGCAGTGAGCGGGCGTTATCTAGGAGCGTGCGGGCGTCACCGAGCGAAGTGTTGTAATGGGCGAAAACGCGCCATCCCCGCCCGGCGAAGCCCATCGCCAATTCCCGGCCAAGCCGCCGCGCCGCGCCGGTAATCAATACGGATTTCATCGCCCATCATAGGCTCATTTCCCGCCCGTCGTCACGCAACACAACATAAACCGCCGGAATCACCAGCAGGGTCAACAGCGTCGATGAAGCCAGACCAAAGACCAGTGAGATCGCCAGCCCCTGAAAAATCGGATCGACCAGAATAAAGGCGCCGCCAATCATCGCCGCCAGGGCGGTCAGCAGGATTGGCTTGAAACGAATCGCCCCGGCTTCCAGCAGCACGTCGCGCAGGGATTCGCCGGCGCCCTGCCGGTTGCGGATGAAATCGACCAGCAGGATTGAATTGCGGACGATGATCCCGGCCAGCGCTATAAAACCGATCATAGAGGTAGCGCTGAACGGGGCGTTGAACAGCCAGTGGCCGAACATGATGCCGATCAGGGTCAACGGCACCGGCGTCAATATGACAAGCGGCAGTTTGAAGCTGCCGAACTGGCCGACCACCAGCAGGTAGATACCGATCAGCGCGAAAATGAAAGCCAGCCCCATATCGCGGAAGGTGACATAAGTGACTTCCCATTCACCATCCCACATCAGGGTCAGGGTGCTTTCGTCCTTGGGTTGGCCGTGATAGGAAATGGCCGGCGGGGCGACGCCCTGCCAGTCGATTTCCTTGAGTTTTTTCTCGACCGCCATCATGCCGTAGATCGGCGCTTCGAAGCGACCGGCCAGTTCTCCGGTGACCAGCTCTGCGAATTGGCCGTTATGGCGAAACAACGGGTACGAGGCGCGTTCAAATTTCAGGCGCACCACATCGCCCAATTCGACCACGGCGCCACTATCGGCGGCCTCGCCGGGCGCCGGCAGCGGTGTTGAGAGCAGGCTTTCGCTTATGCTGCGCGCGCTTTTCGGCAACCGGATGGCGATTTCAATGGGATCGATGCCCGAACCGCGCTGCGAATAGCCGACGGCGACGCCGCCGATCAGGGCGTCTATGGTGTCGTAAATGGCCTGTTCCTGAACACCGTAATATTCCATATTTTCCTGATCGATCTCGATCCGCAGGCGTTGTGGCGGCTGGCCCAGGGAATCATCGACATCGACGACAAAATCGACACTTTCAAACGCGCTGCGGATTTTTCTCGCCGCCGCGCGCCGGCTTTTCTGATCGGGCCCGAAGACTTCGGCCATCAGGGTGCTAAGCACCGGCGGTCCGGGTGGCACCTCGACAACCTTGATCGAAGTGCCCTGCGGGGCCGCCAAATCGGCCAGCAAACGGCGTACCTGCAAGGCAATTTCATGGCTCTGCCGGTCGCGGTCACCCTTCGGTTGCAGGTTGACTTGCAGGTCGCCCTGCCAGGGTTCATTGCGTAAATAATAATGCCGGACCAGGCCATTGAAGTTGAATGGCATGGCGGTCCCGGCATAGACCTGAATATTGGTGATTTCGGGAATATCACGCAGCCTGCGGGCGGCATTTATCAGCAACCGTTCGGTAGTTTCCAGCGCCTCGCCTTCCGGCAGGTCGACGACGACCTGCAGTTCCGACTTGTTATCGAACGGCAGCAGCTTGACGGTGACACTGTTGTTCGCGAACATGCCCATGACCCCGACCGTCGCCAGGCCGACTACGGCGAGGAATATTTTCGAGCGCATACGGCCCTTGAGCAGCGGTCGGGCCAAGGCCAGATAAGCCCGGCCGAGAATGCCGCCGCCTTCTTCGTGATTACCGCCAAAACTGACATTGGCGCCTTTTTTCCGGCCACCGAAGGTAATGTTGTAAAGCAGCCAGGGCGTTACCATCATGGCGATGAAAAACGAAAATACCATGGCCGCCGAGGCATTCGCCGGGATGGGACTCATGTAAGGCCCCATCAAACCGGACACGAACATCATCGGCAACAGGGCGGCGACGATGGTCAGGGTCGCGATGATAGTCGGATTGCCGACTTCGGCGACCGCTTCTATGGTCGATTCAAGGGGCCTGGCCGATCCGCCCTTGCGCCAGTGACGGACAATATTTTCGACAACCACGATGGCGTCATCGACCAGGATGCCGATAGAAAAAATAAGCGCGAACAGGCTGACCCGGTTAAGGGTGAAGCCCATCATCCAGGACGCGAACAGGGTCAGCAAAATGGTTGTCGGCACCACCACCATGACCACGATCCCCTCGCGCCAGCCCAGCGCGATGGTTATCAGCAGGACGATTGAAATGGTCGCCAATCCCAGATGAAACAGCAATTCGTTGGATTTCTCCAGTGCCGTTTCGCCATAGTTGCGGGTAACCGATACATCCAAACCCGGCGGCACCAGCCCGCCTTCGGCAGTTTTCAGCCGTTCCATGATCTGATCGGCGACCAGGACGGCATTGGCCCCCTTGCGCTTGGCCAGCGCCAGGGTGACGGCGGGCAGCGGATCCATATTGCCGCTTGCGTCTTTTTCCATGTACCAGACCCGATTTTCGGCAAGCCCGGAACCGACGATTACCCGGGCCACATCCTTGACATAAACCGGGCGTCCGTCCCGGGTTGTAATCAGCAACATGCCGATATCGGAAACACCTTCAAGCGATTGACCGGCCACCACCGGCAACGACTTGCCGCCATTCCGCACGTTACCTATCAGGAATGATCTGTTGGCGTTCTTGACCTTTGCAACCAGTTGATTGAGCGTCACGCCATAGAGCGACAGGCGCTCCGGGTCCGGTTCGACCCTGATTTCGGCCGGTCTGCCGCCGACCATGAAGGTCAGGCCCACGTCCTTGACCTTAACCAGTTCGAACAGCAATTCCTTGGCCACTTTGTATATGCCGGTATCGTTCCAGCGGTCCGCAACATCGGCCTTGGGTTTCAATGTCAGGGTGACGATGGGGACATCGTTGATACCCCGCCCAATAATCAGCGGCTCCGGAATACCGATCGGCAGACGATTCAGATTGGCCCGGATCTGGTCGTGAACGCGAACGATGGCGACATCTTCCGACGTTCCCACATTGAACCGGGCGGTGACCACCACCCGGTCGTCCTGGCTTAGCGAATAGACATGCTCGACCTCGTCGATGCCCTTGATAATTTCTTCCAGCGGCTCGGTCACCAGTTCGACCCCGTCGGTCGCCTTGAAACCATTGGTCAGAACCATGATATCGACCACCGGCACGCTGATCTGGGGTTCTTCCTCGCGCGGCAAGGCAATCAGCGCGGCCAGGCCGACGGCGATGGCGGCCAGCAGCAGCAAGGGCGTCAGCGGCGATTGAATAAACGCCTTGGTCAGCGCCCCGGAAATACCAATTTTACTTGGCATCGGCATCGACCAGTACGTCGCCGGGAACAAGGCCGGACAGAATTTCCGTGCCGTCGGCCCTTGCCTGGCCGGGCTGGACGACAATTTCGCCGTCGTCTTTCAGGCGCACGAAAGTCAGGCCGAAACGTTGCGACATATAGTTGTTTGGAATAATAATAGTCTGCCGTTTGCCGGTGCTGATGTAAACGCCGACCCGTTCGCCGACGAAGAAATCACCAAGCCCGTCGACGGTTATATCGGCGACCACCCGGCCCTGCTGCAATTTCGGGTAAACCTGGGCGATGATACCGGATTTTGCGATCTTGCCATTGCTGCTAAGTCCCCGTTCCCCGATTTGCACGGTATCGCCGACGCGCAGGTATCTGGCGTGGCGCTCGGGTAACATCATGCGCAGGATATATCCCTTGGCGGCGATTGTCGCGACTGTCTCTCCGGGCAGCAATACGGCCCCTTCCGTGACATAAACCCTGGTCACCCGGCCATCCGCCGGAGCCCGCACGACGCCTTCACCCTGTTGTTCTGAAATTACCGAAAGATCGGCGCTGAGCGCACTGTATTCGCGATCGATAACATCCAGCGCCGTTTTCGCCTCGTCCAACCGTTTCTGGGGAATTGTCCCGCTCTGGAACAACTTCCGAGCCCGGATCATATCCGTGCGGGCAAGGTTGCGCCGTGACGCAACCGATTGAATACGCGCTTTCAGGGCGTCCATTCGCAACTTAAGTTTGGTGTCGACGACGGTCGCTATGGGCTGCCCCTTGCTGACCCGCGACCCCTCGTCGACAGACAGTTTTCTCAATGTTCCGCCAATTCTGGCCCGGGCGCTGATGACATCGACGGTCTCGACGGTGGCGAAAACAGCCTTCATGTCATCGACCACCGAATAGGCCACCGTAAAATCAGCCCCGGCAAACGACGGCCCATTCAGGCCCATGGTCAGCAGCGGCGGCAAAATGAACAATCGTAAAAGCAAAACAAGGCGCATTATGATGTTCCATCCTGACAGAAAATGAGGTTGACAACCTATATATTAGTGATTACTAATTTAGCAAGTTCTAATTTCTATCATACCTGAAAATTATCAAAGGAATATCGCATGTCCATCGACCGTATGGTTCTCGCTTTCGCCGGTGTCTTCATTCTGGTCAGCGTCGCCCTGTCGCAGGTACACAGCATTTACTGGCTGTGGGTCACCGCCTTCGTCGGCGCCAATCTGGCCCAGGCCGCCTTCACCGGTTTCTGCCCGCTGGCGATTGCCTTGAAAAAACTCGGCGCCGCACCCGGGAAAGCCTTTAATTAAGGCCGGAACGTCTTTCCACGACGCCTTCCGGGTCCTGATGTATCAGGACTTCGGCGTTGGGAAAGGCGTCTTCAATCTTATACATCACCCTTTCGGCTATGTCGTGGGCATCGTGTAATCTGATCTCCGGGTCCAGTTCCAGGTGCAACTGGATAAAGACATCCTGACCGGATGACCGGGTCCTTAGATCGTGCATACCCAGAACCCCCGGCTCGGATTGCGCCAGCACCGTTATTTGCTCGCGCTCGGCGGCAGGAAGTTCCCGGTCCATCAACAGATTCAACGATTTTTTGCCGATATCCCAAGCACCCCGGAAAATATAGGCCGAGATACCGATGGCGAACAGCGGGTCGGCCAGCAACCAGCCGAAACGGGAGCCCACAAACAAGGAAGTGATAACGCTGAGATTGACCAGAATATCCATGCGGTAATGCATGGAATCCGCCGATATGGCCAGCGATCCGCTTTTATGGACGACATATTTTTGGAACGCCACCAGCACCAGTGTCAGGACAATCGACACCACCATGACGGCATAGCCGATATCGGTATTGCCTATATGCTGCGGACTGAATATCCGCTGACCGGCCTCAATCAACAGGAACATCGCCGAGCCGCAGATGAAGGCGGCCTGCATCAGGCCGGCCAGCGGTTCCGCCTTGCCATGACCGAAACGATGGTCTTCATCGGCCGGTTGCAGGGCCTGGCGAACCGCCACCAGGTTAATAAGCGAAGCACCGATATCGAGCATCGAATCGATCAGCGTGGACAGCAGGCTGACCGATTCGGTACTTACCCAGGCGGCGAACTTAAGCACGACCAGACTGGCGGCCATGCCCACTGCGGCATAGGTCGCGGTCTTCATCAATCCGGCGTTTTCGTTCAGGCTCATATCAGGGAAACAGGTGTTCGGTCGTCCAACCGGTGTCGGAGCGACGGTAAACCAGGCGTTCGTGCAATCGAAAGGGGCGATCCGACCAGAATTCAATTTCCGCCGGGCGGAGCGTGAAACCGGACCAGAAATCGGGTCTTGGAATATGGCCGACGGCAAATTTGGCGGTAAATTCGGCGACCCGTTTTTCCAGATCGAAGCGACCGGCAAGCGAATGCGACTGTTTCGACGCCCAGGCCCCAATCCTGCTGGCCCGGGGCCGCGAGGCGAAATAGGCGTCGGCCTCGGCGTCCTCGACCGGGTTTATTTCACCGACCACCCGGACTTGCCGTTTCAATGATTTCCAATGGAAACACAGCGCCGCATTAGGGTTTTCAGTTAATTCACGGGCCTTGCGGCTGCCCAGATTGGTGTAGAATGTGAAGCCCCGTTGATCGACGCCCTTGAGCAGCACCATGCGGGCCGAAGGCATGCCATCGGCGTTCGCCGTCGCCAGGGTCATGGCGTTGGCGTCGTTGGGCTCGGACTTTTCGGCCTCGGCCAGCCATTCCGTGAAAAGCGTGATCGGGTCGTCTTGGGTGACAGTCATGGTGTCGGTGCTTTATGATTGGCGATTGATTCTTAGCCACAGGATATCCTTACCAACCGTTAGCACATCGGGGCCAAGAGCCCAATCGGGAATGACTAAAAAAACTTTTTCCGCCATCTTCGCCGCGAGCCTTTTTCTGGCCGCCTGTTCGGCAACCGACCAGGACGCCAACCGGAAGATCGGCGCCACTGCCGGTACCGTTATCGGCGCCGTTATCGGATCAAAAGTCGGCGGTTCGTTCAATGACGGCGGCGGCAAAATCATGGGCGCCAGCCTGGGCGCCATCTTCGGTTCGCTGATCGGCAAAGAAATCGCCAAAACCATGAGTGACACAGATATGGAACGCGCCGATACGACGGCCCAGGACACCATGGAAACGGCAAACACCGGTCAAACCGTGCAGTGGAGCAACCCGGATTCAGGGAATTCCGGGACCTACAAACCAACCGGCGACGCCCGTCTGGTCGATGGCAAGGATTGCCGCGACTTCGACTCTAGCATTATTATCGACGGCAAAGAACAAACAGCCATCGGTCGCGCCTGCCGCCAGCCCGATGGATCGTGGAAAATTGTGCAATGAAAGATCCTTATGACATCCTTGGCGTGCCGCGCAACGCCAGCGCCGAAGTAATCAAGAAAACCTATCGGCAACTAGCCCGCAAGCTGCATCCCGACAGCGCCGGCGACAAACCCGGCGCCGAAGACCGTTTCAAGGACCTGTCGGCGGCCTATGAATTGCTGTCGGATTCAAAAAAACGGGCCAGCTATGATCGCGGCGAAATTGACGCCAACGGCAACCCGACCGGGCGCGGCGCCCCCTTCGGCGGCGGTCGGGCGCGCCCGACCGGACGCAGCCCGTTCGATGATTTTTTCAGGCAGCACAGCGGTCGGGCCAACGCCAACATAATAATCGACGGCGCCGATGTTTCCTATTCCCTGAAAGTACCCTTCGCCGAGGCCGTTACCGGAGCCAACAAGCATGTCAGCATAGCCAACGGCAAACACCTGGCCGTGACCATTCCGGCAGGGGTCAGAAGCGGACAGGTCCTGCGCCTCAAGGGTCAGGGCATGGGCGGCCTGGGTGGCGGGGCCAACGGCGACGCCCACGTCGAAATCGTGGTCCAGCCCGATGCCCTGTTCCGCCGCGAGGGGATGAATATCCTGATGGATTGCCCGATCACCCTGGCCGAAGCCGTCCTTGGCGCCCGCGTCAAAGTGCCGACGGTGTACGGACCGGTGACCGTTACCGTGCCGGCCGGTTCGAACACCGGCACCACCCTGCGCCTGAAAGGCAAGGGCGTGGCCGGCGCCGGGACTAAAACCGGCGGCGACCAACTGGTCAGCCTGAAGGTGGTGCTGCCGAAGAAACCGGATGACGAATTAACGAAATTCGTCAAGAAATGGGCCAAAAACAATGACTACGATGTTCGCTCGGACGGCGTCTTCGGCAAGTGGAGCATCAACAAAGCCGCCGCCGATTAGGGCATTTACGATTGTTTCATGGAGACGAAACGTCCGGCCAGAAAATCGATAAAGGCGCGGACCTTGGCGGACAGGTATCTGGAATCCGCGTAGACGGCGTAGATCGACAGATCGGTCATCTCAAAATCCTGCAAAACCGCTTGCAAACGACCGGCTCGCAGGTCCTCGTCGACGATGAAAGCGGGCCCCATGAACAGTCCCAGACCACCCAGCGCCACGGCCCGCAAGGCATCGCCGTTATTGGTCCGGAAGGTACCCGATATTTTTACCGCAATCGGGCCGTTTGGCCCCAGAAAGTGCCATTCTTCCGTTTTCAGCAGGTAGCTGTAGATAAGGCAGTTGTGATCTTTCAGATCGCCCGGCACAAGCGGCGGCGGCTGGCGGCGCCAATAGCCGGGCGTGGCGCAGACGACCGGGCGCAGCGGCGCCAACTTGCGCGCCACCAGGCTTGAATCGGGCAGCCGGGCGATCCGGATCGCGACGTCGTAACCTTCTTCAACCAGATCGACTAGGCGGTCGTTGAGATCCATGTCCACTTTAAGACCCGGATAAAGCGCCATGAAAGAAGGAATCGCCGGCGCCATGTGAAGTATGCCGAAAGACATCGGGGCGCTGACCTTGAGGGTGCCGTGCGGTTCTGCCTGCTGACTGGTCACCAGTCGTTCCGCCTCTTCGGCTTCGGCGACGATGCCCGCCGCCCGCTCGTAGAAGGCCGCTCCGACTTCGGTTAAGCTCAATCGCCGCGTTGTCCGGTTGAGCAAACGCACCCCAAGGCGGGCTTCAAGGCCGGAAATCTGCTTGCTGACGGTCGATTTGGATAACCCCAGCTCCGCCGCCGCCGCCGAAAAGCTGCCAGCTTCGACCACCTTGGCATAGACCGAAAAGCCGGTCAGATCGACCATTGTCAACTCCACACTGTTTCCTACAAGAAACAATGATATTCTTTTTTAGTGGATTATCAATATTCTTACGACATTGTATCCTTCCCCGATTAACCCATCGTACATACAGGAGATACCTAAATATGGCCGAACCAATCATCGCCCAGAAAAGCCCCATTGAAGTCGAACTGGAAGCCGGCAAAACCTACTACTGGTGTAGTTGCGGGATGAGCCAGAAACAGCCATTTTGCGATGGCAGCCACAAGGATACCGAGTTCACGCCGGTCGAATTCACGCCGGAAGAATCCAAAACGGCCTATCTGTGCGCCTGCAAACGCAACGATGGCACACCGTTTTGCAACGGCGCCCACAAGGACCTTTAAACGTGGAACCGCTCGACAGATAGCAATCTGGCCCGAGCCATTCTGTTACGGGGCTGTCCGGGATTTATCCGGGGCGGCCCCTTGTGCCATCGGCAATCTATGATTTTACCCTCTCGATCAGATGCCCGCTTTATTCATGGCGGGGCTTTCGTGTACCATGCCGGCGCGTAACCGTTCGAATCTGCCTGGGTTCAAATCAAAGAGGGATCAATGTCTTCAAGCAATCAGTTGATGAAGGGGAAAAAAGGACTGGTCATGGGCGTCGCCAATGACCATTCCATAGCATGGGGCATCGCCCGTACGCTGCGCGCCAACGGCGCCGACCTGGCCTTTACCTATCAGGGCGACGTGTTGAAAAAGCGGGTCGGGCCGCTGGCCGAGAAGGTCGGTTCCGACATCCTTCTGGAATGCGACGTCACCGATATGGCCAGCATTGACGGTGTCTTCGGCGAGATCGAAAAACACTGGGGCAAACTTGATTTCCTGGTCCACGCCATCGCCTATTCCGACAAGGAAGAGCTGAAAGGCCGCTACATCGAGACCAGCCGCGAGAATTTCAACCGTTCCATGGATGTCTCGTGTTATTCCCTGACCGCCGTCTGCCAGCGCGCCGAACCGTTGATGTCCGACGGCGGATCGATCATCACGCTGACCTATTACGGCGCCGAACGGGTAATTCCGCATTACAACGTGATGGGCGTGGCCAAGGCCGCCCTGGAAGCCAGCGTCCGTTATCTGGCCGAAGATCTGGGACGGCGCAACATCCGGATCAACGCCCTGTCCGCCGGCCCCATGAAAACCCTGGCAGCGTCGGGCATTGGCGACTTTCGCTATATCCTGAAATGGAACGAATACAATTCACCGCTTCGGCGCAACGTTACGCTGGACGATGTCGGCGGCGCCGGCATGTACCTGCTAAGCGACCTGTCGAGCGGCGTTACCGGCGAAACCCATCATGTCGATTGCGGCTATCATATAGTTGGCATGAAGGCGGTCGACGCGCCGGATATAACGACATCCTGAAGCAACCGGCCATTCCCGAGGGCGAACAAGCCGCCCTAACTTATTGAAATCGATCAAACTTTCTGCTATCAAATAATACTTCCCGATAGCTTTCTGATCTAAGGAATTCAAATGTCCGGAAATACCATGGGGCAGTTGTTCCGAGTAACCAGCTTCGGCGAGAGTCACGGGCCGGCCATCGGTTGCGTCATTGATGGTGCACCGCCGCGCATTCCCCTGAGCGAAGACGACATCCAGCCCTTTGTCGACAAGCGTCGCACCGGGCAATCGAAATACACCTCTGCCCGCCAGGAACCGGATAAAGTGAAAATTCTGTCCGGCGTATTCGAAGGCCAGACGACCGGCACACCGATTGGACTGATGATTGTCAATGAAGACGCCAGGTCCGGAGATTATAGCGACATCAAGGACAAGTTCCGTCCCGGTCACGCCGATTATTCGTATTTTCAAAAATACGGCATCCGCGATTATCGCGGCGGCGGCCGGTCGAGCGCCCGGGAAACCGCGATGCGGGTCGCCGCCGGCGCCGTAGCCCGGAAAGTTCTTGATGAAATTCTCGAAACCCCGGTGAATATTCGCGGTGCGCTGGTCCAGATGGGACCATTGGGAATTGACCGAAATAACTGGGATTGGAACGAAATAGCGGCCAACCCGTTCCGCTGCCCGGACCGGGCCGCCGTGGAATCATGGCAGGCCCATCTTGACATCATCCGTGAACAGGGATCATCGACCGGCGCCGTTGTCGAGGTTATCGCCAGTGGCGTTCCCGCCGGCCTGGGAGAGCCGGTGTTCGACCGCCTTGACGCGGATATCGCCAAGGCGCTGATGAGCATTCCGGCGGTCAAGGGCGTGGAAATCGGGGCCGGGTTCGAAGCCGCCACCCTGACCGGGCCGGAAAACGCCGATCAGATGAGCATCGCCCCGGATGGCAAGGTTATTTTCGCCGGCAACAAGGCGGGCGGCGTGCTGGGTGGCATTTCATCGGGTCAGGACCTGGTCACGCGGTTCGCCGTCAAACCAACCAGCAGCATTTCGATCCCGCAAAAATCCGTCAATACCTGGGGCGAAAACGTCGAAATTGTGACCCATGGCCGACATGACCCGTGCGTCGGCATTCGCGCCGTACCTATCGGCGAGGCGATGATCGCCTGCGTCCTGGCCGATCACCTGCTGCGCCACAAAGGTCAATGCGGCGACTGAACTTTTTTTCCGGATGGAGCCCCTTATGCCACAACCAAATCATATTGTTCGTATTCCGCTGCCCGATGAAGACACCCTTGATGACGGCCTGAAAAAATATTTCGCCAAGTGCCGAAAAGCACTTGGTTTGCTGCCTTATGTGCTGAAATCCTATATGGGCAATCAAAAAAAACTGTCTAACTTTATCTCGTTCTATAACCAGATCATGCTGGATGAGGATGATTGCGGCCTCAGCAAGCTGGAACGGGAAATGATCGCCGTCGTGGTCTCTTCGGCCAACCGCTGCTATTACTGTCTGGTCGCCCACGGTCAGGCGGTGCGCCAGTATTCCGATGACCCGCAACTGGGCGAAATGATGGTCATCAATTACCGTGTCGCCGAACTGGACCGGCGCCAGCGGGCGATGCTCGATTTCGCCTGGAAACTGACCGTCACTCCCCATGATATCCGGGAAGACGACCGCCAGGGTCTGCGCGACGCCGGTTTTTCCGACCAGGATATATTCGATATCTGCGATGTTGTCGGTTTCTTCAACTACACCAATCGCATGGCCCATGGCCTCGACATGATGCCCAATCCGGAATACCACGCGATGAACCGCTAACCGCGTGGCCGTCTCCCGCAAGGAATCAGGCCATTTATTTTAAAAATAGCCTTGTTCCTTCACTCTTTTATTTTTTTCGGCTTCCAGCGTTTCAGCAGCAACGAGTTCGAGACCACCGAGACGCTGCTCATGGCCATGGCCGCGCCGGCGATCACCGGGCTCAACAGGCCGGCGGCAGCCAGCGGAATGCCGATGGTGTTGTAGATAAAGGCCCAGAACAGGTTCTGGCGGATTTTGTAGTGGGTCGCCCGCGATACCGCGATGGCATCGGAAATCAGCATGGTATCGCCGCGCATCAGGGTGATGCCGGCGGTGTGCATGGCGACATCGGTGCCGGTACCCATGGCGATGCCGACATCGGCGGCGGCCAGGGCCGGGGCGTCGTTGACGCCGTCACCGACCATGGCGACAATCTTGCCCTGCCCCTTCAGACGCTCTATTTCCGCCGCCTTATCCTCGGGCAAAACCTCGGCTATCACCCGGTCAACATTGACGGCCTCGGCGACGCCGGCGGCGGTGCGGGCGTTATCACCGGTCAGCATGATCGTCTCGATGCCCTGTTCCTGTAGGTTGCGGACCGCCCGGGCGGCGGTTTCCTTGATCTTGTCGCCGACCGCGATAACACCCAAAAGGCGCTGTTCCGGCGCCGTCTCGGCCACCCACATGACCGTTTTGCCGGTATTCTCGTGGACCTGGACCTGTTCTTCCAGGGCGTCCTGGTCGATCCCGGCGTCGCCCATCAAACGCCGGTTACCGACAATCAGGGTGCGGCCCTCTATTTCCGCTTCCAGGCCGCGGCCCGGATGACTGACGAAGTTGTCCAGCTTGGCCAACTGCATGTCCCTGGCGCGATCAAGAACGGCCATGCCCAGGGGATGTTCACTGCCCTGCTGGGCCGAGGCGGCGAGCCTGATAAACCCGTCACCATCGCCCCCGTCCAGCACGATAACGGCGCTGACCGTCGGCTTGCCTTCGGTCAGGGTGCCGGTCTTGTCGAGCACCACGGTATTGACCTTGTGGGCCAGTTCCAGGGCCTCGGCATCCTTAATCAGGATGCCGTAACGGGCGGCGGTGCCGGTGCCGGCCATGATCGCCGTCGGCGTCGCCAGTCCCAGCGCACACGGGCAGGCGATAACCAGCACGGCCACCGCGTTGATAATCGCCAGCGAGGCCTCAACATCCATGACGAAATACCAGACCAGAAACGAGGAAACGGCGACCAGGACCACGACCGGAACAAATACCGCGGAAATCTTGTCGACCATCCGCTGCACCGGCGCCTTGGTCGCCTGGGCGCTCTGGATCATCGATATAATCCGCGACAGCGCCGATTCGGCGCCGACCGTGGTCGCCCTGATTTTCAGCAGGCCCTCGGCATTAATGGCGCCGCCGGTCACCGTGTCGCCCACGGCCTTGCTAACCGGCATGCTTTCCCCGGTAATCAGCGATTCATCGACCTGCGAAGCGCCCTCGGCGACGATGCCATCGACGGCGATGCGCTCGCCGGGGCGGACAATCACCAGATCACCGCTGGCCACCAGGGCGACCGGCACCTCGACCTCGGCGCCGTCACTGAACACCCTGGCCTTTTCCGGGCGCAGGTTCATCAGCGCCCGGATTGCTTCCGTAGCGCCGCGTTTGGCCCTGGCCTCCATCCATTTACCGAACAGAACCAGGGTTATAACCGCCGCCCCGGCTTCGAAATACAAATGCGGCACGACGCCCGGCGCCGCCGTTAACATCAGGTAGATGCTAAGTCCGTATGCCGCCAGCGTGCCCATCACCACCAGCAGGTCCATATTGCCGGTGCCGGCCTTCAGCGCCGCCCAGGCCGGTTTATAAAAGCGCGCCCCGGCGGCAAACTGGATCGGAGTAGCCAACACCAGTTGCAGCAGCGGCGGCATGACGAACGTGCCCGGATTCAGCATCATCACCAGTTGCGCCAGGAACGGCAGGGTCAGCAAGGCCGACCCGGCGACGACCATAAGGTCATGACGGGTTTTTTCCCTGGCCTTGCGTTCGTCCTCTGCAAAACGGGCGTCGTCATCGGTCACCGCTTCCGCCCCGTAACCGGTTTTTTCGACGGCCCGGATAAGATCGGCCAGCGATGTCCGCCCGGTCTCGACCTCGACACTGGCCTGTTCGGTAGCCAGATTGACCACCGCCGAGACCACCCCATCGACATTGCCCAGGGCTTTTTCGACCCGGCCCACGCACGAGGCGCAGGTCATGCCGTCAATCGCCAGTTTATGGTGGGTCGGCGGCACCGTGAATCCGGCCTTGGTGATCGCCTCGGCGATTTGAGCGCTGCCGACCGATCCTTCTTCGAAGATCACATCGGCCCGTTCCGTGGCCAGATTAACGCTGGCGCTTTCGATTCCCGGCAGTTTGTTGACAACCCGTTCGATCCGCGAGGCGCAGGTGGCGCAGGTCATGCCTTCCACCGGCAGTGTCAGGTGGATCAATTGGGCGTCGGCCGGCCCGCCTTGGTCTATGGTCGTATCCATTATATTTTCAAACCTTCTAGTAAGATGTAACCCGTATATGGTGCCTCCCCCAACTGGAAGGTCAAGAGGGTTAATCGGGATTCTCCCTACTTGCCCCTTGAGGACACCGGACTATCTTGGTAAGCAATTGATATGTTTTTACTAATCGATAATTATGACAGCTTTGTCTATAACCTGCGCCATTATCTGGGGGAACTGGGGGTGGATGTGGATGTGCGCCGCAATGACACGCTAAGCGCCGATCAGGCGCTGGCGCTGAATCCGCAGGCCATCGTCCTGTCGCCCGGCCCCTGCGACCCCGATCAGGCCGGAATTTGCCTGGATATCCTGGCCCGGGCGCCGGAAACACTGCCGATCCTGGGGGTTTGTCTGGGCCATCAGTGCATCGGCCAGTATTTCGGCGGCGCCGTGGTCCGGGCGCCGAAACCCATGCACGGCAAGACCGACACCATCGAGCACACCGGGAGCGGTTTGTTCGCCGGCATCCCGAGCCCGTTCAGGGCGACCCGCTACCATTCCCTAACGGTGCCGAAGGAAGGCCTGCCCGACTGTCTGAAGATCACCGCCGAAAGCCCCGACGGGGTTATTCAGGGCCTGTCCCACAAGACCCGCCCCATTCATGGCGTTCAGTTTCACCCGGAAAGCATCGCCTCGGAACACGGCCACGAATTGCTCAGGAATTTTATCAACCTGGCCCCGGAAAGAATCGCGGCATGAACTTACCGGCGGGCAACCTCAAGACCTATATCGGCAAGGTGGCGACCGGCGCCAGCCTGGACCGCGAGGAAGCCGTACAGGCGTTCAACATCATCATGTCCGGCGAGGCGACCCACGCCCAGATCGGCGGCTTCCTGATGGCGCTTCGGGTGCGCGGCGAAACAATCGATGAAATTACCGGCGCGGCCACCGCCATGCGGGCCCGGGCATTGCGGGTGAAGGCCCCGGCAAACGCCATCGATATCGTCGGCACCGGCGGCGACGGATCGGGCAGCTACAACATATCGACGGCGGCGGCCATTGTTACGGCGGCATGCGGGGTACCGATAGCCAAGCATGGTAACCGGGCGCTGTCGTCGAAATCCGGCGCTTCCGATGTCCTGGCCGCGCTGGGCGTTAATCTGGACGCCGACCTGGCCCATGTCGAAAAGGCCATCACCCAGGCCGGAATCGGTTTCCTGATGGCGCCGCTTTATCACAGCGCCATGAAGCATGTCGGGCCGGTCCGGGTCGAACTGGGCACCCGGACCATTTTCAACCTGCTGGGCCCGCTGACCAACCCGGCCAGGGTCAGGCGCCAATTCACCGGCGCCTTCGCGCGCCAGTGGATAGAGCCAATGGCGGCGGTGCTGGGCAACATGGGTTGCGAACAGGCCTGGGTGGTGCACGGCTCCGACGGTCTGGATGAACTGACCACGACCGGCGTAAGCTACGTCGCCCAGTTGAAAGACGGCCTGATCACCACTTTCGAGGTATCGCCGGAAGACGTCGGCCTGAGCCTCGCCGAGCCGGGCGATTTAAAAGGCGGTACCCCGGAAGAAAATGCGGTGGCCTTGCTGGCCGTGCTGGCGGGGGAGCCCGGCCCCTATCGGGATATCGTCGTCTACAATTCGGGGGCGGCCCTGCTGGTCGCCGGTCAGGCCGGAGATTTAAGGGACGGCATGGCGCTGGCCATGGCGGCGATCGATAGTGGCGGCGCCCGGGCGACGCTCGATAAATTGATCGCGATAACCAACGAACCGTCCTGATGTCCGATATTCTGGCGAAAATATGCGCCGACAAGCGGCACCATATCGCCAGCCGCAAGGCGGCGATGCCGCTGGCCGACATCAGGCGGGCGGCGGGCGAGGCCCCCAAACCACGCGGTTTCGCAGAGGCCCTAGACGCCAAGGTCGAACGCGGCGGCTATGGCCTGATCGCCGAAATCAAGAAGGCATCGCCATCCAGGGGCTTGATCCGCGCCGATTTCGACCCGCCATCGCTGGCCAGGGCTTACCAGTCGGGTGGCGCGGCGTGCCTGTCGGTATTGACCGATGCCCCCTATTTTCAAGGGTCCGATGAATTTTTAATGTTGGCCCGCGCCGCCGTATCGTTGCCAGTACTGCGCAAGGATTTTATGCTCGATCCCTATCAGGTGTTCGAATCCCGCGCCCTGGGCGCCGACTGTATTCTTGTAATAATGGCGGCGCTGCAAGACGGCCAGGCTCGCGATCTTGAGGCCCAGGCCATGGCGCTTGGCATGGATGTGCTGATCGAGGTCCATAACGCGGCGGAACTGGAACGCGCCATGGCGCTGACCTCGCCGTTGATCGGCATTAACAATCGTAATTTAAAGACCCTTGAAGTGGATTTGGCGACAACCGAACGGCTTTGCCCTATGGTACCCGAAGACCGCCGGGTGGTGGCCGAAAGCGGGCTGTATGCGGCGTCCGATCTGGACCGCATGGCCGGGGCCGGGGCAAAACGCTTCCTGATCGGTGAATCACTGATGCGCGAGGACAATGTGGCGATGGCGACAAGAAATATTCTGGGAAAAGACTGATGGCCGACCTGACCCATATAGACAAGGACGGCAACGCCCGCATGGTCGATGTTTCGGCCAAGGACCAGACCGAACGCACGGCGACAGCCAGGGGATCGGTACTGATGCGACCCGAGACCATGGCGCTGATCCGGGGCGGTAATGTAAAGAAAGGCGATGTCCTGTCGATCGCCCAGTTGGCCGGTATCATGGCCGCCAAACGAACGGCCGACCTGATTCCGCTGTGCCATCCGCTGAACCTGACCTCGGTCAAGGTGGAACTTTCGTGCGATCCCGAACGCAACACCGTCGATATTGCCGCGACTTGCCGGCTAACCGGGCGCACCGGCGTCGAAATGGAGGCCCTGAGCGCCGTCTCGGTGGCCGCCCTGACCGTTTACGATATGTGCAAGGCGGTCGATAAGGGAATGCATATCACCGACATCCGCCTGACCCACAAGGACGGCGGCAAATCCGGTGAATTCAAGGCCGAATAGACCAAAACCCCCGATATTGAGATCGAACCCACCGAAACGCATATCAGTTATTGAGGCCAGACCCAGATGATTCCAGTCGCCGAAGCCCTAGCGCATGTTATCGATGCCTTTTCACCGCTGAAACCC
>VAPL010004741.1_pt1 | contig 20459 bp, 16 predicted proteins | sample 3395061 | NCBI WGS metagenome assembly VAPL01 (sample SAMN08290444, study PRJNA428436) | hydrothermal vent metagenome | isolation source: Deep-sea hydrothermal vent chimney 2 | place: Pacific Ocean: Juan De Fuca Ridge | depth 2182 m m | reverse complement strand
TTTTAACGGGAGTCCACTGCCACTAATGCTGAAATAACAAACTCATTTCTAATCAACAAGAGATGCCGGCTCAAAAGACTACCGGCATGACGGTTTTAATTAAAAATTAAATTTCATCCATCACTCCTGTGCGCTTTTAACTTGACCTTATATCTCTTGCAATAAATAATTATTTTTAAGGCGAACGTAATGCTGCGAAGAGTAACGCAGTGATTCAATTTCATCTGCAGTAAGGGGGCGGATTTGGCGGGCAGGTGAGCCGGTATATAAAAAGCCGCTCTTGAGGATTTTATTGGGTGTTACCAAGCTACCGGCACCCACGATTACGTCACTTTCAACGATCGCACCATCCATCACCGTTGCACCCATGCCGATCAGGCAAAAATCGTGCAGCTTACAACCGTGTAGTGTGACGCGATGGCCGATGGTGATATCGTTGCCGAGTGTTAAGCCAAAGCCACCGGGCACATAGGGGCCATCGTGGCTTACGTGTAACACTGAATTGTCTTGAATATTGCAGCGTTCGCCAATGCGAATGGTATTAACATCACCACGAATAACCGTCATAGGCCAAACCGAGCTATCGGCAGCGATGATTACATTACCAATAACGCAGGCTTGTGCATCGATATAAACCGCATCACCGATTTTAGGGCTGTGTTGTTGGTAATGGCGAATAGTCATAGTGATAGCAACATCATAATCGTATTTAAAAAACTTTAACGCATGGTCACGAGTTCTTCGGCACTCGATGGATGTATTGCCACGACATTATCAAAATCGGCTTTGGTTGCGCCCATTTTAATGGCAACGCCAAAACCTTGTAACATTTCATCGGCTCCCATACCAATGATGTGGCAGCCTACTACTTTTTCATGTGCGCCGACGGTGATTAATTTCATACTGGTTTTTGGTTTATGCTCGGTTAAAGCATGGTACATATTGGTGAATGTTGAGCTGTAAATTTTAACGGCATCACCATGAATATCGCGTGCCTCTTGTTCGGTTAGACCGATAGTTGCGATAGGCGGGTGGCTGAAAACCACGGTTGGAATATTTTCATAATCCAATTTGCGATCAGTTTGATTATTAAAAAGACGATCGCCTAAACGTCTAGCTGCGGCAATTGCTACTGGTGTTAATGGTGCTTTGCCCGTGATGTCGCCTAAAGAATAAATATTGTTAACATTGGTGTTTTGAAATTCATCGGCGGGAATTGTGCCGTCGGCTTCAATGTGGACACCGGCAGCGCCAACGTTTAAGTCTGCAGTTGCAGGGGTTCGTCCTATCGCCCAAACAAGTTCATCGTAATCTTCCAGCACAATACCGCATTGGCAATGAATGGTTAGCTTGCCATTTATTTTTTCGATGCGATCAATATCGATGCGTGGCATGATGTTAACACCGCTTTCTAACATTTCTTCCATTAAGGTATCACGCATGGTGCAATCAAAGCTGCGTAGGAAATGATCTTTGCGTAACAGTAATGAAGTTTCACTACCCAGTGCGTTAAGTAACCCGGCTAACTCGACTGCGATATAACCTGCACCTACCACCGCAACTCGTTTGGGTTGTTGTTGCAAGGCAAAAAAACCGTCAGAGGTAATGCCTAGCTCGGCACCTTGAACTGTCGGCACAGTAGGGAAACCGCCGGTCGCAATTGCGATGTGATCGGCAGTATAGTGCGTGCCGTCAACGTCAATGGTATTGGCATCAATAAATTTTGCGTGGCCACGGATATCGTCAATCTCATTGTCGGCTAAATAGGTGGCATACCAGTCGACAATGCCGGTTATATAATTTTCTCGGCCATTAACCAAGGTGTTCCAATTAAAACCATTTTTAGTAATATCAAAGCCATAACCTTTCGCGTCATCCAAAGCATGTGCAATACTCGCGGCATTCCACATGATTTTTTTCGGAACACAACCGACATTAACACAGGTACCACCCATGACTTTATTCTCAATAACGGCGCATTTTTTACCGTGTAATGCTGCCCGTTCTGCTATTGAAATTCCGCCACTACCGCCACCAATGGCAATTAAATCATAATGTTTTGTGCTCATGTTTTTTCCTTGAAAGAAGCTATGTTGATTAGATGTGATTGTAACAGTCTCTATTTTGGGTCACAAATGACATAATCATTTAGTCGTTATTAATACGCTAAATATTAACCGTAATTGTTGGATTAGCACCGTTATTAATTTTATGATGCATTAAATTGGAGGCAAATGTGAAAATCTGGCAAATAACACTATTTTATATCATCTCAATTATCGCTCATCAAACGACAGTGGTGGCAGACATATTACCCGCACCGCAAAAAATAGCCGCGCATAGCTATGCTTGGATTGGTCCCCTCGAAGGTCCCTCATTTAAAAATAATGGCTATCGCATGAATCTTGGTTTTATTGTTGGTCGCAAATCGGTATTAGTGGTCGACACTGGTTACAGCGTTGAAATGGCGCAAGCAATGATTCGACACATCCGAAAAATTACCGCGCTACCAATAAAATACGCCGTGAACACTAATTCCCAAGCTCATCGTTTTTACGGTAATGCCGTTTTTAAAAAACAAGGCGCAATGTTGCTAAGCCATCCCGATGAACTCAAACGTATGGATAAACTCAATGGTCGTTATAGCACTATTATTGAAACTATTTTAAAACGAAAAAAAGACAGTGTGGCCTTAGCGGTGTTACCGACAATGATGATAAGCACGCAAAAAACACTGGATTTAGGCGGTTTAAAAGTGCAGGTGAAAGCCGTGGGTGCTGCTCACACACCGGCACCGCTAATCGTTCAAGTGGCTCAAGATAAAGTGGTGTTTGCGGGGGATATTCTTTACGCCGATAGATTACTGTCAGTCGTTGAAGATAGCAATGTGGCACAATGGATTCAGAGTTATCAAAAACTGAAACAATTTAAAGCATATCTTATGATACCCGGTCATGGTCAACCGGGGCCATTATCCGATTTTGATTTTCCAACGTTATCGTATTTAAAATTATTGCACGGTCACATGAGCGCACAAGTTAAAAAAGATGCTGGAGCAAATGCTGCGATTAAATCTTTAGATCAATCCGCCTATTCAAACCTAGCCAATTTTAAATTATTAGCAGGCAAAAATGCCAGCTGGTCTTATTTGCAGGCAGAATCTGCTGCGTTTGATTAACACCGGATTACTACGGCTTAACTGCAATTTAGCCGTGTTATCGGTTTGATTTAATCGGAATTAAAGTTGCTAAAGTTTCGATAAACGGTAAGATCGTCGGCTAAATTGAAAACGAAAACCAATAATGAGGCTTTAAAATGAGTGAAGAACCCGGAATCCAACTGTCAGAACCGTTAATCAATGATTTAGTTGAGGCAGTAACCAAACACGCGCCAAGTGCTCAAGATAATATTGGTATTACATTGCAGTATATGGGTGCGGTGATGGGCTATTTGTCAGCGCAATTTCCGGGGTCCGATACCGAGCGTCATGATTGGCTTGAGCAATTAAATGGTTTTATCGTACATGTCTCCGATGAGCATGCTTCAGAGAAACAAGCAGAAAATCAGCCTGAGCAAAATAATATTAATGTGCAACAACCCGCTGCAGCCAATATCCCTGCAGGCAAATGCGAGACTGATCCCAATGATGCAGCCGCCGGTGTATGGCGCGCAAGTAAGTAGTTACTATCAGTGTAACTGTTATGTATTATCGGTTGTAGGGTGGGCACTGCCCACCAAAAACCAAGCTAGTCACAAATTGTTAAACCGGCCAGCGCAAGGTTGGCCCGTTCATTCGTTCAATTTGTTCGCGCAATGTAATTAGCTGCTCTTCCCAATAGCGTGGCGAATCAAACCATGGGAAATGTTGCGGGAAAGCCGGATCACCCCAACGGCGTGCCAGCCATGCATTATAATGAATTAAGCGTAAACTGCGTAAGGTTTCTATCAGGGCTAATTCGCTTGGATCAAAATCAAAAAACTGGGTGTATTCACCAAGAATAAGCGCCAGTTGCGCTTCCATTTCGGCATTGCTGCCTGACAAAAACATCCATAAATCTTGTATTGCCGGGCCTGTTTGGCAATCATCCAAGTCCACAAAATGGGCTCCAGTGTTCGTCCACAAAATATTACCGGGGTGGCAATCACCGTGTAAGCGTATTTGTCGAATCATTGAATACTGGGCAAGCTTTTGTTGGCACAAGTCTAATACTTCACGTGCAGCTAATTCAAAATTGTGCCGAACCTCTAAAGCAATACAGTCGTGATCCAGTAAAAATGCCAATGCCTCAGTGCCAAATCGTTGCAATGTCAATTTAGGTCGATCATAAAATGGTTTGGTTGCCGCCACCGCATGAATTCGAGCCATTAAGCGCCCTAGCATCTTTAAATGGTCGCTATTATCAAGCTCGGGTGCACGGCCAGACACACGTTCAAATAATGCAAAGCGAAAACCCTGATAATGAAATAAGGTGTTATTGTGGTTATCCATTATTGGGGTAATAATTGGAAGCTCATAGCTCGCAAGCTCAAGGCTAAATTGGTGTTCCTCTAAAATAGTGGCATCAGACCAGCGCGCAGGGCGGTAGTATTTGGCTATTAAATAATCACCCGATTCGAGCCCGATTTGATACACCCTATTTTCGTAACTATTTAAGGCTAATAAATGACCATTACACTCAAAACCCCGTTGTTCCAAGCTGGTTAATACCACATTGGGGGTCAGAGAATCGTACGGCACGGCGTTACTATCAGTTACAATATTGTCAGAATTACTATTCATTATGTGTCACTTAACCAATTAAACCAAATTGATCTAGGTTTATACTTTTTAGATTAACAATGATAACCTAGTTGATTTGAAACAACCTAATTTAGCTCTAAATATTTGAAATAGAATAAAAAATCAAATTGCACCCTATTTACTAATAAGCACATAAAAAAGGTAAACTTAATGTCCAACCCGCTACTCACATTTGATGGGCTACCACCATTTAAACACATCAAACCCGAGCACATCGAGCCCGCGATTGATGCCTTACTGGCAGAAAATAGAGCCGCAATTGAAACCGTGCTAGCCGAAAATGACGTTTATAGTTGGGATAATTTTATACAGCCATTAGAAGAAGTTGGCGATAAATTAGATCGTGCATGGTCACCAGTGAGCCACATGAATTCGGTCGTTAATAGCGATGAGCTGCGAGATGCCTATAATGCCTGTTTACCCAAACTCAGTGAATTTGGAACCGAAGTCGGACAACATGCCGGCTTGTTTAATGCTTACCAATCAATAGCCGACAGCGAAGAATACAATCATTTAGATCGCAGTCAGAAAAAAATAATTGATAATGCGCTACGTGATTTTCGCTTATCTGGAATTGATTTATCCGATGATAAGAAAGCGCGTTATAAAGAGATAAAACAACAGCTCACCAAACTCACCACCAAATACGAAGAGAATGTGTTAGATGCAACCAATGCCTGGTTTAAACTGATTACAGACCAAACCGAACTAGCCGGTTTACCCGATTCGGCCATCGCAATGGCAAAACAAATGGCAGAAAATAATGATAACCAAGGCTGGGAATTTACTTTAGATTTTCCATCGTATTATGCCGTGGTTACTTATTCCGATAACCAAGCATTACGCAAAGAAATGTACACCGCTTATGTCACCCGGGCATCGGATCACGGTCCCGGCAAAGGTGAATGGGATAACTCTGAAATAATGGATAGCATCGTTGCCTATCGGCATGAGCTGGTGCAGTTATTAGGATTTAAAAACTACGCAGAACGCTCGCTTGCCACCAAAATGGCACAAAGCACCGATGAAGTATTAGAATTTTTACAAAATCTGGCAACACGTTCTAAACCGTTTGCCGAAAAAGATAAAGCCGAGCTTCAAGACTATGCCAAACAACACCACCAAGTTGAAGAATTAAATGCATGGGACTTATCTTATTATTCAGAAAAATTACGGCAACATAAATACGCCATCACCCAAGAAGAACTAAAACCCTACTTTCCTGAAACCAGTGTCGTCAAAGGCATGTTTGAAGTGGTGAAACGTTTGTATGGTATAGAAATAAGCCAACTTAAACGCGGCATCGAAACATGGCACCCAGACGTGCGTTTTTATGAAATAAAAGACAAAACCGGCACCGTGCGCGGTAAATTTTATTTGGACTTATACGCACGCGAACACAAACGCGGTGGTGCGTGGATGGACGACTGCATAGCACGCATGCGTTACAAAGATGGCACCATACAAACTCCCGTTGCTTATTTAACTTGCAACTTAACACCACCGGTGGGTGGTGATCCGGCTTTGTTTACACACGATGAAGTCATTACCTTATTTCATGAATTTGGTCATGGTCTGCATCACATGCTAACAAAAATAGACTACGTTGGCGTGTCAGGCATAAACGGTGTGGCGTGGGATGCCGTTGAACTGCCAAGCCAGTTTATGGAAAACTGGTGTTGGGAACGCGATGCACTAAAATTATTTGCCAAGCATTACAAAACAAAAAAACTCATACCCGAAGAATTATTTAATCGCATGCAGGCCGCTAAAAACTTTCAATCTGGAATGTTAATGGTTCGGCAATTAGAGTTTTCGATTTTTGATTTTAGAATGCATCTGGAATTTGATCCGGCCAAAGGCGCACGTATCCAAGAAATTTTAGACGAAGTTCGCCAAGAAGTTGCTGTTAATATCCCGCCAACATTTAATCGCTTTCAACATGGTTTCTCGCATATTTTTGCTGGTGGTTATGCCGCCGGTTATTACAGCTATAAATGGGCCGAAGTATTATCAGCCGATGCTTTTGCGCTGTTTGAAGAAAACGGCATTTTTGATAAAACCACCGGACACGCATTTTTAACCAATATATTAGAGCTTGGTGGCTCTCGTGAACCGATGGAATTATTCACCGCCTTTCGTGGCCGAAAGCCCGAAATCGATGCGCTATTACGCCATAGTGGAATCGCCGCATAAAATTATTATCATTTAAAATACATTACGAAAACTATTATGAACAACACATTATTAAAACTCGCCATAGCATTATTTTTTAGTATTAACCTAGCGCAAGCTGAAAACATGTATGTAACCGATAGGGTGATACTCGGAGTGCATCAAACTGCCGATGACACCAGTGTTTTGGTTAGCTCGTTACCAAGTGGCACAAAAGTCGAAATACTCGATAGTCAGGCAAATTTTTCCAAAATAAAACTCGATAGTGGCATCGAAGGTTGGATAAAAACAGAATTTCTAATAAAAGAAAAACCATCAATTTTAGCGCTCGGTGAAGTAACTGTAAAATTAGAAACAGCGACAGCCGAATTAAAAAAATTGAAAGAACGCGCTACCAAACGCGAGCGTGATTTACAAACTCGGGAAGATCAAGTTGCCAATTCAAAGTCCACTATTAAAGATTTAAAAAAACAACTCGAAGAATCCAAAGCCGCACTCACTAGTGCCTCGGAAGATAAACCAGAAATCGAAGTTGTCACACCAGCACCCGATAATAGCGCCGAACTTGAAGCTGCCAATTTAAAAATAGACCAGCTCGAGAAACAAATGGAAGAATTACAAAACGCCACCATCATGGAGAGTGTTGAGCAAGACGAACCTAGCAAAGCGCAATTAAATAGTGAAATCAAAAAGCTATTAATGCGCATCAAAGTAGCACAAGCTAATTTAAACGGCGAAGAAATACCAAGCCCCGAAGAACTTGCCGCCATTCAACCGCAAATGCCACTATGGTATTGGGTGCTATTGTCCACCATGATCATATTAGGTTTTATATTTGGAATATTATTTATCGACTACATGCATCGCAAAAAACACGGTGGTTTTAGATTATAAATTTAATAACTTCATTTTTTGATTTATTTCTAGCGTTATTTTGCGGTAGATATTTTGTTTGCTGATTATCCGACAACGATGCAAAGACTACGTTTAAAAAAATTAAGAAACAAGACATTCATTTATATTTCTAGTTTTTTCGATTACCTGCACCACAAACAAACACTATAACCTTATTTTTGTAGGGTGGGCACTGCCCACCACTGTTAAATAGTCTATTAGATTTAATCTAACAGCGGCACAACAAAAACAACGTACTATATAGTTAACACAATCAGAAATTAAAACAATTTATAAATTTGTTATATCTTTCCTACCTCAATCAAGCCGATTTGTGATGTACGTATAACATACAATATTTTATTTGTGTAACATGTCACACTATAAACTCAAAACAAAATAAAAGTCTGAATTTAAACTAGATTTAAACTAGGTATAAAAAAATAAAAAAATACCAGACTCTTTTTCTTAAGATCAGGGATACAAAAACAAAATGTCATTTTACAAATTAATTAAAATTTCAATCTTACTCGGAACAGGATTAATTGTGGCTTGTTCTTCAAATGATGCAGATACTAAATCATCGGTAGCGAAGAAGCCCGTTATTTCGACTGATGCATTAACAGTAAATATTGATCCAAAATCGGGTGAGTTCCTTGATGCCCCTCTTAAAAAACCTAGTGTTACTACAACATCAAATAATATATTAAATAATTCAGCTGCTCCAGTAAAAAAATATTCTGACTTAAAAGAGTCTGTTGATGGTAGCGGTGGTTCATATATTGAATTAATTATCCCGCCTAAGCAGTAACTGAAAATTTCAACTAGGAAGTAATAAGGATAAATTTAGATGATAATTAAAATTAGATTTGTAGCTTTTATTTTTTTAGGATTGTTTGTATCGCACGTTTTTGCCTCTTCAGTCATTACTATAAAGAATGCTGATAATGCGGGTTTTGGTTTTAATGATACGACCCCGTTTAATCTTAGGGCGACTGGAAATACGGCAACAACATTAGGCCAAGCAAGGTTAAATGCAATTCAATATGCCGTAAATAAATTAAGTAATCGACTTAATAGTGCGGTGAACATTGATGTTAATGTTAGATTTGAATCGTTGAAAGGAGATAGTACTGGGGCTATATTGGCAGGGGCATTATCTATTAGATTTTATCAAAATTTTCAAGGAGCCCCTATTAGCAATACACTATATCATGGTGCTATAGCTGAAAAAATTTCAGGAATTAATCTAAATGGTAATTCATCAGGTATATCTAAATATGATATATGGGTTCAAATAAATAGCGATGTTGATGGAAATGTTTCTTTAGGTTCACGTAAATGGTATTACGGTTTTGATGCCTCGCCTTCCGGCGGAGACATTGATTTTATTACAGTGTTGACTCATGAGTTGATACATGGGTTAGGTTTTTCTACGCAAATGACCTCGGAAACAGGAGCAAGGTATTTAGGATTGCATGATAATTTTATTAATAATTTGGAGCATCATGGTGCCACCCCAGCAAAGTATTCTGAAATGACGACAAATATACAACGTTCTAATGGCAATAAATCTGCTATATATAATGGGACAAGGATCGTGGGTACTAATTTACATTGGGTTGGTCCTGCGCTTTTGGCAGTAGCGAATAATAACAATGGTTTTGAAGTAAATGGACATGCTGGCATGTATTCTCCTAACCCAGTACAAAGTGGTTCATCAGTTTCTCATTTTAGCACTTTGTTTAGACGTCCAGATGAAATGATGGAGCCATCATATAGTGGGCCAGATCATAATATAGGATTAGCAGCTCAAGTATTAGAAGATGTAGGTTGGGGGAAGCTGAACTCTGATTCACGAAGTGTTGATTTAAGTATCGGAGTTGCAAGTGCAAATCTTAATCCTGTGCGAGGTTCAAATGAAAGCTATTTTATTACAGTAACTAATAATAGTGGTGCAAATCCTGCAACAGGTATTGTTGTTAGTAGTTTTTTACCAAGAAATTCAACATTTGTTTCAGTAAACCCAGCTAATGGCGCAACTTGTGATACTACTAATGTTCTTCAAAATAGAATTGTTACTTGTTCATTAGCAAGTTTGCCCGCATCGGGTACAGCGATATTTAATGTCGTTGTTAGAATAAATAATGCTACTGGTAATATCTTCTCAGCAAACGTGGAAGCATTAAACCCCGATCCAGTAAATCAAAATAATAATGCTGTAAATACAGTATTGGTCAACAATGAAAGACCGCCTGTTTTTTCAGCCATAGTCGACCAAACAGTTGAAGAAGGAAAAAACTTAACCTTCAATATTGCTGCAACAGATCCTGATAATGGCGATATCCCAACACTCAGTGTTTTAAACCTTCCTAATGGTGCAACATTCGTCGCCAAAGGCAATGGACTAGCGACATTCATGTGGACACCGGTTACTGCTGATGTTGGTATTAATATTATCAATTTTGAAGCGACTGATGGTAAGTCACCGGCTGTGACAATGTCAGTAAAAATCACTGTAACTGCAAAACCAGTGCCTGTTCCTACACCAACTCCCACCCCGACACCAAATCCAGGAACACCAGCACCACCAGCAACTGGTGAAGATCCTTCTGTAGCTGGTTGTACTTTAAATAAATCTGCTAAGTTTGATCCAATGTTCCTATTATTACTTATGTTTGCTATGTATTATTTCAGAAAAAAAAGAGGTAGTGAATATCTATAGTTTATTTAAAAGGACAGAATATTTTCTGTCCTTTAATGTTTTATCGACGATTATACTTTTAGATACATGCTGCGATCAGTAAAATTTTGTTAGTAATGGGTTGTGCCGAAAATATTGTATAAGGCAGTGATTTATATGGACATCTCCGTTTTAAAATGACGGTTTATTTGAAACTTAAATGTTATCCAACCATAACTCTGTTTCATATTTAGGATTATAATTTTTTTCAGAAAGATAAATGAAAAGCGTGCTTGATTTCAATTCGATAGCTTTGGCTTTATTTTCGGGTAAAAAAATAATCTCGGTAATTTTTTTAAGTTCTTGCTGATAATCAATATCAGAACATTTTAATGCAATTTGAGTAAGGTAATGTTTGCCCATGCCAATTAAATGAATTAATTTGTTTTTTTGAAACGCTGCAATATTGGTTTTTAGCGTGGTTTTTGATTGACAGGTTTGTTGTAATTTAGACAGCGCATTATTTAAAGTTTGTGACACCTGTTCGGCATTGTAGTTACCGGTTTTATTTCGACCGATAGAGATTCGGTATTGGTTATAAATATCGTTGCTTGAAATTGATTTTGATTTTTTTTCATCATAGTACACGGCAAGTGGTTTATTGCGTCCGGGTAGAATTAATTGAAAATAATCGCCGTAATAGCCACTGTTACTAATAAAATTTCTTCGCATGCCACCAATCACTTTATAGATAACGGTATTGCAGCGAGTTGTTTGGCATTGTCCTTGGTAGACGTTATATTCACCGTTGAGTTCATATTCTGGTGTATTGAAATAGGCGAGCATGCGTTTTTCTTTTTTATCACCTAACGGCACTAATGTTAGTTCAGCTATTGGATTGCCCGAATGTGTTTTAAATAACTTAGCTTGTCCGAGTTTTTCAGCATATGCTGTTAGTGGCAATAATAAACTTGCGGATACCAGAATAAGACAGGTTTTAAAAAATTTCATATTGTCTTCCTCATTAAATTATTTTTTTAAAAACCGAGTGCATTTTTTGTGTGTTATGCCTTTAATCGCTTTTCGCGATATTAATTCTTTGCAAGCATTATTTTTGGCATTGTCATTCGCTTTAACGACGATAATAATATTTTTTCTTAATGCTTTAAAACATTGGCCAAAGGCAACTTTTTTAGCAGCTTTTGCGTAGTTACTGTTTGGTTTTGTTTGTAGAGCACTTTCTAATGCAATTTTTAAATCGCTATCATGGCAGCTTGATTTTGGTGCTTTTTGTGATAATGCTAAGGCATAATATTCAATGGCTTTATTATTAGAATAACGGCGGCGCACTTGTTTGGCGATTTTAAATGCAAAAAATGGATCGGGATCGATTTTAATAAAACCCAAAAGTTCCTTATGGCAATCTTTATTGTTATAAGAGAAACATGGTTCGTAATAACTGGTACCAAATTCACTGCGCAGTGTCATAAATTCTTTATTTTTTATTAAAAACGGAAATTTTGGAAATGTGTCATTTAGAAATGCAAATGTTTTTGTTGAGTCTGCAGCGGTTGTTAATGCTTTAAAGTGCGAGACTAGCGCTAATTCGGCAAGTGCTTGCCACTTAATATCTCTTTTTGAAGGCAATATGTCAGTTAAGTGTGTTGTTAACTCTAGCCACGATTTTGTTTTGGCTAGTTCTTGCAAGTCGTTCATTTGGTAGGTGTTAGCAGAAAATCCCAGAGTAGGAAAAATTATTAATAACAGTAGTATGTATTTTTTCATCTCAATCCTTGAAAAAAAGGCAAATAAAATTTGCCTTTTAAATTCATTATTCCCAAACAGCTTTTAATAAGTCTGCATTTTTCCAGCTGGAAACACCATCTGCGTTTAATGTAATATCAAGTGTGTTGCCATTTAAATTGAATGCCACATACGGCTTGGTTTGATCGACTTTGCCTGAAATTTTTAACGATGTGATCTTAGCAACTTCAGCTTTATAGTCCGCATCTTTACACAAGTCTGCCATTGAAGATAATACGCTTTCAGTTAAGCCACCAGTGAAACGCAAAATTTCATGTTTTTTACGACTCATTTTTTTATAGTCGTATTTGTCCCATTGTGTCCAATCTACTTTAGTATCGAGCTTGGAGTTGCCGCAGGCGGTTTTCACACTTGCTGCTGCAGTGGTTATTTTTGCTTCGCTGCCTTTAATTGCTTTTTTGTCTTTTATACCGGCAAAGGCATAAGACGATAATGCGATAATAAGAGTACCCAGTAAAATTTTTGTTACTTGCATAATTTCATCCTTTAACTATTTTCGTGATTGTTTATAAAATCAGCATGATAATAACGAGACTGTTAAAAATTAGCAATTTATAATTTCACAATTAGACGCGGTCTTGAAATGGGTTTAATGCTATAAATAGAGCTTTATTTTAATTTTATTTTTTAATTATAAATTCATAAAATAGTGAATGCTGTTATCAAGAAAATTAATTTTAATGATTTATAAAATGATATCAGCAACCTATGTGACTTAACTTACTGTTTGTTTAAATTGGATTGAGTATAATTTCATGCTGGAAGTAATACATGTCCTACAAAGTGAGTTTTGTATACCGTCAATTTACACGGTTAATTATTAGTCAAAAATAGATTTTATTTTTCACGTATTGTGCTGACTGTGGGATGTGTGCATTGAATAGTTAAGGCAAATATTGCATTATGTTAACAGTTTAGGGATGAATATATAGAGATTTGAAGGATTAATTGCGAATTCGTTTATAATTATGTCACTCACCGTCGCTGTTCAATACTCTTGCAACTTCTAGCAGCAATCCAAACAAATAAAAAGAAGAGAGTTTAGATATCCCTATGAATCAGAATAAAAATAGTAACAACAATATTGTTCGTGTGTTTGTTTATTTGCCAGTTTTATTAACGGTTATTTCCTGTGGACAACAACAGCGACATGCGGATGAAAGTAAGCCAGATTCGAATAAACAGGCAATCAATAAAGCACAAATTTCACAAAAACTTATTATATCTTATAAGACCGGCACATTGAGTAATAATATTGACGAATTCGAGGCAACATTACCTCGTTTCACTAAAAAATCGTTAAGCTCGAAAACTGTTTTTGTATATGATTTTTTCACTATTGAAAATTCAGTTACTGCAAAAAAGCTATTTTTAAAATCGAAGCTTGTTGAAAACATTTCAAATGATCGTACGTTTAAAATTGATCGAAATTTCGGTTATAAATAAATTATGTCACGGATGAATAATTAAAGAGGAAATTATGAAGTTTAATAAGAAAAATATAATATGGATGATAGTTTCGCTATCAATATATACTAGTAGTAACTTTGTTTTTGCATCAGGTTTTAATACGAGCAAAGGCTTATCTAAAGCAATACAAGCTAATTCATCAAAATTAAAATATAGCCCGAATAGATTGATTATTAGTTATAAAAATAAAAAATCGTTTAACACACTTTCGTCTCAAACAAAGGCAATGGGGCTAAGTAGTCGAGTTATAGCTAGCCCTGCTGCAGGAATTATATCGATTGTTAAAATTCAAAAAGACGTTAATTTAGTCGATGCTTACAATGCTTATAAAGCTGATCCAAGTGTTGCCTTGGTTTCGTATGATTATTATCGTGAGTTGTATAATACTACGCCAATTGGCCCTCCAAATGATCCAATTTATACTGGTGCTGCTAATCGTGGTGTTAACGAAATGTGGGGGCTGCATGACACAGCTCCTGATTTAACCACTCTTTTACCAAAAGGCTCACTGATTCTCCCTAATACGGCAGATAAAACAATTGGTAACGATATCGATGCAGAGCGAGCGTGGGAAGTTTGGCATAATGTTAATCCTAGCGATATCGCTAATGTGGTCGTTGCTGTAATTGATACTGGTGTTGATTATACTCATCCCGATTTAGTGGATGCTATGTGGGTTGGTCGTAATGCAACGGCTTATGGTATTGACACTGCTGATGGTGACAATGACCCTTATCCAGTACAAGATGATCATGGTACACATATAGCGGGCACAATTGCTGCAACAGCAAATAATGGTATCGGTATTCCAGGTATTGCCTCTGGCGTTAAAATAATGGCTATTAAAGTGGCCAGTGATATTGCTGGTTCAATAAGTGATAGTTCACTAATTTCAGGAATTAATTATGCCGTTGAAAATGGTGCTGATATTATTAATTTAAGTTTAGGTGGGCCTGGTCCGGAAGATACTGTTTTAACAGCGGCTGTTAAAAATGCAGTTGATAATGGCGTGCTACTGGTTGTTGCTGCTGGTAATTCAACGCAAAATAATGATCAAGTAAATGACTGGCCGTCTAATTATGCCGATTTTGTTGGTACGGCGTCCGGTGTCATCAGTGTGGCTGCAACGGATCAAGCTGATTTAATTGCAAATTTTTCAAACTTTGGTGCACGTTCAGTTAATCTTGGTGCACCTGGTGTAAACATAAAAAGCACCGTTACTGGTTTAGAAACTAAGCCTGAAAATATCGCTACTGGAAAAAATATTATACCTCTGGCAGATATCAATTTACCTGATCCATTTTCTGGTGATGCTACTCATCTTTCATGTGCAGTAGATCCAAATAACTGTTTTGATAAATCCTTTTTTTCTGCCACTACACCAAAACTTGATTGTGACGGAATAAATTGCACATGGGGTTGGATACGGAGTATCAATGAAAAAAATGATCCTAGTTTAATCGTTCTCGGTGGAAATCCTGCTGAGTTAAATTTTGATGCTGGAAAATTAATTGATATTCCTATTTATGCTGAGTCAATCAATGGAACAATAACTTCAAAAATTATTACGGGTACTGAAAATAAAAAAACTATATTAAGTTATTACGCTTCGTGGGATGTCGCATGTAATACTGATTATATTGATGTTGAGGTATTTGATGGTGCTAATTGGATATTGTTACTAGCGGATAATAATGAATTTAATATAGCTGAAGGACTTACCAATGCATGTCTTGATAATTCAGTAAATACTGCTATTCCTAGCCAACATACGTTAACAGGTAGAATGGCAAGTGGTTTAAAGAATAAGTTTCCATCTATTGTTACTCCTTTTCCTTTTGTTTTGATTTCACACGATATAAGTTTGTATAGCAACCAAAATCTAAGTGTACGGTTTAGTTTTGTAACGACTACTGGCGTGAAGAAAACAATCGTTCCTTTTGGCGTAATACTAGAAGACATTAAAGTTAGTACTCAAGTGACTGATTATACAAATTCATACGGTTATAAATCGGGCACATCTATGTCAGCACCGCATGTCGCGGGTATTGCTGCGTTAATTAAGGGCGCTAATCCTACTTTTACCGGTGCCGAGATTAAAACTAGATTGCTTGAATCTGCAGATGCTAATGTATCATTAATTGGTAAAACAACCTCGGGTAGTCGGGCAAATGCTTTTAATGCGATATCGGGTTCCCCCGGTGCGACATTGCCTCCCCCACCAGTACAGCAAAATAATTCTGGTAGTAGTGGTGGTTGTACTTTAGTTAGTAACGCAAAGTTTGATCCGCTATTTCCAAGTATGCTGATTATAACGTTATTAATTTTGTTACGTAAATTTAAGATCAAGATTAAAACAACGTAAGCGAGGTGAATGGCAAATGTATATCGTTTGCCATTCATAGTACTTTTATTAAACTTATTGGCATAAGAAATTAATTAACCATAGTTCATGGTTAAAAATTACTGTAGGGAAAAACATCGATGCTCAAGTTTGATCCTGCAAATTATAGATTTAATTTAAAGTTTGGTTTCTTACTTATTTTTTAGCAGTAGTAAGCTATATTGATTATTTTACGAAACATTCCACCTGATACTTAAATTAATACACTTAGTTACAGCCGATTTGGTGTAAAATAGACCGTCAAGCTATTTTGGGTAACAAGGACATGTTAAACAAACAAAACACAAATAACAGCCAGCTCGTGATTACGGGCTATGGTTTAGAATCGATAGCAGGTAATCAAGATTTTGGACTATTTGGTGCGGTCGCTGGACGGCTTTCGGGTGCTGCTGATGATGCCAATTTTGCTGTGCCTTCGCCATCGGGTGATGGGGTTAGTGCGGCGTTAACTGCTCCGATGACGAAGCTAAGTATCCTTGAGCCTAACGATCGATTGCTGTTAAGTTTGGAAGCGGCCCTCATTCAAGCTGCAGATCATCTTGTTAAAAACCAGTTAGCACAAAAAAAACATTTGATACTAATCGTTTTACCTGCTGCGGCACGTAGTGAGTTTGTTGATGTAAAAGCTTGGCAGCAAAGCATAAAAGCTGAATTACCACAATTTACGGCTTTGCATTTTGCCTTTCTGAAATCAGAGGCTAATGTTGTGCAACAGCTACAACTCGCCTGTGAAAAATTGACCAATAATGAATTTGACAGTATTTTATTTGCTGGTAGTGATTCTTTACTGGATCAATTGACGCTAGATGCCCTCATCGAGAGCAGGCGGTTATGTAGTGCATTGATGTCTGATGGTGTTATTCCGGGTGAGGCCGCGGCTTGTGTTGTGATACAAAAAATGGATCCGGCAAATCAACAAGTGCGCGCAGTCATCAAAGGTTTGGCTCATGTTGCCGAGCCTAATACTGGCAAGGCTGATAAAAAGCATTTACCGGGATTAGGTCTTGCCATTCAATCTGCTGCTACAATGGCGGGACATCATACTGATAGTATCGATTGTGTTGTTCGTACTGGTGTTACTGAGCGGCGTGTTGCGATGGAATGGCTGCAAACAACAAATACCGTGTGGCCAAATGAGCTACCAGAACAGTTAAGAGTCGCTTATCAAATTGGTGAATTGGATGAGCCACCAAAATTAAAACCGCGTAAGATGCCTGAAGAGCTTGATGTTAGTCTTGCCCTAGGTGAAATAGGCGCTGCCAGCATACCACTTGGACTGGTTCTAGCGAGTGCGCGATTTGATTTTGACTATCCCAGTGTTAATAACTGTTTGGTTTTTGAAGCTAATGACTACCCGTTTCGAGGTGCTGTATTTTTAGACAATCCACAGTCAGAATACCCGTAAAACTCTAGACAAGTAGTCTACATGCGACATATTATAGAGGCTGCGTAATGTAAACTATTCAGGGAGGATAGGTGTATGAGCAATGTATTATTCAATGGGTTAACAGCCGTTCATGCCGGATCAAACGGCACATTAGTCACATCCGATGTTTGTAAAACGCCGCGTCGATGTCGTCCAGTCCCTTATGCCAATATTGCTAAATCGGCCGATGCCGCAATGACAGCAACTTCGGTTACCATTAATGGTAATCCTGCTTGTATTTTGACATCCAATTTTGCTGTTAGCAGTGGCGATGAAGCGGGCAGTTGTGGCGGTGTTGCTTCGGGCACAGTAAAAGGCATGGCAGAGTTTATTACTGGTTCGGCTAATGTGTTTATTGAAGGAATCCCCGTTGTTCGTCAAACCGATTTGATGATTTCAAATTTTAAAAATACCCCGCCGGTGCCATTGCAACAACCCGGTGCCGGTAAACCATCATCCGTTTCAGCTCAGGGAACCAAACAACTGGACGCAGCTGAACTGCCTTTTGAGGTTGATATTCAAGTTGCCGGTGATAATTTAAAATTATTAAAATCCGTTATTGGTGTGGTTGATTTGGATAAAGCCCCTAAAGATGAAGAAGGTGATGCTGCCTCATTGGAAACGAAAGTTGCCACGGCAACATCGTCTTCAAATAATAGTTCTAGCGCAGCTTCAGCTTCGACTGCAGCAACAAAACCAACGGTAGTGCCAGCACCAAATTCATCAGCACGAAAATTACTTATTAAAGGCGTTATTGGTTCAACTGAAGCTAATGTGAGTGATTCGTTGTTGTATAAAGTAAGCAAAACCAATTTACCCGATCCAACAACATCAGAATTGCAAAAAGTAAGTTGGCAGATAAAATCGATTCAAGGAACAGTGTTATACGAATATAAAAACATTGGTCCTAAACTTGAGCTAGAAATAGATGATACATTATCAGGTAAGAGCATTATTGTTATGCCTTTTATTAATGCACCGACGAAAACAATTTCGGTTACGACTAACGTCAGTCTAAAGGTGTAATAATATTTGGTTAAATTTAAACGATTATCTGAAAAATTAGTATATTTAACAGAAAACTTGAATAAAGCAATAAATGGGCAATGGGAAAATTTAAAGGATTAAATTTAAAGGGATTACAAAATGGCAAAATCAACAGCAGAAACACTCTACGATTATATTAGTGATGAATCCGGTAATGCACAAGCTACCGCCAATGCACAAAATAAAGTCGGCGCGCATCGCGAGTTTAAAATAAACGCCAGCGATGCTGAGCAACAATTGTATTTAAGTTTTGTTGATGATGATTCAGGGCAATACAATATACCGCTCGGGCAAACTAGCTCGCATGAAAAAAATAACTCGAATGATAGCGATAATATTTTGGTTCCGATTGTTCCGGCAGTATATACCAGCGCCGATTTAGATCCAGCTAAAGCAAAAACACCGCGCGAAAATGGTTTTATTTATATTTATAAAGGCGATTATTTATGGCGTGAGCTTGAGGTTCAAAAAAACGGTAAATACAAAGACGTTAATTTACGAACCTATCAAGGTAAAGATCGTCGGGCAGCAACAACCGAAATGGATAGTCGTATTATTGTGCCTTATAAAATCGCAGGCGATGAGCCAACGATTACCATCTGTTATTCCGAGGTTCAATGGTCGTGGGCGCGCATTAATGTTATGGGCGGAATGGACCCGGAAGATTTTAGAATAAACCAATTAAAGCCACCGCTGTTAGCGGATGCATGCAACATAAGCAAAGATATAGCCGCTAAAAACCGAAGTTCACGAATGCAAGAAGTTGATTTATCGGGTTATGATTCCGGATTTCCCGCTATGGCCGCTAATGGTAATAAAGCCAAACTTGAAAACTCCAATAGCGCTAGCGCCGAATATTATTTATTAAAGCAACACAATGATAGCAGCATTCCGGTTGTATATTTGCACGATTCTATTGGAATCGCAAAATACAATTCCGGTGTATTAAATGGCGTGAAATCAGAGTTTTCAAAATTAATTAATCGCGCTGCAACGCACCCACATTACAAATCAGCGGTGATGGCTTATAAAGTATTTTTTGATTCAAAATTATACGAAACCAATTATCCAACCTGTAGCGAGCATCGACATAAATTTCGAAATCAATCTGATTCAGCGGATTTATTACGTGAGTGCAAAGATAATATTGATGAAACCTATCTAAAAAATACTTTATATGTTGATGCGCGTAAAGACATACGAAAAGCAATCCGCGATCTTAAAGTGATCCATGTTGAATTTTTAGATGGAAAATTTTCAGGTAAAAACATAGTTGATCAAAACCCCGATTTTATTTCAGTTAATGAAGCATTAAAAGACTATGCTGAGCTAGAAGCACCGGGATATGGATTGTTGTGGAGCACGGTTGTTGATTTAATTAATGTGTTACCGTTTGATCCCTCAATATTAGATAAAGGACTGGATTTACAGAGCGATCACGATCAAGTACCGCGTGATAAAGATCTCGGGCATCTCTATTTAAAAAGCCTATTAAAAGCCAGCCATGAATTACACGACATGCTGTTTCCAACAACAGCACAAGTGGATGAATATTCTGAAAAATACAAAGTAGACTTGAGCGACATCGACCCTATTGATGGCTCTGGAAAGTTCAGACCGGTGGCCTTTGCCAAAGTCGTTGAGGCATCAAAAAAATCATCAGCCTTTAAAACATCTGAAGATTCGTTAAAATTATTTCAAAAAATAATTGGCGATTTAACCATGTTGTCGATAA
>VAPL011033604.1_pt1 | contig 20478 bp, 17 predicted proteins | sample 3395061 | NCBI WGS metagenome assembly VAPL01 (sample SAMN08290444, study PRJNA428436) | hydrothermal vent metagenome | isolation source: Deep-sea hydrothermal vent chimney 2 | place: Pacific Ocean: Juan De Fuca Ridge | depth 2182 m m | reverse complement strand
GCAGCACTTCGTGTCGGTGGGATCACTCCGATGACCACCATCGACTACCCCGGTGAGCTGTCGGCTGTGGTGTACTGCCAGGGATGTCCCTGGCAGTGCACCTACTGCCACAACGTTGCTCTCCAACCCCACGGTGCGGGGACGACCCGGTGGAGCGACGTGAAGGCGTTTCTCTCGCAGCGCACAGGCCTCCTCGATGCTGTGGTCTTCAGCGGTGGTGAGCCGCTTTCGCAGATGGCAGCACTCACGGCGGCGGTGGACGACGTCCACGAGATCGGATTCAAGGTCGGCCTTCACACGGCGGGTCCGTATCCGGGACGGTTACGTCGCATCCTCGATGTCGTCGACTGGGTTGGACTCGACATCAAGGCTCTCCCGGAGGACTACGCGGCCGTGACCGGGATCCGGGGGTCGGGGGGCCCGGCGTGGGAGAGTCTCGACGTGCTGCTCGAGTCGGGGGTCGATCATCAGGTTCGTACGACGCCCGCCATCGGGTTCGACGATGCCGGCTACCTCGATGCCCTCACCCGTCGACTCGAGGCACGCGGCGTTGAACGCCACGTGATCCAAGTCCGACGAGATATGTCAGTACCCGACGACGCGGCCGGCGAGAACATCGTACGTATTGCGTAGTACGACGGCGAAGCCGTCCCTCACCTCGTCCCCATAGGTGGGGCCTTCTTCGTGGCTCGCTTCTTGGGCTTCTGCCTTGCAGACAACGGTTCGGTGTCCCGCAGTTCGTCGAATGATGCCTGCAGGTGCCGTGCGAGGGCTTCGCGATCGTCGATCACGTCACGGGCCATGTTGATCCCGATATCGATCGATCCGTTCAACGAGAACATCGCGATGCCGGCTCCGTGACTCTGCCAGAGGGGCACGAGCGGATACGTGGCAAGCATCTGGGAACCTGCCATGAACAGTGGGAACTGGGGCCCAGGCACGTTCGTCACCGTCATGTTGAACGGGCGTGCTCTCGCCCCGAGTCTCGCTGCGAGCGAAACCAGGGTTGCGGGGGCTCCCGTCGATACAGAGACCAGGGTCGATGCACCGAGTGCCTGGTCCGTGTCCTTGAGGTTCTTGGTCGCGGTCTTGACTTCCTGTATCCGTTTCGCCGGGTCTGGCTCCCCGACCGGAAGCGCCATCAGCCACATCGCTACCTTGTTTCCGAGCGTGCCCTGTTCGTCCTTCGTGCGCACGGATACGGGGGCCATGATCCGGAACTCGGTCTCTGCAATCTCCTCCCCGGACATCCCCCCGACCTCGATCAGGTACGAACGGACTGCGCCCGCAACGACCGCGAGCATGGTGTCGTTGACGGTCACACCATGGGCGTCCTTGATCGCCTTGACCTCCGCGAGGGGCAGTTCGAGCCAGTCGAACATCCGGGCTGGACCGATGTCGCCATTGAGTGGCGTCTTGTCCGTGGGTGTCAACCATCCCGATGACAAGGATGCGGATGCTGCCTTGAGGCGTCTCCTCCAGTCCTCGGCCACGTCTCCGACCCCCGTCATGAGCTTGGAGACATCAGAGAGGCCCGCGACGAACGATGAGATGGACCTCGAGACCTCACGCACAGCGAGCTCTGTTCCGTTCGGTGCGGGCCGGGGCTTCCACGGCTTCGGCTCGACCAGAGTGACATCGGGTGTGAAATCGAGGATCACCGCCATCAGATCGATGCCGGACATCCCGTCGATCATGCAGTGGTGGATCTTCGTGACGATCGCGAACCCTCCACCTTCGAGCCCCTCGACGACGTTGAGCTCCCACAATGGCCGTGACCGGTCCAGCCCCTGGGACATCAACAGCCCGGCAAGGGACTTCAGCTGATCCGGTGTGCCGGGATGAGGAAGGGCAACGTGACGTACGTGGTAGTCCAGGTGGAAGTGCTCATCGTCGACCCACACAGGGTGGCCCTCGATCGGCACGGTTGCGAGTCTCTGACGGTACCGCGGGATCTGATCGAGCCTCGAGACGATGATCGACCTGATCGTGTCGATGTCGACACCGTCGTCATCCGAGTAGTCGCCGGGCCCAAAGACGGCGACCGCTCCAACGTGCATGTGGGTCGCTCTCGACTCGAGTGCCAGGAACGACGCATCGAGGTTCGAGAGACGTTCGTAGTGGACGGTCATAGGTCAACCCCCTCGACGTCGGCAACCGCTCCCACGTCCGGAGCTCCGAGTACCTCAAGACTATCGCACAGATCGTTGGGCAGAGGAGCGATCGTATCCATGGCCTCGCCGGTCATGGGGTGGGTGAAGGACAACTGGCGGGCGTGGAGCCATGGACGCCCCGGATCGCCGACGACTCCTCGTCGGCCGTACGCGACGTCACCGATGATCGGCGTACCGATCGCCTGCATGTGGACGCGGATCTGATGGGTGCGACCGGTTTCGAGATCGATCGAAAGCAGCGCTGCGTTGCGATCGGTCCATTGAGCGAGCCTTCGGTAATGGGTCACCGCCGGACGCCCCGACCGACTGACACCCATCCTGGTCGGGTTGGAAGGGTCCCGCCCGATAGGTGCCTCGACGGTCCCCGTCGTGTTCGTGAACGTTCCCGATACGAGGGACAGGTACCGGCGAGAGATCGCCCGGTCGCGCATCATCTCGACGAGGCGCCCGTACGCTGCGTCGGTCCTCGCAACGACCAGCAATCCCGATGTATCGCGATCGAGCCGATGGACGATGCCCCAACGATCCTCCTGACCAACGCCTTCGATATCGGGGAACCGTGCAAGAAGTCCGTTGGCGAGTGTTCCCGTCGCACTACCGGACCCGGGATGGACAACGACACCGATCGGCTTGTCCACGATGATGACGTCTCGATCCTCGTAGACGACCGCAAAGGGAACGTCCTCCTCGGGTTCGAGCTTCACCGCCCGGTCGGGTACGTCGACGATGAGCGTCGACCCTGCTGCGAATCGATCCCCAGGTTTGACGGGAACGCCGTCGTGGGTGGCACCGGATGCATCGATGATCTCCCGAACACGATTGCGAGACAGGCTCAGCTCGGAAGCGATCACCCGATCGATCCGTAACCCGTCGAGATCGAGCGGGACCACGACGCGTCGCTCGCTCATGATCGACGCACGAACGCGGCGTAGAGCAGAAGAGCTACGCCGACGTTGATGAACACGTCTGCGGCGTTGAACACCGCAAAGAACTGGACATCGATCCAGTCGACGACGGCGCCATCGAGAATGCCGGCACCTCGAAACACACGATCGATGAGGTTGCCGATCGATCCACCGAGGACGAGGCCGAGGGCGATGGCCTCGATCCGCCTCGACGCGTCGCCGAGCATGTACATGATCAGGCCGATCACCCCGAACGCGATGATCGCGATGATGACGCCACCGTTGGAGAACAACGAGAAGCTCGCCCCCGTATTGAACGTCAAGCGGAGCCGGAACACGTCTTGGATGATGACGATGGGACCGTCGGCGAGTTCGTTGAGCGCCCACGCCTTCGTGAGCTGATCGAAAACAGCGACCAGGACGCCGATCGTGATGGCGAGCTGACGGTTGCTCAGTTTCGCTTTGCTGCCTCGACCGTCATCGTCGCGTACGGAATCGCTTCCAGTCTCGCCACCGGTATCGGTTCGCCTGTCACTTCGCATATACCGTAGAGGCCCTTCTCCATGCGGTCTTGAGCGTGGATGACCGCGTCGAGGAGAGCACGGGCGTTCTCCACCATGGATCGATCTGTCTCGAGATCGACAGCGATCGCTCCCCCGTCAACGTTGTCTGGATCCGGGCTGCGATCGGCCGAACCTTCAGCGAGCACCGCGAGTTCTCGGTCGCGCTCGTGATCACTGATGATCTTCTCGAGTCGGTCACGTTCGTCCTGGAGTTTTCGCTCCAGTTTCTTGAGTGTCGACGCGGCTAGCTGTCTGGCCATGCACCCTCCTGAAGGCCAGAATGTAGCAGCCGCCGGGAGTTGTTCATGTTTCTTCGATCAGCCTTCTCGCCGCTGCTTGCACACCGACGCCCCAGACCTCGACGGTCTTGGCACGCGAGCTGTGGCCCGAGACCACTTCGGCACGGCTTCCTCCCGTCTCGTTGCGGACCAACGCGGCAACAGCTGCGTTCGCTTTTCCCCGCTCGGGCGGAGCCGTCACCCGAACCTTGACACGATCTCCGTGAATGCCGACCACACCGCTACGGGACGCGTTCGCAACGACGAGGACGTCGATGAGGACCGACGTTCCGGTCGATCGGAGCGGTGAGTCATCCATGTCGGAAGCGTAGCGGTCACAGTCGCCTCTCAGAGTGGCTAGCCTCCCCGTACGCATGGACGGGGACACGACCGTTCGAGATGTGGATCACAGCGAGCTTGGGTTGGTGAGAGCCTTGCAGCCACACCGGACGCGACATCACCCCCGAGCAGCGGGAGGAAACCGAGAGGGAGTAGAACCCGCCGTCGATCCACGAAACGGATGAACGAAGCGGCCGGTGAACACCGGCAAGCCGGGTGGTACCGCGGGTCCCCCGTCCCGGCACCGAGAGGTGACGAGACAAGGACGAACCGTGGCATCACAGAGCGCATTCCCCAAGGTCGGCCCCCACGTCGACTTCCCCGAACTCGACGACCGGATACTGGACTTTTGGGACTCCATCGACGCGTTCGCGACATCCATCGAATCGCGAAGCGCCGACTCCGAGTACACCTTCTACGACGGTCCCCCCTTTGCTACCGGATCGCCTCACTACGGGCACATCCTCCAGGGGATCATCAAGGACATCGTCCCGCGGTACTGGACCATGCGCGGGTACCGGGTCGAGCGTCGGTTCGGCTGGGACACACACGGCCTTCCCGTCGAGATGGAGGTCGAGAAACAACTCGGTGTCTCCGGGCCACGCGAGATCGCAGAACTTGGCATCGACACGTTCAACGAGGCGTGCCGTGTGATGGTCAACAACACGACTGAGGACTGGTACGACATCACGAGGCGTATCGGGCGCTGGGTCGATTTCGACAACGACTACAAGACGATGGACACCGACTTCATGGAGTCCGTGTGGTGGGTGTTCAAGGAACTCTGGGATCGCGGGTACATCTACCAGGACTTCAAGGTGCTTCCCTACTCATACGGGGCAACGACACCCTTGTCGAACTTCGAGGCGAACCTCGACTATCGCGACGTCGATGATCCTGCCATCACCGTTCGTGTGCGCGTCACCGACGCCAGCGGCCCGGTTGCTGTTGGCGATTGGCTCGTGTTCTGGACGACGACACCATGGACCGTTCCCTCCAACCTGGCCATCGCCGTTGGAGAGGACATCGAGTACGCACGCGTATCGGTGCCACAGGATGATCGCCGCTACTGGGTGGCAAGCGATCTCGTCGCTACCGTCTTCGGTGAGGATGTATCGATCGATACGACGGCGCCCGGCAGAGACCTGGTCGGCACGGTGTACGAGCCTCCGTTCGACTACTTCACCTCTGAACGTGCCGATGGTGCATTCAACGTGATCACCTCACCCGAGGTCACGACCGTCGAAGGGACCGGCCTCGTCCACATGGCGCCTGCGTACGGTGAGGCCGACTTCCTTGCGATGCAGGCCGCCGGGATCACCTCACTCGTCGACCCGGTCGATGCCGAAGCGCGCTTCACCGATGAGGTCCCCGAGGTTGCAGGCGTCAACGTCAAGGACGCGGATGCCAGGCTGATGGACCTCCTCGACGAACGAGGTGCTCTCGTACGTCGCTCCACGCTGAGGCACTCGTACCCCTTCTGCTGGAGGACCGGAACACCGCTCATCTACAAGGCGATCCCGACCTGGTTCGTGGCCGTCGAGAAGTTCCGAGACCGCATGGTCGAGGTGAACCGGGACATCCTGTGGGTGCCCACCGCCATTGGAGAGAAGAGGTTCGGGAACTGGCTCGAAGGTGCACGTGACTGGGCGATCTCACGGAACCGCTACTGGGGATCGTGCATCCCGGTGTGGGAGTGCGATCGGTGCGACGAACAGATCGCTGTGGGCTCTCGTGAGCAGCTGTTCGATCTGTCTGGCACGATGCTCGACGATCTCCATAAGCACGTCGTCGATCTCGTCACGTTCCCGTGTGCGACCTGTGGCGGGACCATGACGAGGATCCCTGAGGTCCTCGACTGCTGGTTCGAGAGCGGCTCGATGCCCTTCGCCCAGATCCACTACCCGTTCGAGAACGAGGCACGCTTCGAGAACCGCTTTCCAGCAGACTTCATCGCTGAGGGTCTCGATCAGACGCGTGGATGGTTCTATACGCTGCTCGTCCTGTCGACGGCGATCCGCGACGAGGCACCGTTCCAGAACTGCATCGTCACCGGCATGGTTCTCGCTGAAGACGGCCGCAAGATGTCCAAATCACTCAAGAACTACCCGGATCCATCCCACGTGATCGACGCCTTCGGCGCCGATGCCCTCCGTGCCTATCTGATCAACTCACCGATCGTGCGCGGCGAGCCGCTGCGCTTCTCCGAGGCCGGTGTGCGCGAGGTCATTCGCACCGTCCTGTTGCCACTGTGGAACTCGTACTCGTTCTTTGCGACGTACGCCGATGCCGACGGTCTCACGGCACACGACCTCGCCACGGCTCCCCCGCTCGCCGAGCGGCCAGAGATCGATCGCTGGGTCGTCTCGGTGCTCCAATCCCTGATCGGGAGTGTGAACGAGGAGATGGAGGCGTACCGCCTCTACGCGGTCGTACCACCGATCATTGGATTCGTCGGCGATCTCACGAACTGGTACATACGACGTTCCCGGCGCCGCTTCTGGTCCCGACGCGACAGCGACGACATCGTCGACAAGATGGCTGCGTTCGCAACGCTCTACGAGGTACTCACCACCTTCGCAGCAGTTGCCGCTCCGATACTGCCGTTCATCACCGAGGAGATGTACCAGGGCCTCGTCCGCTCGGTCGACCCGGACGCTCCCGCCAGTGTCCACCACACCGACTACCCGGTCGCCGATCACACGTCGATCGACGCCGAACTCGAGTCTGGGATGTCCATCGTTCGCACCGTCGTCAACCTCGGACGCGGTCTGCGCAAGCGCCACGACCTCCGCGTCCGTCAACCCCTCCACACAGTGACGATCGTGACGCGATCTGAGGAAGTGAAGCGAGCCGTTGAAAGCCACAGCGCGCTGATCACCGACGAGCTCAACGTGCGAACCGTCGAGGTCCATAGCGACGAAGCAGGACTCGTCGATCTCGAAGCCAAGGCGAACTTCAAAGTCCTCGGCCCGAAACTCGGGAAGGACATGAAGACGGTTGCCTCCGCTATCGCTGAACTCGGGCACGAAGCGATCGCAGCTCTCCTCGACGGTGGCACCACCGACGCGGGGGGAGTCACCGTCACACAGGACGACCTCATCGTGGCCCGCACGCCGCGCGAAGGCACGGTCGTCGCTTCCGAAGGACCGATATCGGTCGCCCTCGACACGAGACTCGACGACGATCTACGCATCGAGGGTCTCGCGAGGGAACTGGTCAACCGCGTTCAGGGGCTGAGACGGTCCCATGGTCTCGACGTCACCGACCGGATCGTCCTGCGATGGAACTGTCCCGACGACAACATCGCCGAGGCGTTCTCCAGGCACGAGTCCTTCATCGCAGGCGAGGTACTGGCTACAGAGATCGTCGCCGACGCGTCCGGTGGCACAGAGCGCGTCGATATCGCCGGTTCCAGCGTCGGTCTCGGTATCGACAGGATCGAGTGACGCCTCGTCGTGTCAGCGGAGAAGGTTCGAGAGGATCTGAAGACCGAAGATGAGGATCAGTGGAGACAGATCGAGTGCCCCGCCGCCCATCCGTAGCGGAGGAACCACGGCGCGAATTGGCCGGAGGATCGGCTCGATCATCCGTGAAAGGAAGTCATACGCCTTGCGGATCGGGTGATCCCACGGCACGCGACCGAACACGACGATGTACGACAGGACAATCCACGCCAGCAGCGCAAGCGAGAGCAGTTGGATCAGTGATCGGAGGAGACTCACGTCAGATCGACTGGGCGAAGAGACCGAGACGCGCGAGTCGCTCCTGCTCACCGACACCGAGAGAAACACCCGTCGGTGTCACGAGGATGACCCCCTGGGTCGTCTTGGACATCTTGCCGTCGAGCGCGTAGGTGAGACCTGATGCGAAATCGACGATCCTGCGGACCATCTCTGGTTCCGTACTTCTCAGATCGAGCACGACGGTGCGTCCGGCCCGGATCGAGTCTGCAAGCGTCTGGGCATCAGAGAAGTTCCGGGCGATGATGATCTGGGACTCGGGCTCCGAACGGCGCACCGGCACTTCGGCGGTCGACATCGAACCTGCGTTGGGGTGAATGAGGACACCTGCTTCCGCATGCTTTCGATCGCCAGACACCTGACGCGCCGTCGATGCGGGCGGTTCGACACGTCGCCCAGACACCGGGACGGTGCCGGGGGGCCGAACCGACGCGGTCGCAGACTCGTAGGGTTCCGGGGCCCTTGGCGGAGGCGCTTGAGGCGTAGTCGAGCGTGTGTCGACGACAGGAGCAGCTGTGTCTGCACCTTGCTCCTCGTCGTCGACGAGCCCGAGATAGAAGAGCGTCTTGTTCCAGATTGATGCCATTGCGTCGTTCCCACGTGTCGTCAGTGCCGGGCGGTGTTCGTACCCTCAAAGATAGCCCTTCCCACGCGAATGGTGGTGGCACCCTCCGCTATGGCGACCTCGAAGTCGTTCGTCATGCCCATCGAACACACATCGATGAGTGGCGACTCCTCACGATAGCGTTCGAAGATCCCTCGCAACAGGGCGAACCACGGCGCTGACTCTGCGGGGTCTTCGACGAGCGGCGGGATGGCCATGACACCGCGGACATCGACACCGATCTCGAGGACACCTGCGAGTACCTCGTCTGCGCTCTGTGGATCGAACCCGACCTTCTGAGGTTCACCGGCGAGATTGAACTGAACGAGCGCTGGGCCGCCGTGCACGGCAACCCAACGCTCGGCAAGGGACAAGCGATCGAGTGAGTGGAGCAGCCCGACATGGGCAGCCACGTACCGGGCCTTGCGAGACTGCAACGGGCCTATGAAGTGCCACGTGATGTCATCGGGGAAGTCCGCTTCGACTCTCGCTCTGAGGCCCTGCTGACGGTTCTCCCCGAAGATCCTCTCCCCCGACCGATAGACGCTGAGAACCTCCTCGTTGGATCGCATCTTGGAAACCACTACCAGATCGATCTCGTCGGCGTTGCGACCGGCGCGCACGGCAGCGGCCACCATCCTCCGACGAACCGTGGTCAGCCCTGGGGAATCCATACGATCGTCACCTGCCTTTCCGACGTTCCATCTTCACGATACGACGCCATCGATGGGTCGTCGTGGGTACAGCAGCCGATATCGATCACGTCGACATCGCCGAGCTGCGATCGGATCGCGCCAGAGAGTTCCACACTCAACGTTCCAGATCTCGTCCGGGATGGGAACCCTCCCACAGCTTCGATCACCTCTGGGCCAACCTCGTAGCAGCACGATCCGATATGGGGACCGAGGATCGCTACGGTCGGTGTGTCCCCGAGAGCATGCATCCGGTCGATCGTAGCCGGGACGACTCCTCGGGCAACTCCTCTCCATCCTGCGTGTGCAACAGCGCGTGTCACCTCGCCGAGCAGGACGACGGGTACGCAGTCTGCTGTGGCGATAGCGATCGGCAGTCCGATCGCCGCAGTGACGAGAGCGTCTGCCTCACCGTAGAGGCCGGCTTCTGATGCTTGCACCACGCGTGTCCCGTGGACCTGGTCGATCGTCGCCCAATCCTGTGAGATACCGAGTTCTGCGGAGATTGCCGAACGTGCAGCTTCGTCGCGACGCCCATCCCCGAGGGCTCTCGTACCGAAGACAACCCCCCCGATACCGGGAGGTAGGATCATCCCTGGACGAATCCTGGGATGTCCATCTCGTCCGTTCCACGGTCGTCACCCGACATCGGAGCGTCATCATCCCTCAAGATGGAAGGCCGCGAACGCGGTGTCGAACTCGGGGTCGTCGGCGAAAACGAGCCTCTCCGATCATGGTCGAAACCGGCAGCGATGACGGTTACCCGCATCTCGTCGCCGAGCGTGTCGTCGATCACTGCACCGAAGATGATGTTCGCGTCGGCATCCGAGTGGTCCGAGATGAGAGTCGCTGCCGTGTTGACCTCGTGCAGCGTCATGTCTCGTGGGCCTGCAATGGACAACAGCACGCCGCGTGCCCCCTCCATCGAGGTCTCGAGGAGGGGACTCGAGATCGCCTTCTCGGCCGCCTGCTGTGAGCGTGAGTCCCCGGTCGAGACACCGATGCCCATCACAGCAGAGCCTGCGTCCGACATCACCGCCTGGACATCGGCGAAGTCGACGTTGATCAGACCCGGGGTCGTGATGAGCTCGGTGATCCCTTTGACACCCGACGTCAGCACCTCATCGGCCATGCGGAAAGCATCCGTGATGGGTGTGTTCGGGTCTGCGATCTCGAGGAGCCGCTCGTTGGGGATGATGATCAACGTATCGACCGCAGCTTTGAGTCCCTGGATGCCCTGTTCGGCTTGAACACTTCGACGGCGCCCTTCGAACCCGAACGGGCGCGTCACCACTCCGACAGTCAATGCGCCGATCGATCGTGCGACCTCAGCAACAACGGGTGCGCCACCGGTCCCGGTGCCCCCACCTTCCCCCGCGGTGATGAACACCATGTCTGCGCCCTCGAGGGCATCTTCGATCTCGTCACGGTGATCTTCTGCAGCCCCCCGGCCGATCTCGGGGTTGGCTCCAGCACCGAGGCCGCGGGTCGATTCGCGTCCGATGTCGAGTTTCACATCTGCGTCGGACATCAAGAGTGCCTGGGCGTCCGTGTTGATCGCGATGAACTCGACACCGCCGACGCCCTCTTCGATCATGCGGTTCACGGCGTTTACACCGCCGCCACCGACACCGACGACCTTGATCACCGCGAGATACGTGTTCGGCGGTCTGCTCGAATCTGTCATCTTCTCCATCCCTCCCCAGGAAGGTTCATCGCAACCTTAGTCGCCAGGTCGAGGTATCCGGGGCGCTTATTGCTCACCCTCTAGCTGAGGTTGAGGGTTGGTGACAGCGGGACGTAGCGGTGCGATCAGGTCGATGGAGACGCCCTCTGCCAGACCGCTGTCGATGAGGGTCCCGAGTACCGTCGCCTTCGCCTCGAGGTCGACCGGACGCCCGAGGCGAACCCTGTGTCCTGCGACCACGGCGAACAACCCATCTCCGTCGCGCACGAGCACGGTCCCCGCTCTCAGATCGGGACGGAGGGCAGCGATGAACACCATCGAACCGGCGACGAACGGGTCGTCTATCGAGGATCCGGGGACGACGCTTCCCACGTCGATGTCGACGATCGCGCTGTCCGGCGAGACTCCCACCACTTCCTCGAGAACCGTTGCCTCCTCAGACACCAGCACCCACGTGTCTCCAGAGCGCACTGGTGCCACGGGGACGTGCTCGGTGACCGTGATGACGATCGAGCCCGGCCACGCCAGTGCGACATCGACAGACGCCACCCACGAATCTGCCGCAACTGCTCTCTCGATGGTTGAGGCTCGCACGTCGATCGTCGGTGTTCCCACACCGACTCCGAGAGCGTTGAGGACTGCGCCGGGGTCAGAGCGTTCTGCCCCGGTGATCTCGACGGTCGAGATCGAAAGAAGCGGGCTGCGGATCAGCCAGAAACCGAACGCGGTGACCGCTACCAGCACGATGGCAAGCAGAATCCACCGCAGCCTACGACGGGCCCGATCCTCAGATACGCTTCGGCGGCGCTCGGCAACACGGGGCTCCATCGTGGTCACGATGCCTCCCCTTCTCCGGCGAACTCACCGAGAAACTTGATCTCCGGTTCGAGATCGATGCCGGCCCTCTCGCGAACGATGGCTCTGATGCGCTCCACGAAGGAGAAGATATCGTCGGCTGTGGCGTCGCCGCTGGCAACGAGGAAGTTCGCGTGGACGGGCGATACACGAACCGGCCCGAAACGCTTCCCCTTCAGCCCGACACGTTCGATGATCGCCCCGGCGAAGTCACCATCAGGGTTCTTGAACACGCTTCCGGCGTTGAGGGTTCCACCGGGCTGGTTCGCCTTTCGCCATCGCGTGATCTCGCGAATCTCGTCTTCGAGGACGTCGGCGTCTGCCTCCGTGGTCGCGAACGTCGCCTGGACGACGATGTCTGGATCGACGAGGTTCGAACACCGATAGCCCAGCTCGAGGTCCCGGGGTGTCGAGCGCGTCAACTGCCGTGTCGTTGCGTCCAGGATCAGCGCGTGGCGCATCACATGAGCGGTATCGGAACCGTGACCCCCTGCGTTCATGCGAACGGCTCCCCCGACACTTCCAGGGATACCGACGAAGAAGCCAAGTCCCCCGCGTCCCCAACTGGCAGCGAGGCGCGCGACCTTTGGAAGCGCAGCCCCTCCGCCTGCCGTCACGTCTCCATCGTCTCCGACAGACACCGCTTGAAACGATCGACCGAGCTTGATGACGAGGCCGTCGATGCCCCTCTCGGAGACCACGACGTTACTTCCCCTCCCGAGTACGACGACGCTGGTATCGGGAGGTGCGAGCGAGAGCACCTCGCGCAGTTCACCAAGATCCCCAGGCTCGGCGAAGAAACGTGCGGTGCCACCGACCTTGTACGTCGTGAACGGTGCGAGCTGAACGTTGTCCCGCACGCTCGGGTGATCGATCATCGCTGTGCCTCGATGGCGAGCGCGACCTCTCTGGCGATCGATGTGATGTCCCCTGCTCCGAGGAGCAAAACTGTGTCACCCGGCTCCACAAGGTCGGAAACGACAGCTGCGACATCGGTGATCCTCGGCACGAACTGAACCTCACCTCCTGCAGCATCTGTCGCCTGAACGACGAGTCGGCCGCTGACTCCGATGATCGGCTGCTCACCTGCCGCATAGATGTCGGTCACGATGACGGCGTCGGCGAGGGCGAGGGGGGCACCGAAGTCGGGGGCAAGGTCAGCCGTCCTCGTGTACCGGTGCGGTTGGAACACGACGATGACCCGACCCTGGGAGCCAACCGACGCGGCGGCGATCGTTGCAGCTACCTCTGTTGGATGGTGGGCGTAGTCGTCGACGATCGTGACGTCACGGACCTTGGCCTTGATCTCATAGCGTCGTCGCACACCGCTGAACCCACGAAGAGCGGCCGCAGCCGTGTCGAGATCGACGCCGAGTTCTGCGAGGAGTGCCAGCACCCCGGCCGCGTTGGCTGCCAGGTGTTCACCCGGTTTTGGAAGTGTCACAGGCGTTGCTCCGCCCGGTCCCATCAGCGTGAACGTCACGCCGCCGTCGATGTGGTCGAGTCCGGTGATACGCCAAACAGCGTCCTGGGAGAAACCGTACGTGATGATCGGCGTCCGCTGTGCGAGCCTGCGAACCCCGGCGTCGTCGATACATCCGATCGTTGGACCCGGTACGCGGTCGGCTACCTGGGCAAAGGCGTCCTCGAGTGCGGCGACCGTTCCGTAGTGGTCGAGATGGTCGGACTCGATGTTGGTGACGAGAATCGCATCGAGGTCGAGATGCCTGAAGGTTCCGAACGCTTCGTCGGCCTCGAGCAGGAAGAGATCCTCTGATCCGAGAGAAGCACCGGTGTTCATCCCGACCATCTCTCCTCCCACGAGGAACGTCGGATCCTTGCCTGACCCGCGCATCGCCGTTACCGCAAGAGCTGTCGAGGTCGTCTTCCCATGGGTACCGGCGAACCCGATCGTGGTCTGACGGCTCGACAGGGCGCTCAGCAGCGCGGGGCGCCGCCATACGTCGATCCCGGAGGTTCTCGCAGCACGGAGCTCTGGATCCGAATCTGGCACCGCAGACGACGCTATGACGAGGTCGACACCCTCGATCCGATCGGGCCGGTGCCCGACCCAGATGTCGACGTCGACATCGCGCAGCGTGTCGAGCATGTAGCCGGGCTTCATGTCGGACCCGGACACATCGTGCCCGAGCTGACTGAGCAGCTTCGCCAGCCCCGACATTCCGGCGCCTCCGGCTCCAACGATGTGGACTCTGTGCGGGATGTTCCTGTCGTCAAGCACCCTGGACCTCCAACACGCGATCTGCAACGCGACTGGCAGCCGTCAGATGCGGCGCGTTCTCGAGCCTTGCACGCATCTCGCTCAACCGGCCGCGGTCCCCAAGGAGCGACAGCACCGTGGAAATGATCTCATCGGCACGCTCTTGATCGATCACGAACGCACCGCCGAGACCGACGACGTCCGTGGCGTTGATGCCTTGATAGCCACCGCCTGCGGGCAGTGGGATGATCACCGCCGGCGTGCGCGTGGCGTGCAGCTCGGCAACAGTGAGCGCGCCGCCGCGGGACAGGACGAGGTCGGCAGCTGCGTACAACCGGGGCATGTCGTTCTCGTAGCCTCGCACCACCCATCCCTCGACTCCGAGAGCCTGGGCGCCGACGAGTTCCTCGTGGGTCGGGCCGGTGATGTGGAGTATCTCGAAGGAGCGGTCGGACGAGGACGCGAGACGATGGGCGATCTCGTTGAGGGCACTCGCACCGAGACTCCCCCCGATGACTCCGAGCACGGTCGCATCCGAGTCGAGGCCATAGTGTTCCCGGGCCGAGCCGCGCAACGCGTCTCGATCGAACGTGTTGAAGGCACTGCGCAGTGGGCTCCCGATGACGGCTGCACCGGGGAGCTTGGCAAGGGCGGGCTCGAACGCCACGAACACCGTGTCTGCGCCCCGAGCGGCGAGACGGTTCGCTACGCCAGGAACAGCGTTCGCCTCGTGGATGATGAGCGGGATGCCGGTCTTCCTCGCTGCGAGTGCCGCAGGTCCCGACACGTAACCACCGAAGATGACCATCGAGCGAACACCGCGTGCCACGATCGACTCCGCGATGATGTCCCGGGCGGTCCTGACCTTGAACGGGAGTTTCAGGTTGTCGATCGACATCGATCGGCGGATCCCATGGATGTCGACGCTCACGAACGGGTACCCCGCTTCGGGGACCACCGTGGCCTCCATGCGATCTCCGCCGAAGAAGATGACATCATCGCGTGCGGTCCCGCGTGAGACGATCTCATCGGCGACGGCGAGTGCAGGGTAGACGTGCCCCCCGGATCCGGCGGCCGCGATGCCGACGCTCACTCTTTCGCACCCGACTCGTTCGCTCGAGCAATGCTGAGGAGTACTCCTATCGCGAACAGGTTGACGAGCATGGCGTTTCCGCCACTCGAGATGAACGGGAGCGGTACACCGGTGATCGGAAGCACGGCAACGACACCTCCGATGTTGACGAGGGCCTGGATACTGAGCCAAGCGACGATCCCGATCGCAAGAAGCCTGCCGAAGACGTCCGGGGCGCGAAACGCGATGGACACCCCGACCGCGGCGAGGATGGCGAACAGTGTCACCACGATGATCGCACCGGCGAACCCCGTCTCCTCACCGATGATGGCGAAGATGAAGTCGGTGTGGGCGTTCGGTAGCCACGACCACCGGGCCCGGCTCTGACCGAGCCCCACGCCGAAGAACCCGCCGGTTCCCAGGGCCACCATGCTCTGGACTGCCTGCAACCCTGTGCCCTGCGCCGAGGCGAACGGATCGAGGAAGCTGAGCAATCGATCCTTTCGGTAGTCCGCGGACATGGCTGCTGCAACCATGGCGAGACTGCCAAGCGCCCCGAGGCCGAAAACGAACCTCAGGGGGACGGCCGATACTGCAAGGACGATGAACGCGGGGACGACGATGAGCAGCACGTTGCCGTAGTCCGGTTGAGCAAGGAGAAGCACCGACACGGTGCCGAGTATCGCTGCCACGGGGATGACGACGTGCCACAGGTTGTTCAGCAGATCACGCTTCTTCGTCAGTACCGTCGCGAGGAGGGCGAGCGTAGCGAACTTCGCGAACTCGGCTACCTGGATGGTGATCGGCCCGACTTCGATCCAGCGCGCTGCTCCTCCGCGTTCGTCACCGATCATGATCGTGACGATCAGTCCGACGACCACAGCGAGGTACAGGGGCAACGCGAAACGCCGCCACACCGAGTGAGGGATGAACGCGGCAACGACGAGGGCACTGAGCCCGAGTCCGACCCACATCACCTGTTTCGTGAACAGGCGGAACTGGTCACTGTTCGCCGAGATCGAGATGACAGACGACGCGGACAGCATCGCTCCGAGCCCGATGACGAGCAGCATGGCAACAACGACGAGCAGGAGTCCAGCCCGGCGTCCACCCGCAGAGTGCGCGCGAGCACGCGTACGCGGATGTACCGGCGTTCGCTTTCTCTCGGCAGTGTCTGTCATGGTCTACTCCTCGTTCTCGTACACCAGGCGTGCAAACACCTCGCCGCGTTCGGCGTACGATGCGAACTCATCGAAGCTCGCACACCCTGGTGACAACAACACGGTATCGCCTTGCACCGCGATCTCTCTGGCTTTCGCGACAGCTTCGGCCATCGTGGACGTTGTGATGACGTCCCGGCGTGCCGCCTCGGCGATCTCGCCGGCGGCTTCCCCGAAAGCGATGAGAGTGTGCACCCCACGAACCCGGGTCAACGGGCTGAGGTCGAGATCCTTGTTCCTGCCTCCGGCAAGCAGTATCACGCTGTCGAACGCCTGGGCTGCAGCGACCGCAGCGTGTGGGTTCGTCGCCTTCGAGTCGTCGACCCATGTGACACCATCGACGATATCGACCACACGGCGCCGATGTTCCCCTGTCGTGAACTGCGAGATCACGCGGGACACCCCGTCGGCGCTCGCCCCAGCTTCCAACGCGATCGTTGCGGCGACCACCAGGTCGAAGAGAAAGCTCGGGTCCGTCACCGTCGGTGCGAAGCGGTGACCTGCAACGACGATCGTGCCGTCGACGACACCGTTCCCCCCGTCGGGAAGGCGAACGCCCGAGCACGGAACCAGCCGACAACGCGCATCCTCGATCACATCGAGCACGATCGGGTCGTCAGCGTTGTAGGCCAGAACGGCATCGGGTGACATCGCAGCGACGAGCATCGCTTTTGCCGCCACGTACCGCTCGAACGACCCGTGCCAGTCGAGATGATCCGGGGAGATGTTGAGCAGGGCACCGGCCGTTGGAGCAAGGTGATCCATGAAGCGAAGCTGATAGGACGACAACTCCATCACGAGCACGTCGGCGTCGTCGTCTGACAGGGAGGACACGGCCGTACCGATGTTCCCACACGCCAGGGCATCGATGCCAGACGCTACGAGCATCTCGGTCGCCACCTCCGTGACCGTCGTCTTGCCGTTCGTACCCGTTACAGCGAGGTACGTCGTCGTGATCCGCTCGAGTCCGAAGCCCGCTTCAGTGGCGATCGGGATGTCGCGTTCGATCGCGTCGCTCAGCGGTGGTCGTGTCTCGGGGAACCAGGGACTCGTCACGACCCGGTCGACCCCGTCGAGGTACGCGGTCGACCACGTCGATGCGAGTGCGCTCACGTCGCCCGCAAGACCGCTCACGTCGATGGTTCGTTCCTCGTCGAACAGCAGCACCTCTGCACCCTCGACGGCGGCCGTTCTCGCTGCGTCCAGGATGCCGCGCAGGCTTGCACCGACGAAGAGGTATCTCACGGGCTGATCGATCCTGGACCCGAAACCCAATCCGCGTAGAACAGCCCGATCCCGAAAGCGACCATGATCCCCGACAGGATCCAGAACCGGATGATCACCGTCGTCTCCGGCCACCCCTTGAGCTCGAAGTGGTGATGGATCGGTGCCATGCGGAAGATCCTCTTGCCGAAGCCACGGAAAGAGATCACCTGAAGGATCACCGACACCGTCTCCATCACGTAGAGCCCCCCAAGGATGATGAGTAAGAGTTGGGTGTTCGTGAGAAGCGCGAGCGCCGCCATCGCTCCACCGATGGCGTGCGACCCGGTATCACCCATGATGATCTTGGCCGGGGCGGCGTTCCACCACAGGAAGGCGAGCGCAGCTCCCAGAACTGCCGCTGCGAATACGGCGAGGTCGAGTGCTCCATCGACCTGGTAGAAGGTCGGGTTGCGCGACTGCCAGAACGCGATCAGCACATAGGCGCCGAAGACGAGGGCTGCAGAGCCTGCAACGAGACCGTCGAGGCCGTCGGTGAGGTTCACCGCGTTCGCCGTTGCGGTGAGCATGAACAACACGAGGACGAAGAACAGGACGGGACCGAGATCGATCCCGAACGGTCGAGCGAACGACAGCTGGTGACTGACGCCGGTACGTGATGCACCCCAGGCGAACGTGACGGCGATGAGGAGTTGTCCACCGAACTTCCATCGTTTCGACAGTCCTTCGTTGCGCTTCTTCGCGTACTTCGCGAAGTCGTCGAAGAACCCGATGACACCCATTCCGACGAGGGCGAAGAGAGCGAGGAGGGCCTTCTCGTCGAACTCCTGGGATGAGAAGCCGAACCCTGCACCGAAGGTGAAGAACTTGAAATGGGCGATGACGTATCCGATCATCGCACCGACGACGATCACGATCCCGCCCATCGTCGGGACACCCTGCTTGTGCATGTGACCTTCGACCTCAGCTTGAATGAACTGCCCGATGTTCCTCCGGCGAAGCGCCTTGATGACCACCGGTGTCGCAAAGATCACGAGCACGAAAGCCAGCGCAGAGGACAGGAGCAGCGAGATCACGGTTTTGATTCCTTGATGAGGGAGAGGGCGAGACGTTCGAGTCCCGCCGAACGCGATGCCTTGACCACCACGACGTCTCCAGACTCGAGAACGCCCGAGAGAGTATCCATCGCTGCTGTGATATCGGTTGCATGCTCGACGATGCCGGGGGCTCCCAGGACGTATCCGTGGTCGGCACCGACGACGATCACCCGGTGGAAGCCGAGCGATGCTGCGAGGTGGCCCATCGCTCGGTGTTCCTCCTCGCACACGCTCCCGAGTTCTGCCATCGGTCCGAGCACCGCGAGAGAACGTCCCGGCATGTGCGCGACGGTCTCGAGTGCCGAGGCCACCGACTGTGGGTTGGCGTTGTAGGCATCGTTGATGATCGTGTAGCGGCCCTCACGGTGGACATCCATCCTCCACAGCGATCCCACCGCACTGCTCATACGTTCGATGAACGCCCGGATCGGGAGTTCGAGGGCGTGTGCGACGGACACGGCTGCAGCAGCGTTGTAGGCCTGATGTTTGCCTGCCATGGCAAGGGACACATCGAAGGATCGGGAACCAACGTCGAGCGTGAACCGCGAGCCGCCGCCGGGGTCGACCCCCACGTTCGCCACCTCGACATCTGCAGGGGCTAGGCCGAAGGTGAGAGTGTGTTGCGGTATCGGACGGGCAAGGCGCTCCTCGTCCGAAGGGATGATCGCGGTACCGGTCGATCCAAGTGATTCGATGAGCTCGAACTTGGCATCCGCGAGGCCAGCGGGGGAACCGAACGTCTCGAGATGCACGACACCGAGGTTCGTCACCACCGCGACGTCCGGTCGAATCGCCGACGCCAACCATGCAATGTGCCCCGTGCCACGTGATCCCACCTCAACGATGAGTGCGGTGGCATCCATTGGCGTGGCGAGCACGGTCAAGGGGACGCCGACCTCGTTGTTGTACGAACGAGGTGAAGCCCACGCACCGGGAATACCTGCAGCGATGAGGTCCTTCGTCGACGTCTTTCCTGTTGAGCCGGTGATGGCAACGACGGGTACCTCGAGCTCGTCGCGGCGTCGCACGGCAAGGGACCTGAGCGCTTCGAGCGTGTCATCGACCTCGATTCGTGGTTCGACCTCGACGTGTCTGGCCCGTCCCACCACGACGGCAACCGCACCGGCCTCCATCGCCTCTGCTGCGAAGTCGTGACCGTCGAAGTGCTCACCCGCAATGGCGACGAACAGCGCGTCCGCATCGACGTTGCGGCTGTCGATCGTCACCGACGCGACGGGGGTCTCTGGCTCACCGACGAGGTTCCCACCGAGATGACCGGCGATGTCTGCGAGTCTCCACCCGAGGTCAGTTCGACGCGACGTCACGGTGCTCTCCATCCAAGCGCGTCCAGCACAGCACGTGCAGTCACGCGGTCGTCGAACGGTTCGATCACGCCGTGTCTCTCTATCCCTTGCTCGTGGCCCTTGCCGAGTATGAGAACGATATCTCCAGCCTCTGCTGCATCGAGCGCAGCGGTGATGGCTTCCCTGCGATCGATCACCGTCACAGCGTTGGCCTCCGGAGCAGTGTCCGCTCCGCGTTGGACCTCTCTGGCGATCGCTGCGGGATCCTCAGACCTCGGGTTGTCGCTTGTGATGATGACGAGGTCGGCAAATCGGACAGCAGCGGCACCCATCAGCGCTCGCTTGTCGCGGTCACGATCTCCGGCTGCTCCAATGACGGCGATCACGTTCCTTCCCGCCACGCTGCGGGCCGCCTGAAGTACCTCAGAGATCGCTCCGGGGCTGTGTGCATAGTCGACGATGACCGTGAACGGACCACCGTGCTCGATCACCTCCATCCG
>VAPL010447024.1_pt1 | contig 20554 bp, 18 predicted proteins | sample 3395061 | NCBI WGS metagenome assembly VAPL01 (sample SAMN08290444, study PRJNA428436) | hydrothermal vent metagenome | isolation source: Deep-sea hydrothermal vent chimney 2 | place: Pacific Ocean: Juan De Fuca Ridge | depth 2182 m m | reverse complement strand
GAATATACCCCATATAAACAAGATTGCCGCGCTATCGCTCGCAACGACAAACTCACACCCATTTCATGTCCAGGAAGTTAATGTTTTCTTTTACTACTTAATATATAGGCCTCATAAAAACATCTTATTCATAAGTTAACGGGACAGCAGTGATAAAAAATAATAGTGTTTGGGGATTAGAAAAGTAATAATTGGGTGTTGGCTAACTAGCTTGGGAGAGAAATATGGAAAACAGTAATGAAAATAATATAACGATTGTCGATGTAAAAATGCCATTTATGTCCATGGTTGTTTTTATGGTTAAGGCGGCGATAGCATCTATACCTGCTTTTATAATTTTAACTATTCTTACCGCTATTGCGATAAGCGTCATTGGGGGTATTGGTAATAGCTTCTGAAAATAGTTAATTAAAAAAATGATATGGGCTATTTTCGCAAGGCTAGATGTGTGTTATTTAGCTTTGCGCATAGCTTGCAAAGATATTTATTTGTTGTGTTAGGTGAGCAATTCTGGGGATGCGTGAAGAGGATTTCATCCCTGACACAGTCAGCTATCATTTATAAGTGATATCATTGAGCCTGTTTATGCAGGTTTCGGCAATCCGGAAGGCAAGTCATAATATATTTGCTCCGATGCCATAAGCTTTGAGATAAAGCTCTTCATGTTTAAGGCTGCGCCAAAGTCGCTCGATAAATACAGGGTGGCAGTGTCCAAGCTGTTGGTCAATCGCCAGAACAATACCTTAAAAAGTAATTATTTTACAATCAAAAAAGTATTTTTAAGCTGAAACAATGGTTTATTTTATAGTTTTTATTGATTGTTTTACGCTTACGATGAAGTTTATGCTCCGTATGTGAAGTCTAACCCTGCAAAAAAATGACTATATGGCTAGGCTATGCAAATAAATAAAAATAGAGGCTTGTGGCATGTTTTGTTTTATTAAAATCTTTATTCGAATTTGCAGTATTTTATTGCTATCCGTTTTGTTAACGCAGTGTGGTGGTGGTGGTTCTAGTAGCGGTTCATCAGGAAGCGGCTCGGCTGGTGCATCAAATTATACACTTACCCTTAGTTTTGAACGAATTGAAACAGGGGTATTAAATCCATTTAAAGTAACCGTTGCATTATTAGATGCTGGTGTGGCAGTTGTTGGAAAATCGCAAGACTTAAATATTGTGCTTGGGCGTGGTTCGTTAGGTAGTGTTAGTGAAGTATCAACTGGCCGGTATGAATTCATTGTCACTCCAAGTCAAACGGGTGAATATGCGGTAACGGTAAGTTTTAGCAATACATCAATAACAAGAACAGCTTTAGTCTTAACAAAAGTGAATTCAGCTTGGCAGCAACCTATGGCAGTGTCGGGTTTAGTCAATACCGAAGGATATGAAGACGGTATTACCATCTCTCCCAATGGTGAATATTTGTTTGTTCAATATGGCCCAATATATTTTTCAGGTATATTTTTATCTCAAGTGCCAAGAAGTAATGGTGGCTGCGGGGGGGATCGTTTAGCCCCCAATCGTTGTACACATGATTGGATAGATAAGGTTAAAGGTCCGATTACCGCACCTGAAAGACCCGGATTTTTTGATGGGCGTATGTTGGATGGGAAATTTCTACATAATGCGAATTCATGGGCAGTCGGCACTGAGCAGTCCCCCATCTTTGCGCCAAGTACCATGTTCTATGGTTTCAAACGTCAAGCTGACGGCAGTTATGCCGAGCCTTTTTATTTAGCCTTTGAAGATGAGAATGATGCCATTATTAATCCCTCTGGCTTAAGTTTTGTTAGTAATGCCAATGGAACGACAACCGTTGCCTTTGCTATGGATGAACCATTAAGTACCAAGGTTATTGACCTTGATGCTGATGGTATCGCGGATGTTGAAAGCTTAGCTGATATTTTTACTATCGACTTAACCTTTGGCTCCAATACCAGTCTCGGTAAATTTGTTCCTTCTGGAACGGTGGGCACTGCTCCGATACGTGATAGTTTTTTTCCCTCAACTGTTATTAATTTTGGTTTAAAAGGTATTAATGGTAATGCGGGTACCCAAGGCAATCCCCATTTATATCAAGAAACGGGGGTGATTAAATCTATTTGGACTGATGACGAACGTGATACAGACGGTGACCGAGGCGATTTATCAAGTTATGTTTTAACCGCGGGGAATTATTTAAGTGGTAGTTGGACGAAAGTTGTATTGCCGAGTGCTATAAATAAACCACTACCGAGTAGTGAAATACAACCATTTTTTACAGGCAGAGGTCTTTACTACACACACTTGAGTGATAGCGGCGACTTACCCGAAATTTATTATAATGCATACAGTGGAAATTCGAATGCTACTGATTACAGTAATAATAATAAATGGAGCGCGACAGAAAAAATACTAGAAGTTGGTGCTGCCGATAGTATAGGGAAAATTACGGCTATAGGTGAACCCACCATAGCCATTATTGATAACAAAGAAGTTTTATATTTTGTTTACGGATATATTCGTGGCTATGACGCGGTATCTGGTTTGGCCGATATTGATATGCAGGCAGGTTATATAAAAAAGAAATAGTTACATTTTTAAACTTACTTCAAAACAAACCCAGCCGTTATTTTGTTGTACAAAAATATGCTCAGGTCTTGCCCCGTGCCTCTGCATTAATGCAGAGCAACAAGAAATACTACCTAAAGGGGGCTGAGCCAATGCCAGTAAGTTAAGTACTAAAGCATTGCATATATTCATCGGGTCGAACCAAGCTAATTTATTGATAGTTAAGAATTAAATCGAAAATAATAGCTATATTTTTGCCTTAAAGCAGACTTTTTAAGCCTAAAATACGTCTTTTAAGAGATATTAACTAAAGAGCCCGACTTTTATGATTGCCTCCATTCCGTATCCCAAGCTCAGGTTATTTAGTGCCGTTAAATCTATTTACAGTCCTTATTAATTGACTTTTTTGTCAATATTTATGTTTTAATGGCTTAAATCAACTATAATTGATGATATGGTCAATTAATTAGGCTGAATGTGAAACCAAAACCAGAGCAACAACAGGCGTTTGAGCAGTTACTAACTGAGGTGTTACAGCGTGGTGTCGAACAGGGCATGGACGCTAAAACTATGGCGAAGCGCTTGCCTGTTTCTGCGGAGACCCTGTCGCGTATCAAAGGCCGCAAGAATGCGGATTTTGCCACGCTTGATGGCCTGGGGCGTCTGGTTGGTTTGCGGCTGGCGTTTGTGCCGGATGATGATGCACTGGAAACCATCCGTAAAGGCGAGTTTTTTTAAGTGGCCATAAGCAGTGACAAACACGCGGTTATCTGGACGCGCAGCAAAGACGGCCCCTTAAAAATGGCTGATATGGTGGTGACTCCGCAACAGACTCGTTTTAGCTATACCCATGACTTTATCGACTACAATGCAAGTTATCGTGACAAGCAGCTTGCCGGTGGGGTGTCGTTGTTAGCGCCGCCGCAGCAATATAAAACCGAGCAGGTGACGTATGCGGCTAAAGACAGTATTCCGCTGTACCCGCGTTTTATGAGTATGTTACCGGCACGGAATGAAAATAATATTCAACGTCGTCTATACACCCGCCTGTTAGAAAAAAGTGAATTGCCGCCTAATCCGGGTTTGGATACCGACTGGGAAATTTTATTGTTATCGGCGCATAACGGCATTGGTCATTTAGATGTTTTTCGTGATGACCGAGTCGCTGAGCATTATTACCATCATCCTGGACAACGCAATCTGCTTACATCGCGGTCGGCTTACTGGCAACAAATTCAGGCTGAGATTCAAAACACCGTGTACGATCTTGACTCGGTCGACTTACTCGATGCCTTCGGCCCCACGCCCTCGGTTGGAGGCATGATCCCAAAAATACTGGTGGCCATACCCGATACCCAAGCCGGCGATATTCAACCCAATATCCAATCTGGCACCCATCGCTGGCAGGGTGAGTTTGCTAGCCCCGGCACTGCCGAAGTAGATGGCGTAAAGTACGTTGATGTGATCCTTAAAATAGAACCGAGCGGCTACGAAGGCGTGTTGACACTTGAAGCGCACTGTCTTGGTTTGCATCGGCAACTCGGGTTTGAGGTGCCACCATTCTGGCTGACGAATATTGATGGTATGCGGGTATTGGCGGTGAAACGTTTCGACCGGTCTGAACAGGGTTACCCCATCCCGATGGAATCGTTTTATTCAGTTTTTGCGATTGGCGACAAATATTTTCAAAGCAACGCCGACACCGACCTGGAAGAGCTGGCGCATCGAATTGCACGTATCGGCAAGCTGGCAAATTTAGACGTGCGCGCCACGCAACAGGAATTATATAAACGTTTACTGGTCGCCCTGTTTACTGGCAACGGCGATTTGCATTTAGAAAACCTGTCTTTCATAGGTGGAGCCGGGCAAGTTAAGCTCGCGCCGGTTTACGATCCCGCCCCGATGCGCGCCTGGTCACGGCATAATACTCGTTTTGCGGTGCCGCTTGTTTTTGATGATAAGGTCGGTGGTTTGCGCGAAAATATCATTAAGCTTGGCGAAGCCTACCAATACACTAAAAAACAGGCGACTGATTTACTTGAAGAGTTTGCCGAAAAAACCAGGGGCTATGTTTTTAATATTGATGCGCTAAAAAATGTGCCGCAGCAAAATAAAACTTTACTGATCGATACTGTAAAAGCCGAACGCAGTATTTTATTAGGCTCAAAACTCAAATCAATCTGAATCAAGCAAGCGTTCAATTTTTTCTGCGGGTAGTGGTTCACTAAACAAAAATCCCTGTGCGACTTCGCAGCCAATATCTTTTAGGAATAAAAACTGCTCTTCCAGCTCAACCCCTTCGGCAACAACTTTCATGCCTAAGGTATGTGCCATGGTGACAATGGCTTGCACAAAGGCCTGGTCTTTTTCTGAGTGATGCAGCTTTTTAATAAACGCACGATCTATTTTAAGATTGTCGATGGGCATGGTTTGTAGGTAGCTTAATGACGAGTAACCCGTGCCAAAGTCATCAATAGAAATATTGACACCGAGCTTTTTTAATTTATGTAATATTTCAATGGACTTATCAATCGTACTCATCGCAGTTGATTCTGTTATTTCGAGATCAAGTTGAGATGGTTTTATTCCAGATTTCTTAATGGCATTTTTTACCGCCGAAAGTAAATTACTATGTGCAAATTGTCTGGGCGATAAATTAACACTGATAGAAATCTTCTTAAAACCTTCGCGCTGCCATTGCATAATTTGTTCACAGGCTGTCACTAGCGCCCACTCGCCAATCGAAACGATTAACCCCGACTCTTCTGCAACAGCGATAAAATCAAAGGGTGAAACCATACCCAGTTTTGGGTGATGCCAGCGCAATAAGGCTTCAACACCAATAATATGACGCTCTTCATCAATCATATTTTGTGGCTGGTAATATAATTCTAATTCATTATTAGTGAGTGCTTCGTGTAAATCCTGCTCTAGTACCAGGCGTTGCTTGGAGCGCCTGTTCATATCGGAGTTAAAATATTCGTACTGGTTGCCGCCATTTTGTTTGGTGTAGTACATGGCAATGTCGGCCGAGGTAAGCAAGCCATTTACGTTTTTATCATCGAGCGGGTAGATGGTTATGCCGATGCTGACGGTAGTAAAAACTTTATGCCCTTCGAGAAGATGCGGGCAGGCAATTGAATCGAGTATGTTTTGCGCAATTCGGTCAACGGTTGTGATATGTTTTATATCTTCGAGCACAATGGCAAATTCGTCGCCGCTGACGCGACAAACGGTATCACTACTGCGCACGTTTTCTTTGAGCCGGTTGGCAATGGAGATGAGTAAACTATCGCCGATAACATGACCGAGTGAATCATTAATGGGTTTAAAGCGATCACAATCGATAAATAACACGGCCATCAGCACTTCATTTTCTTTTGACATCTGAATGGCCTTTTTTATCTGGCCATTTAATAAACGCCGATTAGGTAGACCGGTTAAATGGTCATAAAAAGCCTGGCGTTCAATATCTTCTTGGTAGCGCTCGGTTTTTGCTTCATTGATTGAGATAAGCCTTAAAGTAAAAAAGATAATCGCGATACAAATAAGGATAACGATAATAGAAACGATCCACATGACGATAACTATTTGTCGGTAGTTATTGCTGTTTTCCTTGATGGCTTTCTGGTTTTCGAGTTGTTGCAATTCCTGCAGTTGTAACAGAATAGCTAGCACTTGATCCTGTAATGGTTCCGCTTCTGAAATAAGTAACCGTTGGGCTTGCTCAAAATCACCAAAATTAACCAGATCGGCAATTTGATTGTGCAGCGGGCCAACAAGTGCGGATATAGCGGCTTGCTCATCAAACAACTTTTTTTCGATGGGGCTAAGCTCGGTTGTCAAAAACTGCTCCCATGCCAGCATAAATTTGCCACCATTTAAGTGCATCTTATTCAACGATTTTTCAAATTCACCGGCATCATCAAGAATAATCATCCTGAATAGGCTAACCGTTCTTTCTCGTGCCGACTGGTACATTTTGTTCACAAGCTGGATTTTAAGGTTATTGGAATTAACAATATGGTCGAGGCGTGATTTGCTTTTATTTAAATGGCTGACCCCAATGGTTATCAGCAGAGTCATTAGCAAAAGAATTGAGCCAAAGCCAAGCAGGATGATTATCTTTGATTTTGACATTAAGGTTGATTCACCGAAAAAGCATGGGTAACGGAATTCAGGTTTGGCTTGCTATAGTTATATCGACCAAAGTACGGTTATTTTTAGCTATTTCGAGATGAATTTATGCTGTCATTGACGGCATGGGAATGGTGTTTGTATTAGTTTTGTTTGTAGTCGGCGTAGGACTTTTCTTCGATTAAATCGGAGCCTAGTTTCAGGTTTATTTCACGTTTTATTTGCGCACGGGTGTCATTTTCAAAATACACGCTGCGGGCTAAATCAATAAACCCCTGGTCAAAGCTTTGTTGACGTTCTTTGTCACGAATATCGTCTTCAATCACCCAAAGTTTTTCGTTAATGCTTTTTAACGCGACGAGTTCAGCCTGAATATCAATTTTAGATGCCGGGCATGCCTGCCAGGCACGGGTGGCGCTGTCTAATTCGTTTTGTATGTTTTGCAGTTTATCTTTATCACTAATGCGCTCTTTTTTAATTTCTAAAATAGTCAGTTTATCAAGAAATTCACCATAGGAAATGGTTGCCTGGATTGTCATGTGGTTGAACCCTTTAAATAATATTATGCTGCATTATAGCCGACTGTGTTGGCGGAATAATGCTTTATCGATAGCTTCTTTTACGATTATTTTTGTTGCCATTGTTCTTGTTATGGCGAGGTGGGCCTTTTTTTCTTGGCGGGAAGATGGGGGCTTTAGGTTTGACCAGTAATTCCTCAGTAATGGATTCGACCGGAATTTTGCTATCGATATATTCTTCAATTGCGGGCAATGAAAAAACGGAATCTTCGCAGGCAAAACTAATTGCTTCACCCGATGCCCCTGCGCGTGCGGTTCGACCGATGCGATGTACATAATCTTCCGCATCGGATGGCAGATCATAATTAATCACATGACTGACTTCCGGAATATGCAAACCCCGTGCGGCCACGTCAGTGGCAACCATGATGTTCAATTCGCCGTCAGTAAAACGTTGTAACAGGCTTAGGCGTTTCTTCTGTGGCACATCGCCGGAGAGCAGCGCAACTTCATAGCCGTTACCGGCAAAAAAGGCCGATACCTTTTCGGTGGCACGTTTGGTATTACAAAACACCACGGCCCGATCGATATGGTGTACTTTAAATAAACCCAATAATAAGGGAATCTTTTCATCATTTGCCGGGTAGTAGAGCATTTGCTTTATCTGGTCAGCGGTGATCTGATCAGGGGCAATTTCAACCCGTTCAGGTTTGTTCATATGGTCGTAAGCGAGCTCGGAAACCCGATGCGACAAGGTGGCCGAAAACAGCATGCTAAGTCGGTTTTCCGGCGTCGGCATACGGCGGAATAAGTAGCGGATATCGTCGATAAAACCCAGATCGAACATGCGATCCGCTTCGTCGAGTATCATTACTTCGATGGATTTCAAGTTGTAGACATGTTGCTTAAAGTAATCGATTAGTCGCCCGACCGTACCAATGAGTACATCAATTCCAGCTTCAAGGGTTTTGCGTTGCGAATCATAACCGGTGCCACCGTAAACTACAGCAAGCCGAATTCCAGTAAATTCGCCGAGCTTTTCAGCATCATTATAAATTTGCTGGGCAAGCTCACGCGTTGGTGCAAGAATAATGGCTTTGGGGTTGGGGTTGGCTGCGCTAGCTTCTTTGTTTTGGAGTAATTTATGGAACATGGGCACCAAAAACGCCGCACTTTTACCGGTGCCGGTTTGTGCCTGTCCAGCAACATCTTTGCCCAGCATAGCTATGGGAATGGTTTCAGCTTGTATTGGTGTACAATTAGTAAAACCTGTGTTTTCAATCCCTTTTAATAATTCCGGCGCAAGCCCCAAACTGGCAAAAGAGGTATCTGTTAAGTGGTTTGTTGTCATAGCCGCACAGCATAACAAACCTGACCGCTAAAATCCTGTTTGCACTAGTAATGGCTTGGCTTGCGGCATATTAGGAAGGTTCCATTTAGAATTGATACGGCAGAATAACGGATTGGTTTGCACGGATTGCTTAAAAATGCTTTTCAAGTAAAGCAAGCTCTGCTAAATTTGCACTCATGGGGAACTGGTCTTTGCTGGTTCTGTCGAGCCAGGCTATTTTACAATGGGCTCATACTTGAAGGAGAATAAATCTTGAGCGATAAGATAAGCTACGTTACCGATGATACTTTTGAAGCTGAGGTGGTTAATACCGATGGCCCCGTGTTGGTAGACTATTGGGCTGATTGGTGTGGGCCTTGCAAAATGATAGCACCCATCCTAGATGAAATTGCTGAAGAGTATGATGGCAAGCTCAAAATAGCAAAGCTAAATATTGATGAAAACCCGAATACGCCACCTAAATTTGGTATTCGTGGTATTCCAACATTAATGATTTTTAAAGGTGGTAATGTCGAAGCGACTAAGGTGGGCGCCGTTTCTAAGTCTCAGTTAACCGCTTTTATTGACAGTAATCTGTAGTTATTTTATATCCGGTCTCAAGCAATAAATTAATTCGCCTCTGAGACTGGACGAATTAGGGTTTTAGTGTTACTTTTAACCCATCACCAACGCATTTTCTGAATTCATTGACCTTTATTTTCATCACAACCCAGTGTTCTTATTATGACTTTAGCGTTTTATATGGCCTGGAAAAATAAGTGCAAGTCTCTAGAATGCTAAATACCTTGGTTAAAATACCTGAAAAAAGAATTCCCACAAGCAAATTAAGCAAGTCTAAACAGCAATTATAAAACACTAAAGCAAAATATGATTAAACGTATCCTGCGTTTGTCTTAAAACTAAAATCATTCAACCACCCACAATCTAAAGACGTATTCTATGAATTTAACTGAACTGAAAAAAACCCCCGTCCATGAATTAGTAAAAATCGCTTCTGAAAGCGGTATTGATGGAACCTCCCGCTCTCGCAAACAAGATATTATTTTTTCTATTCTTAAAGCGCACGCCAAAAAAGGCGAAGATATACACGGCGATGGTGTACTAGAAATTTTACAGGATGGTTTTGGTTTTTTACGTTCCGCAGAGAGTTCGTACCTCGCCGGCCCAGATGATATTTATGTTTCCCCTAGCCAAATTAGACGTTTTAGCTTACGCACAGGTGACACCGTTGCTGGAAAAATTCGACCACCGAAAGACGGTGAGCGTTATTTTGCTTTGTTAAAAGTAAGTGAAATCAACTTCGACGTCCCTGAAAACAGCAAAAAGAAAATTTTATTTGAAAACTTAACCCCATTACACCCTAATGAGCGGCTCATAATGGAAACGGGTAATGGCAGTACCGAAGACATCACCGCTCGAGTTATCGATTTAGCGTCACCTATTGGTAAAGGCCAACGTGGTTTGATTGTATCGCCGCCAAAAGCCGGTAAAACAATGATGCTGCATGATATTGCCCATTCTATTTCCCTCAATCACCCTGAGTGCCATCTGATAGTGCTGCTGATTGATGAGCGCCCGGAAGAAGTAACCGAAATGTCTCGCTCGGTTAAAGGTGAAGTGGTCTCGAGTACCTTTGATGAACCTGCTAGCCGTCATGTGCAGGTGGCTGAAATGGTTATCGAAAAGGCCAAGCGCCTGGTTGAGCACAAAAAAGATGTGGTGATTTTACTCGATTCAATTACCCGCCTGGCACGTGCCTACAATACGGTTATTCCATCGTCCGGCAAGGTGTTAACCGGTGGTGTGGATGCTAATGCCCTACAACGCCCAAAACGTTTCTTTGGTGCGGCACGAAATATCGAAGAAGGTGGCTCTCTCACCATTCTGGCCACCGCGCTGGTTGAAACCGGCTCGCGCATGGATGACGTAATTTACGAAGAATTTAAAGGCACGGGCAATATGGAAGTGCATCTGGATCGTAAGATTGCTGAAAAACGTATTTTCCCTGCGATTAATATTAATCGTTCCGGTACCCGCCGTGAAGAATTGCTGACTAAATCGGACGAACTGCAAATGATGTGGATTTTACGCAAGGTCGTTCATGAAATGGATGAAATATCGGCGATGGAATTTATCTTCGACAAATTAAAAGCCAGCAAAACAAATGCTGAGTTTTTTGATTCCATGAAGAGAAAAAAATAGGAAGAGAAAAAAATAGGAAGAGAAAAAAATAGACAATAACCAATTCCTGGCCAGTGCATAAGCGCTCAATATCTTATCCTGAGTTCAGGTTAGTTAGATGTAGCCGGTTTATGCTAAATAGCCTTTTTCTCAATTCAACCTTGTAATATCTAAGCTTTTGAAAATTCAAGTAAAATATTTTCTTTTTTGTTCGTTTTGAAAACCCCTTTTAATTCAATGCAGTGACACTCTTTTCAAAGGTAGTTCATGAAAAGTCGACTCTAAGCTTTTTGACAAAAGTTTAACGCTCACGCAAAATTCCTTATACATACAGCGCGAATTTTAAGTCTTTATGGAAGATATTGAGTTCGTTAATGTCATTATTTAAGGTGTAAAAGCAGGTACCGAAAATGAATGAGAGTCAAACAGAATTAGAATCAAGCAAACTGAATTTTGAATCCTGGATGGAGCTTTGGCAGGATAGCCCGGCAACATTTGAGTATTTACGAACCAAGCGTATTAATGCCTTTATCGAAAAAGCGCCTGAAGCTTACCGTGAGCGATTACGCTGTTTGCAGTGGAAGATTGATAGAGTGCGTGAACGCGCAGCTAATCCATTAGCGGCAACCATCGCTATTTCTGAAATGATGTGGGACTCTTTTAACGCCTTAGGTGCAAAATACCGTGAGCTAGCAACTGTTCTTGAAGGTGGCCAGCCTATGCGTCCTAATCGTAGCGCGACAGTTTTACCCTTTAATCGAGCTGCTTTTGCCCGAAGCTAGTTTTAATTGGTTCTGGTAAAGCAATAAACACTAAAATTTCTCCAAAATGTAGGGGAATGCGCTTGCTGTTAAGCGGCCTTTTACGTATTATTGCCGACTGTTTTTAGTATGGTGCTGGAAATAACCGTGAGTGTTGTCTAGTTTCGATAATCACGCAATCTTTCTCCAGTGGCGATACGACTTAATAAATTAACGAGGCACACCATGAAAGCTGAAATCCATCCAAATTATTCTGACGTAGCGGTAACCTGTAGCTGCGGCAATACTTTTAATACTCGCTCAACAGCCGGTAAAGAAGCGCTAAGCATTGAAGTTTGCTCAAGCTGCCATCCTTTTTACACGGGTAAGCAAAAAATTGTTGATACCGCGGGTCGAGTTGATAAATTCCGTCAAAAATACGGTATGTCATCAAAATAGAACTGATGTTTATTTGCAGTACAAGAAAGGCGCTCAGGTTGAGCGTCTTTTTTATTGCGGCGGCGGTTTTTAGCGGCAGTATATTTTTTAGCGGTTTAGTCTTCGCTGGTTGTAGTGTAAAAAAATATAATGAAGCGGTTCGCGTATTACGGGTAACCGATGGTGATACGGTTGTTTTAACCGATAAAAGAAAAATACGCCTTATTGGTATTAACACGCCCGAACTGGCGCACTACCCCAAACCTGCCGAAGCCTTTTCACTACAGGCCAAACGTTTTGTTGAAGCTTCGATCAGGCCAAATAAAAATGTCTATCTGAAGTATGGCGCAGAGCGAAAAGATCATTACGGGCGGGTGCTGGCACATTTGTTTTTAAACGATGGCCGCAATCTAAATGCGATGTTAGTGGAAAACGGCCTGGCAAGCGCTGTTGTTTTTCCGCCCAATTTAAATTTAGTCGATTGCTACTTCAGGGCAGAGAGAAAAGCGAAAAATAACCGGCGCAATATATGGGCGCATGCCTATGGCCAATATCGGGATGCTAATAAAGTAGCCAAAAAAGGTTATGCCTTTATTAAGGGGAATGTCATTCGTGTGGGGCGTAGCCGTGATTCGGTCTGGTTACAGTTAGCAACAAAATTTACCGTGAGAATAAAAAAAAGAGACTTTAAGTATTTCCCAGGGCTGGATTTAAAAAAAATAACCACCGAGCAATTAAAGAATAAAAAAATATATTTGCGTGGCTGGGTTTACAAATGGAAGCGATCATTTTATGTGCAAGCGCGGCATGCTTATATGATGCAAGTGCTAGCAAAATAATTTTGTAGTTAACCTTAGATAGAAAAATATTTTATTTATTGCGGGCTATAATTTTCATATAGCGAAATATTTTTTTTGTTCGTTTAACAAATCGGCGCGTTTTAGTTTTTGGGTTATGTTTTTTAGGGCTTGGTAAGGTTGCCGCTAGTTCTGCCATTTGCCATTTAGAAAGTGTATGTATCGATACGCCATAGTAGTATTGCGCAGCCGCTTCGACACCAAAAATTCCTCTACCAAACTCGGCCACGTTTAAATATATTTCCAGTATACGTTGTTTACTTAGTTTGAGTTCCATACCGATTGTTAAAATTAGTTCATGCCATTTTCGTAAGGGATTACGAGCTGGATTAAGAAACATATTTTTAATCGTTTGCTGTGAAATGGTGCTAGCGCCATATTTAAACTTCATATGTTCAACGTTGTATTGCATTGCATCCTTAAGAGCATCAAGGTCGAATCCTGTGTGCTGATAAAAGCGAGAGTCTTCCGCAACGATAACCGCGTTACGCATATGGTATGGGATCCAGTTCATTGGAACCGGTTTCCAGCGTAAAGCAGGTAATTCAGGTTGTTTTTTTAGCTTGTTTTCATAAGCCTGAATAAATTTTGTTTTTTTGACCACGCCACGGCCAAACTCAGACCAGTCAGGCCAGATAGTGCTGATATAGAAAATGTCGAGGACTAATAACAGCATTAGTGCACGTGTTAAGATACGCAAATATTTAAAATATTTTGTTTTTGATTTTCGGCGATGACGCCTTTTAAATAGCCAGCTCTTCATTGCAGGTGGTTTTGGGAAATCCTACCAATATACTCTAGATTAGTTATACTTTAGCAAAATAATAATTAAAAACACGTGTTATTTGTCAGTCATAATATCTATGCCTGTTGGCGATAGAGAATGCCATTGTATTCGCCGGAGGCGCATGATCAAGCTATTTCATCTTAAATTAAAACTAATAAGAATATTTGTTTTATATACGAGTTTCGCTGCGGGGTTTGCCTATAGCGCGGTGGTATATTCTTCTGAAAATGTTTTGACTGTGGGTGTGGTACCGCAATTTGATCAGCGACAATTGTTTAGAAACTGGAAGCCAATTTTGGTAGAGCTGGAAAAAATAACTAGCTTTAAATTTAAGTTGGTTGGTAGTGCTAAAATCCCGATTTTTGAAAAGCAATTTAATCAGGGTATTTATGATATTGCCTATATGAATCCATACCATGCTTTAAAAGCGTATGCCTCACAGGGATATATTCCATTGGTACGTGATAAGGTGAAAATTAAAGGTGTTTTGGTTGTTAATAAAAAAAGCCCGATAACCTCAGTAAGGCAACTAGCGAATAAAACAATCGTCTTTCCATCACCTAATGCATTGGGCGCATCATTATTAATGCGTTGCATTTTAATAGAAAAATTTAATTTAAAGTTTAAATCAAAGTTTGTGCATACACACAGTTCGGTGTATTTACATGTTGCAAAAAATCTTGTAGCGGCCGGCGGGGGAGTTGATAGAACGCTTGTGCGCGAAGCAAAAGCTTTGCAGGATCGGTTGCGTATAATTTATACAACACCTGAAATTGTTGGCCATCCAATGGTTGTTCATCCTCGTATTCCAGATGCTAAACGACAGGCTATAAAATTGGCTCTGTTTAAATTATTTGCAACGGATAAAGGCAGGGAATTATTTAAACATATCCCGATTAAAGAAATGATTCCTGCCAGCATTGAAGATTACCAACCCTTAGTTAAATACAACCTCGACAAATACTCCAAAAAATAATTAGCCCATATGAATATCCGCTCAAAATTTTTAATTCCTTTATTTTTACTGGTCGGTGCGCTGGTTCTTTATGTTCAATATGTCTGGTCGCCAAAATTATATAGTCATATAAAAGTGGAAGATACCGAGCATTTGCAGGCACATTTAAAAACTGTGGTTGATGGCCTGGTGCCGTTAATACTGGATGACCAGCTTGATGCGGTTTATAACAATTTGAATGAAGTAATGAAGTCAAATTCGGATTGGCGATTACTTTATTTGTATGATGCTAAGGGTAATATTCTTTATCCTTTAGAGTCGAGTGAATCTTTAAGTATGATGAGTGACTTTGAGATATTGCTAAAGCAGCCGGTAAACTATATGGAGCATAATTTAGGCGAGCTTGTTGCCATTATTGATATCGAGTACGACTATAAACAGATCATGCGCTTCCAAAATGAAATGCTGAAAATTCTTTTGCTGGTGTTGGGGCTATTTATAATCGCAATGGTTTTTCTGGTTCGATTTATTATACATAAACCATTATTTAAACTTGTAGAGGCGTCTGACAGCATGGCAAAGGGACAGTTTAAAATGGATTTGCCTGTTGCTGGAAAGGATGAGATAGGCCGATTAGTCAGTAGTTTTTCTTCCATGCGCGAAGCGATAAAAGCCTATCAGGTCAAATTGAAAAAAGAAATTAATGAGCACAAAAAAACAACACGGGAACTTATTACAGAAAAGGAACGTGTTACGTTTCAGGCGGAACATGATGCTTTAACCGGTTTGGTTAATCGTCGTGAGTTCGAAAATAAATTAAACAGATTACTGCGGCTTGCTGTTAAGGAAAACACCAGCCACGCAATGCTCTATATTGATTTAGACCAGTTTAAAGTTGTCAATGATACCTGTGGGCACGTGGCCGGCGATGCGTTGTTAAAACAATTGAGTGCTATGTTAGTGCATAAAATTCGTGAGGATGACACACTTGCAAGACTCGGTGGTGATGAATTTGGTTTGCTTATTGAACATTGTTCGCTTGATGATGCGGAAACAATAGCAATTCAGTTAAAAGAACAAATACAGAAGTTTCATTATGAGTGGAACGGTAGTGTTTTTCGAATTGGTGCGAGCATTGGTCTGGTTGCTATCAATAAAAACAGTTTCTCGGTTGACCTTATTATGAGTGCTGCAGACACTGCCTGTTATGCGGCAAAGGACACCGGACGTAATCGGGTACACGTTTATAAGCCGGATGATAAGGACGTGGTTACCCGCTACGGCGAAATGCAATGGGTTGCAAAAATAACCCGGGCGTTAGATGAAGAGCTCTTTGTTCTTTATCAACAGGGAGTCATGTTATCGGAATCGCCGCATGACAAACTGGAGTACTACGAAATTCTTATTCGAATGAAAGCGGATGATGGTAGTTTGATACCCCCGGGTGCTTTTTTGCCCGCTGCTGAGCGCTATAATCTGGCACCTGAGATTGATCGCTTTGTGGTTGAAAATGTATTCAAGCACATTAGTGATAATAGTAATGCTGCCAGAGTGAGTTATGGAATAAATTTATCGCAAATGTCGATTGGCGAAGAAAGTTTTCTGGCTTTTATTTTACAACAGTTTAAAAAATATAATATATCGGGTAAGGATATATGCTTTGAAATTACAGAAACAGCCGCGGTTAAAAATTTAAATATTGCCGTGCATTTTATTCAGGCCTTACGACAGTATGGCTGTCGTTTTGCTTTAGATGATTTTGGTCGAGGTTTATCGTCTTTGGTCTATCTAAAGACACTACCGGTTGATTATCTAAAAATTGATGGTTTGTTTGTAAAGGACATTACCAGTGATGCGGCTGATTTGGTAATGGTAAAAAGTATCCATGAAATAGGTCATGTGATGAATATGAAAACAATCGCAGAGTTTGTTGAAAATGAAGAAATTTATTTGCAGTTAAAGGAAATTGGCGTGGACTGTGTGCAAGGTAACTGGCTTGGTTTGCCTGTTGAGTTAATTAAGAGCTGATGTCGAATAGGTTATTGATAATAAGGCTCTGACTTTATTTGTTTTTGATTTAACTTGTCCTTAGGTTTAACGGGTCTTTAGATTTAAATAACCTGAACTAGGGATAACAAATTCCGTGGTTTTCCATCGGACAGGAAGTTGGGGGGGAGGCAATAAAGACACGCAAAACACGCCATCCCTGGCTGCTCGACTGCCGCGTCCTTGCGGCAGACGGTCTTTATTGCCTCCCCCCCAACTTCCTGTCCTCGCATTAGTGGATTTTAATGACTGAGCTCTCTTATCCCGAGTTCAGGTTAAATAGCTTCAAGCGATTCAATTGGCCAACGTGCAGTGGCCGAGAAATCAAGCCCCTGTCGTTGCCCGGCAAGTAGCCGTTGGCAACCGGCATAGGCAATCATGGCACCATTATCAGTACAAAATTCAGGCCGCGGATAATAAACCTGGGTGTTTAATTTGATGCCCAGTTTGTTGAGTTGTTCACGCAGGTGGCGGTTGGCGCTGACGCCACCTGCAATCACCAGAGTATGTAAGCCAGTTTGTTCTAACGCGCGTTTACATTTTATTGCAATGGTGGCGACCACAGCTTCCTGAAAGGCGTAAGCCAGATCAGCCCGAGTCTGACTGGATTGATCCGATTTTTTCCAGGCCGTGAGTGCGGCCGTTTTTAAGCCGCTAAAACTAAAATCGAGTCCGGGGCGATCAGTCATGGGGCGTGGTAGTTTAAAACGACCTGGCGTACCCGATGTGGCTAGTTTGGCGAGTGCTGGCCCACCGGGGTAGCTTAAGCCCATCATCTTGGCGGTTTTATCGAAGGCTTCGCCTGCGGCATCATCGATGGATTCGCCGAGCAAAGTATATTCGCCGATGCCGAGTACCGAAATAAGCTGGGTATGGCCACCGGAAACCAGTAAGGCCACAAAAGGGAATGGTGGTGGATTATCTTCGAGCATGGGCGCCAGCAGGTGGCCTTCCATATGGTGTACGCCAATGGCGGGTTTGTCCCATGCGTAAGCCAGGGAGCGACCTATTGCACTACCAACTAGCAGAGCGCCCAGCAGTCCGGGCCCACGGGTATAGGCGATACCATCTATATCATTTGGTGTTAGCCCCGCCTGTTGGATGGCCTGGTTGATTAAAGGGATGGTTTTTCGCACATGGTCGCGCGAAGCCAGTTCTGGCACCACGCCACCGTATTGGGCATGTAGCTCAATCTGGCTGTGTAATACGTCGGCGAGAATGCCTTTTTTGCTGTCGTAAATGGCCACACCTGTTTCATCACAGGAGGTTTCTATTCCTAAAACACGCATAATGTCTACCGATAGCCTTAATTCGTTAATTTAGGGGCTGTTTTTTGTGAAAATTGAAGAAAATGGCGCTTTAATGCCTGATCTCTTTGCAATGTGAGCCGGGTACGTTTAAAATTACGCGCCTTTTTGCCCATTATAGTTAAAAAGGCCTGGAGAGATCGAGCAACAATTCGAATTTCTAATTAAGTTTTAAAAATATAAGGAATACCAATATTATGCCTTTTGTGAAGGTTAAAGAAAACGAACCTTTCGACGTTGCATTACGTCGTTTTAAACGTTCTTGTGAAAAAGCCGGTGTATTATCTGAAGTTCGTCGTCGCGAATTTTATGAAAAGCCTACATCAATTCGTAAACGTAAACTTGCTGCGGCTGTAAAACGTCATCAGAAGAAAATGTCTCGCGAACGTTCACGTTTAGTTCGTCTGTACTAGTTTAAGATAAGATAAGTTATCTCTAGGATAAGATATCTAAGATAAGTTATCTAAGATAAGATAATTTTTAGCTTTCCTGATTTAATTTAAGTAAGCCTGAATCGATAATAATTTCTTTTCAGGCCGTTTTACTTAACAAATTAAGTTCCGAAAAGTTAAGAGACACCTTAGTTTATGTCTGATCTAAAAAACACAATCAATGACGATGTAAAAACTGCAATGCGCGCTAAAGCAAAAGAGCGCCTTAAAACATTGCGTTTAATTACCGCGGCCATTAAGCAAATTGAAGTTGATACTCGAGCAGAGTTAGACAACGATGCGGTGATTGCTGTTTTAGAAAAAATGCTCAAGCAACGCAAAGATTCTATTGAACAGTTTGAAAAAGCCGGACGGGATGAATTAGTCGCAATTGAAAAAGCCGAAGTGCTTATCATTAAAGAATATATGCCTGAGCAAATGTCTGATGCCGAAGTCGACGCATTAATCGATGCAGCCATTGCATCCATCGGAGCCGGAACCATGAAAGACATGGGCAAGGTAATGGGCATGCTCAAACCGCAACTAGCCGGTAAGGCCGACATGGGCGCGGTGAGTGGGAAAATTAAAGCGAAGTTGTCTTAAGTCTCTTTAAAATCAAAATAAGTTAACCACGAAGAGCATAGAATAGACTAAGAGAGCAAAAGATTTTTTAGCTGGAATAGTTCGCTGAGACATTGCTTGGCATATCGTGCATCCTTTTTATCTTCACCGTAGTAAAAACAAAAACCAGCAAATTTTTAATCTTTACTTCATGTTATTGAGAGTTATGTTTTATAACTCGAATGTATGCCTTGTAGGTGTCTTCATGCCCTTCGTGGTTAATAATCTTTACTAATCTAGTTATATCAGTCGCGTCTTAGTGGTAAAACCCATAAAATGCCCTCATGGTCGGTTTAATCCCACAACATTTTATTGATGACATTCTCGCCCGCACCGACATTGTCGAGGTGATTGATGCGCGGGTGCCGTTAAAAAAAGCCGGTAGTAATTACAAGGCCTGTTGCCCTTTTCATAATGAAAAAACCCCATCCTTTTCGGTAAGCGAAACCAAGCAGTTTTATCATTGCTTTGGCTGTGGTGAGAGTGGTTCGGCACTGCGTTTTTTAATGGAATATGAGCACTTGAGTTTCCCCGAGGCGGTTGAAGAACTGGCGCGAAACTTAGGCCTGGAAGTGCCGCATGAAAAAGTAACCGGTACAGACAGTAGTGGCCATGGCGCAAAAATCAAACAGGCTGATTCTCTGTATCAGCTAATGCAGCAAACCGAACAATTTTATCGCAAGCAGTTGCGTGAAAATGCAGCTGCACCCAAGGCCGTTGCTTATTTAAAACAACGTGGTTTAAGTGGCGAAATTGCAAAAGAATATGGCATGGGCTATGCGCCTGCGGGTTACGATACGGTTCTAAACGCGATGGCGGCGGGTAGCAAAACCGATATTCAGAAAAAGCTGGTTGAATTAGGTATGCTCATTCAAAAAGACAGTGGTGGGACTTATGATCGTTTTCGTGATCGTGTGATGTTCCCGATCCGTGATCAGCGTGGTCGTTGTATTGCGTTTGGTGGTCGGGTAATGGGTGATGATTCACCAAAATATCTGAACTCACCGGAAACCCCGCTGTTTCATAAGGGGCGTGAGCTTTACGGTTTATATGAAATGCGCAAAGCACTGCGTAAAATCGACAAAGTTCTAGTGGTTGAAGGCTATATGGACGTGGTGGCGCTGGCGCAATTTGATGTGCGTTATGCGGTTGCGACGCTCGGCACAGCAACCACCGCCGACCATCTGCAACGTTTGTTCCGCTTGAGCCACGACATTTACTTTTGTTTTGACGGTGACCGCGCTGGCCGCGAAGCCGCCTGGCGGGCACTTAACAATGCTTTGCCGGTGATACGCGAAGGCCTGCAAATTCGCTTTATGTTTTTACCGCAGGGTGAAGACCCTGATAGTTATATTCGCGCGAATGGTAAAACGGGTTTCGAGGCAGAACTGGCGAAGGCGAAGACTTTTTCTGAATACCTGTTTGAGAATTTATGCGCGAATATCAATATGCACAGTATCGATGGCCGGGCACAACTGGTCGAAACGGCTCGGCCACTGGTAAGCCAGCTATTACCCGGTGTGTATCGACAAATGGTGCTTAATCAACTGGCGCAATTAGCCAGAATGGAAGCGGCGGAAATTGAGTCTATTTTTCAACATCAGAGCAAGCCTCGCCGGTCGAATCGTGCTCAAG
>VAPL010066231.1_pt1 | contig 20567 bp, 23 predicted proteins | sample 3395061 | NCBI WGS metagenome assembly VAPL01 (sample SAMN08290444, study PRJNA428436) | hydrothermal vent metagenome | isolation source: Deep-sea hydrothermal vent chimney 2 | place: Pacific Ocean: Juan De Fuca Ridge | depth 2182 m m | reverse complement strand
GGAACGTCAGGCGGTGATCTTTATGTACCACCACTTTGGCGTCGAAAAATATCCATCGACCAATGTGCGACTAAAACAATTTGAGGCCCATCTCGACTTTATCGCCGACAATGGCTACCAGGTTTGGCCGCTGCAAAAGGTGGTGCAGTATCTGCGCGACGACAGGCCCTTTCCGGCGCGGGTGGTGGCCATCACCATCGACGATGCCTATATCTCCGTTTACACCGAGGCCTTCCCGCGCCTGCGCGCGCGCAGCTGGCCCTTCACCGTCTTCGTTGCCACCGATGGCGTCGATAAGCATTACACGGCCCTGATGAACTGGGCGCAGATGCGTGAAATGCAGCAGCACGGTGCCAGTTTTGCCAATCACTCCGCCAGCCATGGACACCTGATCCAGCGCCAGTCCGGTGAGGACGGCAAGGCCTGGCTGGCACGCCTTCGCGAGGATATCCAGCGTGCCCAGCGGCGTTTAAAAGAGGAACTGGGCAGTGCGCCGATGCTGCTGGCCTATCCCTACGGCGAATTCAATGCCCCGCTGGCGGATCTGGTTGCCAAGCTGGGCTACACCGCCTTCGGCCAGCAATCCGGCCCGGCCGGACTGGGTTATGACTTCCGCGCCTTGCCGCGCTTCCCCATGTCGGAACGCTTCGCTGACATGGACGGTTTTCGCACCAAGATCGCCAGCCTGGCCCTGCCGGTGATATCGGTTGAACCGTGGGAGCCTGTGATCGACGACACCAACAATCCACCGCGTCTGCGCGTAAACCTGGGTGACAGCGACGCCCGTCTCGGTCAGCTCGGCTGCTTTGTCTCCGGGCAGGGACGCGTCGACGTGGAATGGGAGGATCGTGCCGACCGGCGCTTCGTCGTGCAGGCCGCAGCAAAGCTGCCGGTGGGCCGCAGCCGCTACAACTGTACCGCGCCTTCGGCGCAGAAGGGCCGCTATTATTGGTACAGCCATCTGTGGATTCATTTGCCGGCGAACTAATCGGCTTCCATCACATCCAAATTTCGTAGGGTGGGCGCTGCCCACCAATGCAGGTTTCCGAAAAGCTGAATGGCAGGCCGTGCACACCCTACGGGACTAAAGTCATTCAGGGCTCGGCCGTTAGTATCAGCCTGTAGTGCCCCCCCAATTTGGCGCAAAAGGACAGACGCAATGAACAAGCTCGAACAATTACGCAGCATGACCACCGTGGTGGCCGATACTGGTGACATCGAATCCATCCAGCAATACCGGCCCAGTGATGCCACCACCAACCCCTCGCTTTTGTACAAGGCGGCGCAGATGCCGCAGTACCAACCGCTGGTGCAGTCGGCCATCGAATACGGCCAGGCCAAGGGCGGCAGCGAAGAACAGCGGCGTCTGCTGACGCTGGACAAGATTGCTGTCAACTTCGGCAAGAAAATCCTTGATATCGTGCCCGGCCGCGTCTCCACCGAAGTGGACGCGCGCCTCTCCTTCGACACCGCTGCCACCATCGCCCGTGCCGAGCAGCTCATCGCCCTGTACCGCGAGGCCGGTGTGGACAGCTCGCGTATCCTGATCAAGATTGCCGCCACCTGGGAAGGTATCCGCGCCGCCGAAGCACTGGAGAAAAAGGGCCTTCACTGCAACCTGACCCTGATGTTCAGTCTTGCCCAGGCCATCGGCGCCGCCGACGCGGGTGCGACGCTGATCTCGCCCTTCGTCGGTCGCATCATGGACTGGTACAAAAAGGCCGAGGGCGTGGACGGCTACGCCGCCGCCGATGATCCCGGCGTCAAGTCCGTTACCACTATTTACCAGTATTTCAAAAAATTCGACTACGCGACGGTCGTGATGGGTGCCAGCTTCCGCAACGTCGATGAAATCACACAACTGGCCGGCTGTGATCTGCTGACCATCGCCCCCGCGCTGATGGAACAACTGCAGGCCAGTGAGGGCGAGCTGCCGCGCCGGCTGTCGCCGGAGATGGCGCGTGAGGCCGATATCGAACGTATCGAACTCAACGAGGCCCGCTTCCGTTGGCTGATGAACGCGGACGCGATGGCCACGGAAAAGCTGGCCGAAGGCATCCGTGGATTTACTGCTGACACGCTGAAACTGGAACAGCTGGTAGAGGATATTGCGCGCCAGAAAGCCGCCTGAATCTGCGTAAAAAGCCCCGCTGCTTGCAGCGGGGCTTTTTTGTGCCTGCGATAAAGCGCTATAAACCGTTATAATCCCCCCTTTTCGCCGAACCCCCAGCTTTCCGGCAATCCAAACACAAGCACCACGGCAAGGCATTTTCCACAAGGTAACAACCATGCGCGTCCTTATTCAAAGCCTTTTAATCCTGTTCACTTTCGGTACCGTACTCAGTGGCTGCAGCGGCCAGTCCGACGCCCCTGCAAGCGCCGCGGGTGGCGCGCCGGCAAAGACCTACAATTGGAAGATCGTTACCACCTGGCCCCCCAATTTTCCCATCTTTCAGGAAGGCGTACAGCGCTTTGCCGATGACGTAAAGACCCTCAGCAATGGTCGTCTGAAGATCAAAGTGTTCGCCGGTGGTGAGCTGGTGCCGGCCCTGCAGGTTTTCGATGCCGTATCGCAGGGCACGGTGGAAATGGGCCACGGCGCGGGCTATTACTGGGCCGGCAAGATGTCCGCCGCGCAGTTCTTCACTGCCGTGCCCTTCGGCATGAATGCCCAGGGCATGAACGCCTGGCTGTCGGCCGGTGACGGGCTGACACTGTGGCGCGAGCTGTATGAACCCCACAACCTGGTGCCCTTCCCGATGGGCAATACCGGTGTGCAGATGGGCGGCTGGTTCAACAAGAAGATCGACTCCGTGGCCGACCTCAAGGGCCTGAAGATGCGTATTCCCGGTCTCGGTGGCAAGGTTTTTGCCAAGGCCGGCGGCACCCCGGTGCTGATGGCCGGCGGCGAGATCTATACCGCCCTGGATCGCGGCACCATCGATGCCACGGAATGGGTCGGCCCCTTCCACGATGAGCGCCTGGGCCTGTATCGCGCGGCCAAATACTACTATTATCCCGGCTGGCATGAGCCCGGCCCGGTGCTGGAGCTGACGGTCAATGCGCAGGCCTACGCCGGCCTGCCGGCGGATCTGCAAAAGGCCATCGAGGTCGCTGCATCCGATACCAATCAGTGGATGCTGAACCAGTTCGAGGCCCGTAATATGCAGGCCCTGCGCCGCCTGAAGGACGAACACAAGGTCCAGGTCCTGCCCTTCCCGGATGACGTGCTGGCTGAATTGCACCGTCTTACCGGCGAGGTGATGGGCGAGGAAGCGGCCAAAGACCCCGCGTTCAAGAAGGTCTACGAAAACTACCGCACCTTCATGATCGACCACGATGAGTGGAGCCAGCTCTCCGAGGCCGCCTACCAACGTGCACGCGGGCAGTAGACGCGGATATAATACTCACCCCCGGCTATCAAATAGGGCTGACGCGCCATGGCGCTGGCTGTACTTTTTCGCCGAGCCATTCACCACCCGCAAGCAAATAGAGGAATCCCATGACTATTGCAGAAAACAAGGTCGTCACCCTGCATTACAAGCTGACCGATAACGAAGGCGCTATCATCGACCAGTCCGACGACGGCAGCTTCCTGTACCTGCACGGCGCGCAGAACATTATCCCCGGGCTGGAAAATGCCCTCACCGGCAAGACCAGTGGCGACGAACTCAGCGTCTCCGTGTCGCCCGAAGAAGGCTATGGCGAGCGCGATGACTCCCGTGTCGCCAGCGTGCCCCGCGACCGCTTCCCTGCCGACGGCGAGATCGAGCCCGGCATGCAGTTCCATGCTCAGAGTCCCGAGGGAGAGATGAACGTGGTGACCGTCACCGAGGTCAGTGACGATACCGTCACCGTGGACAGCAACCACCCATTGGCCGGTGTCCAGCTGAACTTCGAGGTCAAGATCGTCGATATCCGCGACGCCACCGCCGAAGAGCTGGAACATGGGCACGCGCACGGCCCGGAAGGTCATCATCACCACTGAGTGATGTCTTTCAGCGGAACGTAAAAAGGGCCTCTCACTGAGGCCCTTTTTTTGTTACAGCGATTGACGACTATGCCGCGAGAATCTGTAGGAGCGGGCCATGCCCACGATGGTTTTCCTTCCCCACGGAGCTTGCCGTTTCGGACATTGTGGAGCGGCTTCAGCCGCGAATAGTGGCTGGTTTTATTCGCGGCTGAAGCCCCCACAGGATAACTCTCTTCCTTCCAGCAATCGCGGGCATGGCCCGCTCCAGTTGCTTCTTTTCAGTGGGGCGGCTCAGCGCAGGGGCGCAAGTTGGCCGGTCTCGCGATAGCGCAGATAATCGGAGAGGATCAGGGCATGGTCGAAGGCCAGCGCCGTCGGCAGCTGCTCGGGCAGAAAGGCCTGCACATGGGCGGCATCGTCGGCGGCGCGCGGTTCGCCGCTGGCCTCGGCCACATACACCGGGCTGATGGTGTGGCCGCGCGGGTCGCGGGCCGGGTCTGAGTAGCAGCCCAGCAGGGCCTTGAGCTGTACCTCAAGAGAGATTTCTTCCCAGGCCTCGCGTATCGCCGCCTGCTCCAGCCGCTCACCGACATCGACGAAACCACCCGGCAATGCCCAGCCATGGGGCGGGTTCTTGCGTTCGATGAGTAGGATGGGACGGCCGGGGCGGTCACTCATCTCGATGATGATGTCCACGGCGACCCGTGGCGTGACGGGGTGAACCATGGCTAGGGGGCGTTAACAATCATTTTGACAGTCCTGCCAGCGCTCATTTTCCACCCAGCAAGGCGGAGCGAGTGCGGTGTGGTTGGCCCACATATGCAAGCGACAACACCGCTGGGTGGAAAATGAACACTGGCCCTTCGGGTTGCGCCTGAAAAAGCGCCATACTGCGTTGTTCGTTGCTCATTTGGAACCACCAAACTTCTCTCCTCACGCCTTGTCTGGCGCTTTTTCAGGCGCAACAGAACTGTCAAAATGATTGTTAACGCCCCCTAGTGCAACACCATGGCGGCAAGTCCGAGGAAGGAAAGAAAACCCACCACGTCGGTGATGGTGGTGAGCACCACGCCACCGGCCAGTGCGGGGTCGATGCCCAGACGCTGCAGCAACAGCGGAATGGTGGCCCCGGCGAGGGCGGCGACGATCAGGTTGATCAGCATCGCTGTGGCAATAATACCGCCGAGTAGCAGGTCGTCAAACCACAGGATGACGATGGCGGAAATGATCAGTGCCCAGGTGAGGCCGTTGAGCATGCCCACCAGCATTTCTTTATTGAGCAGACGGCGGGCGTTACCGCGACTCACCTGACCGAGGGCAATGCCGCGGATCATCAGGGTCAGAGTCTGGTTGCCGGCGATGCCGCCCATGCTGGCGACGATGGGCATGAGAATGGCCAGTGCCACCTGCTTTTCAATGGTGGCACCGAACAGGCCGATTACCCACGAGGCCAGCAGCGCGGTGAGCAGGTTGATGCCCAGCCACACGGTGCGGCGCCGCGAGCTGGTGACCACCGGGGCAAACATATCGTCCTCTTCAGACAGACCGGCCATACTCATCAGTGAGTGCTCGGCCTCGTCGCGGATCACGTCCACCACGTCATCGATGGTGATACGGCCGAGCAGCATGCCGTTCTCATCCACCACCGGCGCGGATACCAGGTCGCGTTTTTCGAACAGGGTAGCCACGTCGCGCGCGGACATGTCGGCGGGGATACCGTCCTGACTGCGATCCATCACCTCGGCGACCCGGGTTTCCGGGTCGCTCACCAGTAAGGTGCTGATTGGCAGCAGCCCCAGGTAGCGACCGTGGCGATCGGTGACGATGAGCTGGTCGGTCATCTCCGGCAGTTCGCCGATGCGGCGCAGATAGCGCAGCACCACGTCGAGGGTGATGTCGGCGCGCACGGTGATGGTGTCCGTGTTCATCAGGCCGCCGGCGCTGTCCTCAGGGTAGGACATCACGGCTTCGAGGCGCTGGCGGTGCTGCTTGTCCATGGCGTCGAGCACCTGTTCGGTGACATCGTCCGGGTAGTGGGAGAGGATGTCCGCCAGTTCGTCGGTGTCCAGACCCTCGGCGGCGGCCAGCAGCTCGCTGTTGTCCATATCGCGGATGAGGCGCGCGCGCACGTCGTCGTTGACGTGCACCAGCACGTCGCCCTCATCCTCGGGGTGCACCAGATCCCAGACGATGTCGCGCTGCTCGTGCGGCAGTGATTCCATCAGGTGGGCGATTTCTGCTGGATGCAGGTTCTGCAGTTCGCGCTCGACCTGCGCCAGGGTGCCTTCCTCCAGCAACTGGCTGAAGGCCTGCAGGCGCTCGCGGTTGGTGTCTTGTTCCTGTTCCTGTGGCATGGATCTGGCTCGGCGAAGAATCGCAGGCATTCTACCCTAACAGGCGTTCAATGGGGTGGTGGGCAGCGTTGTGACGGGAAAAGAAATCGTACCGAAAGGGGGGGCTATTCGTCTTCGTCGAAACGGCGTGCGATGAGGTTTTCGAGGGCGTCGAGGGCATCGTTCTCGTCAGTGCCTTCGGCGATCAGGGTCAGCTCGCTGCCCTTGGCCGCCGCCAGCATCATCACGCCGAGGATGCTCTTGGCGTTCACTTCGGCGTGGGCCTTGAGTAGCCTGATCTCGCTCTCGAAGCGCCCCGCAGTAGCCACCAGTTTGGCGGCGGCGCGGGCGTGCAGGCCCAGCTTGTTGACGATGGTGACCTGTCGCTGGCTCATGAGGCCTTCACCGATGACAACATCACACCCTGACGCCCGCCTTCCACGGCGCGCTGCGCCAGTTCGCTCAGCTCCAGTTGTGGGTAATTGAAGACCTTTAGCAGCATGGGCAGATTGAGTCCGGCTACCACTAGCACGTCGTTCTGTTGCGACAGGGTGCAGGCAACATTGCTGGGGGTGGCACCGAACATGTCGGTAAGCACCAGAACGCCGTCGCCGCTGTCCAGCTCGTGCAGTAGGGTCAGGGCCGTGTGCTGCATGGCCTCGGGATCGGAGTCGAAGGGGATGCCGAGGGTGCGGGTGGCCAGCGGGCAGACGCTGAGGGTCTTTGTCGCGATGTCCAACATCACTTCGCCGAGGGCGCCGTGGCTAACCAGAAGTACACCAATAGTCATTGTCTACAGACCTCTGTAAAACAGGCCGTTCAGCCAGCCAGCTCGCGGTGGCGGATCAGTACGTTGTTGTATTGCTGCTGGAACTCCTGTCCCAGCCGTTCGGCCAGGTACACCGAACGATGCTGGCCGCCGGTGCAGCCAATGGCGATGGTCAGATAATTACGGTTATCCGCCTCGAAGCAGGGAATCCAGTTATTGAGAAAACCGCCAACCTGTGCCACAAACTGCTCGACCAGATTTTGTCCCTGGAGGAATTCCGCCACGGCGGCATCACACCCGGTCTGTGCGCGTAGTTTGGGTTCCCAGTGTGGATTGGGCAGGCAACGGGCGTCGAACACGTAGTCGGCATCCATGGGTACACCGTGCTTGAAGCCGAAGGACAGGAACAGGATCGACAGGGTGGATTGTTGCTGGGCCTCGATGCGCGAGCGAATCAGGTCACGCAGCTGGTGGATGTTGCTGTGCGAGGTGTCTGTAAACAGGTCTGCGCGGTCGGCGATGGGGGCCAGCAGCTGGCGCTCATCGCGGATGGCGTCGGCCAGTGGGCGTTGCTCGTCGCTGAGTGGGTGCTTGCGGCGGGTCTCGCTGAAACGCTTCAGCAGAATGGCGTCATCGGCATCCAGATAAAGGATCTGGCATTCCACGCCGCTGGCACGCAGCTGATCGAGAATCTGTGGAAAGCGGTGCAGATCCAGAGCCGGGTTGCGGGCATCGATGCCCACTGCGACGCGCTCGCCGAGATCCTCCGGCAGGGCGCGCATCTTCTCTGCGAAGGCCGGCAGCAGGCCCACCGGCAGATTATCGATGCAGTAGTAGTCCAGGTCTTCCAGTACGTGCAGGGCGGTGGTTTTGCCTGAGCCGGAGGCGCCGCTGATGACGACGAGTTTCATATTGGTGATTTCTGTTCCAGCAATTTGTGCTGTCGATCAATGAAGGCTTGTGGGGCATTGTACCCCTTGCGGCGCAAAATGTGATTCCGCGCCGCCGCCTCCACCAGTACCGCCAGGTTGCGGCCTGGCGCCACAGGGATGGTCACCTGCGGGATGTCGATATCGAGAATGCGTTGTTCCTGGTGGCTGCCGTGCACGCGGTCGAGATGGTGCAGATCCTCGGCCGCCATGCGCTGCAGGCGCACAATGAGGCCCAGATCCTTGGTCTGCTTGATGGCGCTGTCGCCGTACATAGCGCGCATGTCCAGCAGGCCCAGGCCGCGCACTTCGAGAAAGTCCTGCAGCGCCGGTGGACAGCGTCCGCGCACGACCTCCGGGCCAACGCGGGAGAACTCGGGGGCATCATCGGCGATCAGGCGGTGGTTGCGCGTGATCAGTTCCAGCGCCAGTTCGCTCTTGCCGATGCCGCTCTCGCCGGTGATCAGTACGCCCAGACCGTTGACCTCCATGAATACGCCATGTAGCACGGTTTTTTCCGCCAGCTCATCGCCCAAGTAGTGGCGCAGGCAGCCGATCAGCTTGATGCTGCCCAGCGATGAGGACATCAGCGGCGTCTGCGTGGCCTCGGCCTCGCGCAGCAGGTCCGCCGGCGGCGTCAGTCTCTCGGCGATGATAATTGCCGCAGGTTGTGCTTCCAGCAGCTGTCGGATCTGGGCCTGGCGTGCCGGCGCATCGAGGCCATCGAGATAATCGAGTTCGTGTTGACTGATGATCTGCAGCCGGTTGGGATGGATGAGGTTGAGAAAACCCACCAGTGCCTTGCCGGGAGTCTGTGAGGAATTGCCCAGAGTGCGGTCGATGCCATCACGGCCTGCCAACCATTGCAACTGCAGGTGTTGCCCGCGTGACTGAACCAGGGCATTGACCGTGGGAATACTCATGGTCAATGCTGCCGATCCCACTCCAGCAGCAGGTCGTACAGGCTTTGGCTGTCCGGTGCCGTGCGCAGTTGTTCGCGCAGCTCGGCATCGCTGAACATCTTCGCCAGCCGCGCCAGCAGCTGCAGGTGTTCCTCGGTGGATTTTTCCGGTACCAGCAGGGCAAACAGCAGCTGTACCGACTGGCAGTCCATGGCGTCGCAGTCGATGCCCTGTTCCAGTTGTACGAAGGCGCCGAAGGTCTCAGAGGAAGTCTTTATCCGTCCGTGGGGAATCGCCACACCATGGTCGATGGCCGTGGTGCCCAGACGTTCGCGCGCCAGCAGGCTGTCGAAGATGTCGACGGCCGGCACGCTCAGGGGAGAATTTTCAGCGAGGATCTCGCTCAAGGTTTCCAGGGCGCGCTTCTTGCTGCCGGCCTGAACATGGCCGACAACGCGCTCGGGAGTCAAAATGTCTGCAAGTTGCATGGTCTGTAAACTGCTTAAAAAGTCATTATGATGACCCTGCGCGGCGTCCGTAAAGTGGGCATCCGCGCAGGGCTGCTCAGGGCTGGCTTATTCTTCCGCCAGTGGAATTTTCTTCAGCGAACCTTCACTGCGGTGATGGTCGGTGATTTTCTCCTTGTGCTTCTTGATCTGGCGATCCAGCTTGTCAACCAGGGCATCGATGGCCGCGTACATGTCCTCGTCTTCTGCATTGGCGTGCAGACTGGTGCCATTGACGTTGATGGTGGCCTCTGCTTTCTGGCGTAGTTTTTCAACGCTGAGTACGGCGTGCACGTTGGTTACCTTGTCGAAATGTCGCTCCAGACGCTCCAGCTTACCCGTGATGTAATCACGGAGTGCGGGGGTAACATCGAGATGTTGACCGGTAACGTCGATTTGCATGATGGACTCCTTTGGTTAGGTGTTTATCCAACTCGGCATGTTCGGGAGCTGCTGATTAAGTCTGGGCTGAAGATTATTGTTCATGACTTGGTTGTTCATGACTTGATCAGAGGTTCCTTAGGTAAGGCATTTGCGTTCGTTGGACGGTGCGATTGACATGGCCTCGCGGTATTTGGCTACCGTGCGTCGGGCCACGTTGATGCCCTGTTCACCGAGCAGCTGGGCCAGCTTGTTATCGCTGAGTGGCTTGCCCGGATTTTCCGCGGCGATGAGTTTTTTCAGGATCGCGCGGATGGCGGTGGCGGAACATTCACCACCACTTGCCGTGCCCACGTGGCTGGAGAAGAAATACTTCAACTCGAAAATACCACGCGGGGTGTGCATGTACTTTTTGGTGGTGACGCGGGAGATGGTGGATTCATGCATCTCCACCACCTCGGCGATGTCGTGCATCACCATGGGTTTCATGGCTTCTTCACCGTAATCGAAAAAGCCGCGCTGGCGCTCGACGATACAGTTGGACACCTTGAGCAGGGTCTCGTTACGGCTGCGCAGGCTCTTCAGGAACCAGCGTGCTTCCTGCAAGCTGTTCTTCAAAAATGCGGCGTCCTTGGTGCCGTTTTGTTTCGCCATGCCGGCGTAAAGGCTGTTGATGGCGATCTTTGGGGCAATGTCTGGATTCAGCTCCACCCGCCACTGGCCCTTGATCTTTTTCACGAATACGTCGGGAATAATGTACTCCGGCGGCGTGGAGGCGATTTGCCCGCCGGGGCGCGGATTGAGGGTCTGGATCAGCTGAATGACCTGTTGCAGCTTGTCCTCATGCAGTTTCATGCGTCGTTTCAGGGTGTGGAAATCACGCTTGGCGAGTAGACCAAAATACTCGTCGACGATCAGTCTCGCCTCCGCCAGCCAGGGTGTGTCGGCGTCGTAGTAGCGCAGTTGCAGCAGCATGCTCTCTTGCAGGTTGCGGGCCGCCACGCCGGGGGGATCAAAGTCCTGCACCCGGTTCAGCACCGCTTCCACCTCGTCCAGTTCGATATCCAGCTCTTCCTGCAAGGACTGATGAACCTCTTCGCAGCTGCTGGTGAAATAGCCGTCGTCGTCCACGGCGTCGATGAGGGTGGTGGCAATGATGCGGTCGGTATCGTTAAAGGGGGTGAGGTTGAGTTGCCATTGCAGGTGGTCCTGCAGGCTCTCGCCAGTACTGGCGGGCTGCTCGAAATCGCTGAACTCGCTATCCTGCGCGCCACGCGTAACCGGCGTATAACTCTCGTAGGTATCTTCCCAGTCGCTGTCCACGGGGAGGTCATTGGGCATGTCCTCGCTCTGACTGTCTGCGGCCCGTTCACTGGTATGTTCCGCTGGCGCCGGGTTTTCCTCGTGCATCCCGCTGTCTGCGGCAGGCTCTGTGGCCGATAGTGCCGTGCCCTCGGCGGCCGTTTCGCCATCGGCCGCACCCTCTTCCACCACTTCTAGCATGGGGTTGGATTCGAGGGCTTCCTGGATTTCGGTCTGCAGTTCCAGAGTGGAGAGCTGTAGCAAGCGGATGGCCTGCTGCAACTGCGGTGTCATGGTAAGTTGCTGGCCAAGCTTAAGCTGGAGGGTTTGTTTCATCGACTGCGTAGATTTTCCCCGGGGTTTGTTTTGATTCTACCCCAATACAGGCGTGTTGCTAGTAAAAACGGCTGCGCAACGGAATTGTTGAGCAGGCTGCCTATATATTGCTCAGAGCCGGAAGTCCTCACCCAGGTATACTTCGCGTACCTGGCGGTGCTGAAGGATCTCCTCCGGTGCACCCTGTGCGATGACCTCGCCTTCACTCATAATGTAGGCACGTGAGCAGATTCCCAAGGTCTCACGCACATTATGATCGGTAATCAGCACGCCGATGCCGCGCTCGATGAGGTGGCGGATGATTTTCTGAATGTCCAGCACCGAGATGGGATCGACACCGGCAAAGGGTTCATCGAGCAGGATGAAGGCGGGCTCGGTGGCCAGGGCACGGGCGATCTCCACCCGCCGCCGCTCGCCGCCGGACAAACTCATGCCCAGTGAGTCGCGGATGTGGGTGACGCTCAGCTCCTGCAGCAGTTCCTCCAGTTTGGCCTGCTGTTGCTGGCGGCTGAGATCAGCGCGGGTCTGCAGGATGGCGAGCAGATTGTCGGCTACGCTCAGCTTGCGGAATACCGAGGCCTCCTGCGGCAGATAGCCGATGCCCAGGCGCGCGCGCGCATGCAGAGGATAAGGGGTGATGTCCTGCCCGCCGAGCAGGATCTGTCCCCTGTCGGCCTTGACCAGCCCCACGATCATGTAAAAGCTGGTGGTCTTACCGGCGCCGTTGGGGCCCAGCAGGCCCACCACCTCGCTACGTTCCACGTTGAGTGAGACCGACTTCACCACCTGCCGGGCGCCATAGCGCTTGGCCAGTTCCTTGATCACCAGTCCGCTGCCGGTGGCCGCCACAGGGGCCGGGGTTGTTGATGGATGACGCATGCCGGCTCAGCGTTGATCGTTTTCAGGCGACGGTGATTCGGCCTTGGGCTGGATCGTCACCTTGACCCGCTGACTGCCATCTTCGGCCTGTGCCGCGGTGACACGCTCCCGCTGCATGTCGTACTCGATGCGCTGGCCGCTAAAGCGGTTGCCGCCCTGGGTGAGCCAGGCCTGGTCCTGCAACAACAGATGTTCGTCATCGGCCCGGTAATCCAGCCGCCGCGCCTCGCCGTGGATTTCTTTCTCTCCCTCGCGCTGCTGACGGAAGCGCACCGGCTCACCCGTGGCGACGATACGCTGCAACGCATCCTCTTCAGTGTATACCGTGACCTCATCGGCACGGATCTGCATTCCGCCCTGGGTAATGACGACATGGCCGGTGTAAATGCTCTGGCCCTGGCGTTCATCGAACACGGCACTATCGGCCTCGATGGTCACGGGTTCGCGTCGGGCCTCGTCGGCGGCCTGCAGCGGTGCCGCCAGCAGCAGGCTGGCCAGTAGCAGGACGATGTTGATGTCAGTGAGTCGTTTCATAGATTCCATGCACTTGGGACAATAGTTGCAGGCGTTCCTGTTTGAACCAGACCTTCATGCCTACGGCGTCGACGCGACCGTAGGCATGCACGATGGTGGTGGGCTGGTCGGTTTCGGCATATTCCCGGTCGCTGAAAATACGCAATTCACGGGTGAAAACCTCCACCTCCGCAGATCCCGCCGGCCGGGCTGGATTCTGTGGGCGGCGCATCACTACCTCACCACTGAGCAGGATTTCGCGGTCACCATCACGGGTTCTGCCCCGTTCCGCTGCCAGCGTCCACAGTTTGCCGTCCGGGCGGTAAAAGGTAATGAAGGGCGCGTCGAATTCGGTACGATCGCCGCGGGCAAAATGCACGGCACGCGTGGCGCGCATCTCATAGCGTGGTCGGCCCTGCGTATTCATGGTGCGCATGACCACGCCCTCCATGAAGGCATCGGGTGATTCCACGTCGGCCAGCGGTGTCTCGGCCGGCACTTCGGCCTCCTGCTCCCACAGCCACTCGGCGCTGAGCCAGGCCAGCGCTGCAACCACGAGGGGAAGGGTGAGTTTACGCCACATGCGTGCGGGGATGCCCGGTTTCGTCCGTCTTCAAGGTGCTAGCGCAGAAACTGCTGCATCTGTGCGTCCAGCGTACCGCAGGCCTCCATGATCAGCTCGCAGATATCGCGCGCCGCGCCCTGGCCCCCGCCGTGCGGTGTATGCCAGTGGGCATGTTTCAGTACCAGCGGGTGGGCATCGGCGACGGCCACCGCCAAGCCGACGCGCAGCATGATGGGCAGATCCACCACATCGTCGCCTACATAGGCCACCTGTTCCGGTGTCAGCTGCAGTTCGGTGATCAATGCCTCGAAGGCTGGCAGCTTTTCCTGCTTGCCTTGGTAAACGTGCTCGATGCCCAGATTGGCCATGCGGTGTGTGACCACCTGTGAGGTGCGGCCGGTGATAATAGCGACCTCCACGCCGCTGTTGCGCAGCATTTTCATGCCGTGGCCATCGCGGGAGTGAAAGGCCTTGTATTCCTGACCATCGTCGCCGAAGAATAAGCTGCCGTCGGTGAGCACGCCATCGACGTCGAAGATCACCAGCTCGATCTGCGCGGCCTTTTGCAGGATGTCTTTCATGATCTATTTTCCTGTTGGCTTGCTGCGGCAAGCAGATAACGTCGGCATTATGCGGCTGACTCATGCTCAAGATCCCAGCCGGGAAACACAAGCACTGCTGGATGACAATGTAGCGCTCTTGCTAATACCTTTGCCCGTTCAACGCCCAATTGGACTCTATCATTTTCAATTGCAGAGATAGTCGACTGAGGAATACCGGTTAATTTAGCGAGCTCGTTTTGACTCAGTTCCTGGAATTCTCTGAGAATCCTTACCGATTCGCCAACCGAGACTTTAATGGACTTTCTGGCTTTGCGATAATCTTTCATGTTATTTCCTCCGGTAATCATGGGGTGTAACGTTAACGACCTGAACGAGAACCCTGTCTCTAACAATTTTGTAAATAACCCGGTATTGGAGGTTTAAGCGAGAAGAACGATGCCCTTTCCATTCGCCACTTAAAGGCTCATCGCGTAATCCTTTGATTTTCTTTAGCCCTTGAGGCCCGGAAATAAAAACGACATCCTTCCACTTTTCGTATTTTTTCAGTACATCCGCTGGAATAGAGCCCAGCTTCCTGGCAACTCGTTTATGTTCATATATTTCCCACATACCATATAAAGTATGTATATTAAATATGGTATGTCAACATGGGAGGCGAATAACCATCATTTACTCACTCAGTAATTGTGTATTTATCGAGGGAGTCGCGCCTAAAAAACACCTGTTGAGTGACCGTTCGTGTTTTATTACACCACGCCCGCACGCAGCAAATCGTGCATGTTGAGCGCGCCGACCAGCTTGCCGTTGCCGTCCACCACCAGCAGCGCGTTGATCTTGTGCTGTTCCATCAGGTGCAACACCTCCACCGCCAGTTGGCCACTGGTGACGGTCTGGCAGTCGCGGGTCATGGCTTCCGCCACGCCCATCTCGCGCACGTTCACCTCGCCGTGATCCAGCACCCGGCGCAGGTCGCCGTCGGTGAAGATGCCGGCCACGCGATCCTCGCTGTCGACGATGGCGGTCATTCCCAGCCCCTTGGCGGTCATTTCCAGCAGGGCCTCGCTGAGGCTGGCATCTTCGGTCACACGGGGGGTGAGTTCGCCACCGTGCATGATGTCGTCGACGTGCAGCAGCAGGCGCCGGCCGAGCTGGCCACCGGGATGTGAGAGGGCAAAATCGTCGGCGGTGAAGTCGCGCCGCTCCAGCAACGCCACGGCCAGCGCGTCACCCATGGCCAGGGTGGCGGTGGTGCTGGCGGTGGGGGCCAGACCCAGCGGGCAGGCCTCTTTCTCGACGCTGACGTCGATGTGTGCATCGGCGGCGCGGGCAAGGGTGGAATCAGGCTTGCCGGTGAGGGCGATGAGCGGTACGCCGAGGCGCTTGATGAGCGGCAGGATAGTGATGATCTCCGTCGTCTCGCCGGAATTGGACAGCGCCAGCACCACATCCTCGCCGGTGATCATGCCCATGTCGCCGTGGCTGGCCTCGCCGGGATGGACGAAGAAGGCCGGGCTGCCGGTGCTGGCCAGGGTGGCGGCGATCTTTTCACCAATGTGGCCGGACTTACCCATGCCCAGCACTACGATGCGGCCATGACAGTCGTACATGAAGCGGCAGGCGTGCAGGAAGTCGATGCCGATGCGTTCGCGCAGGGCCAACACGGCGGCCGCCTCAGTGTCGATGACGGCGCGTGCCAGTTGTTGTATCTGGGTGTCGTTCATGGCGGTAGTATTGTCTATTTGTGTTTATTAATGGTGTTTGCCGATGGTTGTTGCTATTCCGCTCGCCTCAGAGGTTTCCTGCTTTTAACCCGGCCAGTAAATCTGCCACCGGCTGAGGCCCGCCTTCTGGGCTGGAGCGCAGAAATCGGAAAACATTTCTTTGCGAAACCTGGCGTCCTTTGCGGTTGATCCGGGCTTATTGGGTTGCCAGTGTCTATCGCGGGCATGGCCCGCTCCTACAGAAGCAGGAATGGCCGGTCGTGCTCCGTGTGAACCATCCCCGCTCACTGCTGGGTGACCGTATAGCCCCGTGCGCGCAGCTGTTCCAGTAGACCCTCGCGGCCCACCAGATGCAGCGCACCCACCAGCACCAGTTCGGTGTCGGCGCTCTTCAGCATCCGTTCGAGTTTGACCAGCCAGGCCTGGTTGCGTTTCACTAGCAGGTCTTGGTACAGGGCAGGGTAGTCGCGGCGCATGGGTTCCAGTCCCACCCTCACAAGCTGCGCGCGGTCACCACTGCGCCAGGCGGCCTTCGTTCTGGCCATCATGTCGGCGACCTGTTCAGCGTCGCGCAGACTGTTGAGGATCAGGGCGTCTTCCTGCCCCCGTCCCATGCCGGCGATGAATTCCAGTTGCGCCTGTGGCGTTTCAAGCTGGCTTACGGGCTTGCCGTCGGCCTGCGCGCGGCGGTAGAAATGCTCGTCGACGCCGGCGCCATTGATGCCGAGGCGCTCCAACTCGGTCATGACGATGACCAGACTCACCATCGCCGGGCGGAACCGTTCGAGCATGACCATGGGCAGGTTGCGCTTGCGGCTGTAGGCCTGCAGCGCGTCGTAGGCCTTTGTGCCCAGTTCGTCTTTCAGGGTGCGACCGTCGTCGTAGGTTAGTCGCTGCACCATCTGCAACTGGAAGGTTGGGCTGTTGATGGCCTGCATGTCGGTCTCGAACACCAGCCGGCCGGCCTGCTGATAGGCCTGCTCGAATTCCTCAGGCAGCGGATAGTCCGCCGCGCTTAACACGTGCACGGTGCCGCCAAGGTACATCAGCCGGTCGCCGTCGCGTACCTGCCACAGGGAGGTCTCGGCCAGTGCCGCCGTCGACAGCAGGACGAGGCAGAGCAGAAGCAGAGAGAGGCTGAGTCGGTGTGTGGTCATTTTATTTCCTCTGTCCGCTGTGATGACGGATCAGGTCAACCCGGTGTACCCAAGCCAGGCCATGTAGGCGACGAATGCCGTCAGCAGCAGACCGCCTTCAATGCGATTGATGCGTCCCGGGCCGCGGAAGCCATAGGCCATGGCGAACAGGGCGACGGTCAATCCTATCATGATGGGGAAATCGCGCTCCAGGACGGCGATATCCAGCTCACTGGGAAGGATCAGCCCAGGCAGGGCCAGCACTGCCAGCAGGTTGAACATGTTGGAGCCGAGCACGTTGCCCACCGCCATGTCGTCTTCGCCCTTCAGGGCGCTCATTACGGAGGCTGCCAGTTCCGGCAGGCTGGTGCCAATGGCGACGATGGTAAGGCCGATGATCAGATCGCTGACACCAAAGCTCTGTGCCACCTCCACCGCTCCCCATACCAGCAGGCGCGAACTGGCGATGAGGATGACGAGGCCGAGCAGGCCCCACATTACGGCGACGCCGGTGCTCATGTCTGTGGGGATCTCGGTCTCCAGTTCCAGCACTAGCGGGTCTTTGCCGTCCTTGCGGCCATTCATGCCCTGCCAGACCATCCAGCCCATGACCAGAAAGAAGCCGCTGAAGAGGATGATGCCGTCCATGCGCGACAGGTCGCCATCCCATAGCAGCACGCCGGCCAGCAGCATCACTGCAAACAGCACCGGATATTCGCGGCGCAGGGTGCCGGAGGACACGCTCAACGGTACGATCAGCGCCGTAATGCCCAGTACCAGACCGATATTGGCAATATTGGAGCCGATGGCATTACCGATGCCCAGCGCCGGGTTGCCGTTGGAGGCGGCGATGCCGGACACCAGCATCTCCGGCAGTGAGGTACCGAAGCCCATCACCACCATGCCGATGATCAGCGGCGATACGCCGAGATTGCGTGCCAGCGCCGAACCCCCCAACACGAAGCGCTCGGCGCTCCACATAAGCAGTGCAAATCCACCAATAATTGCCAGCCATGCCATCAGCATCGTCAGTTCTTCATCCAGTAGTCCAGTACCAGTCCGACGAAGATAACCGCGCCAAACCAGTGATTATTGAGAAAGGCCCGAAAGCAGCCGTGCACATCGCGGTCGCGAATCAGGTACTGCTGATACACCGCCAGCCCCGCCGCTACCAACAGACCCAGATTGTAATAAATTCCCAGCTCCACCTTGTTGCCGATGATCCACAGGGTCAGCAACAACAGGCCCTGGATAATACCGATGATCACCCGGTCGGCATCACCGAACAGAATCGCTGTGGAGCGCACGCCGATTTTCACATCGTCCTCGCGATCCACCATGGCATACATGGTGTCGTAGGCCGTAGCCCACAGCACCGTTGCCATCAGCAGTAGCCAGGCCACTGCCGGTACCGTACCGGTCTGCGCGGCAAAGACCATGGGCACCGCCCAGCCGAAGGCCAGACCGAGAAACACTTGCGGCAGATAGGTGTGGCGCTTGGTGTAGGGATACACCGCCGCCAGCATTGCACCCACCACGGACAGGCCGATGGTCAGCCAGTTCATGGTCAGTACCAGGGCGAAGGCCAGCCCGCACAGCACCGCGAACAGGATCAGCGCCTCCTTCGGCGCCACCCGGCCCGCGGCGATGGGGCGCTGTTCGGTGCGCTTCACGTGCGGGTCGAAGTCGCGGTCGGCGTAGTCATTGATCACGCAGCCGGCCGAGCGCATCAGCACCACGCCGAGCACGAACACCAGGGTCACACCCGTATCCGGGCTGCCTTCGCCAGCGATCCACAGCGCCCAGCAGGTCGGCCACAGCAGCAGAAACACGCCGATGGGCTTGTCCAGCCGCATCAACAGGGCGTACTGATAGGCGCGATCCTTGATGTGATCCCAGTCCATTATTCACCTTGACAGAGTGCCAGCTCCGGCAGAAAGATCTCGTTCACCAGCAGCGGATGACCCGCCAGATAAAATAACGATCGGCGGCCCCAGATCTCCGCCGGTGTCTCCGTCAGCGGTGCGGTAGCGGCATCGAACAGCCACTGCCCCGGTCTCAGACGGGCGATCTGCACCGGGCTGCGACGCATGGAGCAATCCGCGAACAGCACCGCACCCAGCGGCTTGTTGCCCAACCGTGCCAAACGGCGGCGTTTGCCGCCGAGGGTGCGTGGCGGGATCACCGTGCGTGCAAACACCCACGGCTGCTGGCCACATAGCAGGTGCACCTCACGGATTAAGGCATAATGCTCCGGGCGCATTCCCAGCACCCCTGCCTCGTTGAGCAGTGGCCGGCGCCAGCCCTGGTCCAGCGGTGCGACCCGGAATGCTTCCCCGCAGGCCTCCATCAAGCGTCGGGTCAGCGAGCCATTATCCAGCAACCAGTCCAGCCGCTGTGCCGGCACGCGCGCCTGCTGCACCGCCGTCGGCGAATGCCAATGTGGCTCATGTCGATGCCTGCCAAAACCAGTCTGATTCACGGATGGGGATGTCCGGGGATTTGAAAGGGCCGTATTGTACCCGAAAAGCCGGCGAAAACCGCTGTCTGCTGGTGGTGATAACTAGGGGGTGATGTGACTCATCGGGACAGGGCTTGCTCCGAGCTGCCTGGGCAGAACGAAATGGGGTGCAAGGGGGCTGAATTGTCGTGATTAACTGTAAATAATAAGCCAATTTGCCACCGTGGATTGTTTGGGGGATGATGTTTGTAGATTACTTCGCGTTAATCGGTTGGTGGATGGGCGTCATCATGCTTGGTGAATTGCAGTGCTCACGAAGGGAATGATAGGCGCGCCTGTTCCGAAAATGCTCACTTGAAGGGATCTTCATGCCTGAGCCCAACGCCGTGCATTTGTTACTTCAACATCTAAAGGAGTCGATGTTATGCCCGCAATAATTCCCAAAATCCCCCTTGGCGCTGGAGGCACGGTGTTTTCCGCCCCAGAGACACGCTACAGTTTTCATATGCCCTCACATACGTTTAGCGGTCAGAACACCAGCTTTATGAGTCCAGATGGCGTGGAAGGGTTCTGTTCCATTATTGCCAAATTCAACTTTTCCGGCGAACTGGAACATGGCTCCATCAGGGTAGTTGGCAGCATGCCGAGCCTGGGTATCGGGAAGGACACCATTCTGCTGCAAGGCTCCATCCTTAATGTTGACACTTTTACCCAAGGAGAGGGGATGTTTCTAGCCAATTTTCTTTTTCGCATCGAACAGGATCACCCTGCCCTTGGATATACCTCGCATATTGGGATTTGGCACAGCGAAATTATGATTCCGGGCTGGCCTGAGTTTTTTCATAAGTATCTGTTCAGGAGGAATTGGGGGCCAGATTATGCGCCTATGAACTCTTATATAGGTCAGGTTGACTCTATCGTGTGATGGCAGTGTGTCTTTCAGCGGTATGCATGCCGTTGATTAATATAGCCAAGAGTTATGTGGAGTGGGCATGTCTTTTGTGTCCACGCGCATATCTCCAAAACGGGCTTTCTATCAACCGGCGATTTGGGTGCGTCTGCTGAACAATGTTTTGTGATTGAAAAAAGGGCGGCGCTCTTTTATTTCCCCCCAGCGGATGCCCATTTTGACACCGCGCTATCTGCAAGCGCCAGAAATACCAATAAGCTGCAAGAATTTCAGGATAGATAAATAGACGCTAGTGTAGGTCGTCACTCATTTTGTAACATTAGAATGAGTCCCATTTTTTACCAGGCAAGGCGCGAGGCGGAGTCATAGTGGGCCTATGGCGACAACG
>VAPL010811271.1_pt1 | contig 20603 bp, 16 predicted proteins | sample 3395061 | NCBI WGS metagenome assembly VAPL01 (sample SAMN08290444, study PRJNA428436) | hydrothermal vent metagenome | isolation source: Deep-sea hydrothermal vent chimney 2 | place: Pacific Ocean: Juan De Fuca Ridge | depth 2182 m m | reverse complement strand
TGTGGCATAGCCGATGAGCCAACCTCTCCTTCTTTTATCTTTTGCTTGAAATAATTCATGGATACATATTGCCATATATCTCTGCTGAAATCAATCAAAATATTATTGACACGAATCAATCCATGGAAAAGTGCTGCCAGATTATCATAGTGCTCGATCTGAGTTGTTGGATAACTCCTTGAAAGCCCCAGTTTTTCGGCTACGAATTTATCAGCAAAAGCATTCCAGTTGATTTCGGGATAGGCCACAACATGTGCATTCATGTTTCCTGTTGCTCCTCCGAATTTTCCAGAAAATGGGACTGCATAGATTTGTTCCAATTGCCGCTCGGCACGTTCTATAAATACGGCAATTTCTTTTCCCAGCAATGTTGGAGATGCCGGTTGTCCATGGGTTTTGGCAAGCATTGGAATATCTGCCCACTGTGAAGACCTGGTTTTTAACAAATCCAATACTTCTTCAAAGAGCACCTTAACTTCCATCATGGCGTCTTTGATAGAAAGTGGCGTGGCAGTATTATTAATATCCTGAGAGGTGAGCCCAAAATGGATAAACTCTTTATGCTTTTCCAATCCTAATTTATCAAACTCCTCTTTGATAAAATATTCTACTGCCTTGACATCGTGATTGGTGACAGATTCAATTTCTTTTACTTTTAATGCATCATTTTCTGAAAATGAAGCATAGATATTTCTCAAATCCTGAAAGGTCTCAGGTTTTACATCTTCAAGTTGGGGAAGAGGGATTTCGCACAGCGCAATAAAATATTCAATTTCTACCTGTATGCGATATTTTATCAATCCATATTCCGAAAAATACTTAGCAATATGATCTACTTGTTTTCTGTACCGTCCGTCAATCGGAGATATGGCTGTGAGTTTATTTAAATCCATAATATCTTAATAAGAAAAATAATTCGTAAAGTTATGAATTAGGAAATGTTATCATTGAAAATGAGTGGATTTTATCTTAATACTAAAATCCTTTACTCGAGTTTTTGGGTTGAACTATTTTTTAACAATTTAGACTTATTAATTATTCCCCGGATTATTCGGGTTAAGTCAGTGCTTCCTTTAAATAACTCATCATTTCACAATTGACGTCCCATTGATTGGCAACTGGCTGTTGGGTAAATGGTAAATGTTGTAGATAAGGGATAGGACTAAATTCAGGACAGATATAAAATGTTTGTTGACCACTATCTTTAGCCAAATCAATAATTTTTTGCCACCATCCAACAAAACGACTGACAGTTGATTTCCATTCCGGTGCGAAAGGATGATTTACCTGAGCGGCTTGGTCAAATCCAACTCGAGCATGGATATATTTGCATCGGGGAATTATTTCGTCCATGGTATTTTCCTGATCTTCCAATAAACTTTCTGAAACAAGACATAAATGTGAGAAATCTGCTGTGAAGTTTAAGTCTGGATATTTTTGAATATATGGTAGTATGCTTTTCGCATGAAATGCAAATCGTCCCCGATGTGTTTCATGGAATATATCAATTCCCGTTTTTTCCGAGATCGTCATGCAGTCTTCAATTGTTACACAATTCTCATCGAATGAAAAATAATCCTTTCCTGTGTGTGAGTTAATAAATATAGGATCCAACTCCGCAATTCGCATTAGTTTTGCCTTCAACCTGGAGCGATACTGCTCAGAAGTTTCTACTGCCGGAGGAAGATACTGCTGTGCAATGAAAATTGTGGAATTTGCCTTGAGAGCTGTTTGTACCGATGCAATAAAATCGTTATCCATTGGTATATTTACCTCGATGCCATCAAAACCGTCAGAGATAGCTTTCTTGATAAAGGTATCTATCGGTAAATTATTGCTACCCCAATATGGGCAAATATATTTTATTTCCATTTTGATTTTGTTTAATGAAATTTTACAATCGCAACAAATATTCAATTTATTCTTATATAAATGGATTTGATACAGAAATAATCCTACCGAAAGTTAAAGTTTGTCCATAAACTCTTCCGAATTAAATGAGACCATTTTTCGTCAATGGTTTACCTTTTTAGTCGTTGCCCAAGTGGGTTTGTATGATAGCTATTTTCTTCATTTCAAATGGCTTCGACATCAGAATTATTTTGCAAGAAAATACAGCATCATGATCTGTGGTTAATGAGACTGAGGTAAATATGAAATAGATAAAGAGAGTTGTGGATTGATAAATCAAGTCAATCTATCCATTGTTTTTACTTTCATAAATCACTATATTTCAAGCTATGGCAATCTAATCCAACCAGTTAACCTCCGTCATGCTTATTCAGTGAGTTCGTTGGAGGGTCTGTCTGTGCAAAAGAGGATTTGCAAATTTCGCCATGCTATATTCCTTATTTGTTTCTGATAAGGAAACTGTTCTACAGTTGTTTAAAAATTAATATAAAAGCAAAAGTCGTTATGAACATTAACCTAATTCAAATACTTTATAGTGAAGTCCGAAGCAAAGCCTTTATTTTTGATTTGTTTAGCCTTGAACAGTTTCATGCCATTTCCAGCAGATCCAATAAAACAATCTCTTCGAACTACATCTTGTTTTTACTGGAAAGCAAAAAACATATACTTCTTTTCCTGGTGTGTTTCTTTTTTTTGAGTATTGCTCATGGTCAAAAATCGAGGCTATTTAAATCAGATGAAATTTTGGAGCTGACTTTGCGAGCCGACTTGAAGGAGGTATTCAAGGATCGTGGGGATGACCCCCAATATCACAAGGCTACTTTACATTATCAGGAAGATCAAATTGTCTTTGATATTCCATTAAGAATTAAAGCCCGGGGCAATTTTCGAAAGAGTTTGGCGGGCTGTAAATACCCACCACTCTTTCTTAATTTCAAAAAATCAGCCACACCAAAGAACTCTGTTTTTCGAGGACAGGACAAAACAAAATTGGTAACTCCATGCAGGGGAGATGAATATGTCGTCCATGAATATTTGGTTTACAAATTATATAATCTCATTTCACCAAAGAGTTTTAGGGCCAGGTTGGTGAGGATGACTTATCAGGACACCGTGAAAAATAAAAGCTCTGATCCCTATTTCGGGATACTGCTTGAAGAAGAAAAACAAATGGCAAAGCGGCACAAGTCAAAATCTGTAGCGATAGAAAGGTTAAATCCTGAAAACACGCATAAGGAGACCTTTTTAAAAATGGCAGTTTTTCAATACTTGATAGGAAATACAGACTGGTCAGTACAATATCAACAAAATATAAAACTGCTCGCTGTTGACCCCACAAGCATACCCATTACCGTTCCTTACGATTTTGATCATGCCGGAATTGTGCGGGCGCCTTATGCAAACCCTGCTCCTGAACTTCAATTGAGCTCTACCTTACAAAGAAGATACAGGGGTTATTGTATGCCGGATATGAAAGATTTTACTGGAGTTTTTGAAACATTCAATCAACAGAAAGATGAAATATATGCGATCTATAATGACAACCCATTATTAAGTAGGGGATACAAAAAGCAGACACTTAAATTCCTCGACCATTTCTATGAAACCATTAATGATCCGAAAAAAGCGAAGGAGGCATTCACTTACCCTTGTGATAAATACGGAACAGGGAATGTCATTATCAAGGGATTAAATCAAAACTGAGTGGCATTCTCCATCTTGGTTCGTGCTTCATGAGTTTGTGCAAAATTAGATTGGATAAAAATGGTTAGTGGTGACCCGAACTATGGCTTGAAGTGAATTTTGCAATATATTGGATATAATGTAAAGTACACTTGTATTTTTATTCGATATGCTTATCCGGTGAAAACAATTCAAAGAGATAAAAATGCACCATTATTATAGTGAAGTCATTTGTGATTCATGGGGCACACCAGACAGGGAAAGCAACTTCGGTTTTGTGATAGGATTTCAACCTACTATTTAATAAATTCATTGTCACTAATCATTTAAATACAAAAATTATGGCAAAAGTAGTAGTAATAGCAGAGGTTGAAGACCTCGTAAAATGGGAAGAAGGGTTTCGAACTCATGGTGACCTGTTTAGAAGACAAACCATCACAAAACCAATTAGTATTGCAACGGGTGATGGAAATGAGGTAGCACTAATCTTTGAACCAAAGGACCTGGATACTTTTATGAGCGTTCTCGATTCGGAAGGACCGGAAGCAATGGCTAGTGACGGTGTGAAAAGAGAAACTGTTAAAATTTTCATTATGGATAGAGAATTCAAACTTTAGCATAGTAATCTTTCAATAGATAATAATTGGAGTTACCTACTTATAGCATCAAGCATATCTATTGAACTATTAATTATCGCCTAAGTTTGACAAATCCTGACAGGTATAAATTTGCAATACAGTTGTAAGTTTGTACCTTTTTTATTGATAGAAAGGATACTTCCTCACTTTGACTTATGCCTCTCTGTATGCAAGTTTCCATTAATCAATATAGGGTGAATAATCAAGTCTATCTAATCAATTGCATTTACTTCACTAAATCACTATATTTCAAAATGCCACAACAAGCCCGCCATTTAGCTGCCATAATGTTCACCGACATTGTCGGATATACCGCCTTGATGGGTAAAGATTCCAATAAAGCCATGGAGCTGGTGAGGCAAAGCGTGCAAATCCAAAAACCTCTGGTAGAAAAACACAATGGAAAATGGCTGAAAGAAATGGGCGATGGCGCGATGGTACAGTTTGGCTCTGCACTGGATGCGGTGAATTGTGCCCTGGAAATCCAGCGAACTTCACGAGCAGATTTTGATGCGGATTTCAGAATAGGCATACACCTGGGTGATATTACCATTGAAAACAACGATGTCTATGGAGATGGGGTAAATGTGGCTGCCCGTCTGGAATCCATTGCCGATCCGGGAGGAATTTATATCTCAGAATCCATAGAGAAAGCCATCAGAGGGCAAGGCAACATCCAGGCAAAATATATTGGAGAAAGCCAGCTTAAGAACGTGGACTATGGAGTAAGGACCTATGCGATTCAAGGGGTTGGACTTCCTGTACCGGACTTGAAAAAGGAAAAGGAATTATCAGGACGTCTCTTTGCGGAAATAAAAAGGCGAGGTATAATCCGTGCCGGAGTTATGTATATCTTGATCTCATTACTTATAATATTGCTTCAGCCATTCGCTTCCACATGGATCACTTTTCCCAATTCATTCAGATCTGTATTCTTCACAATTCTTGGAGTTGGGTTTGCAATAGCTATGTATCTGGCCTGGAGATTTGAGAAAAGTCCTGATGGATTTGTGCGATCAAACTCTGAGCGGTCATGGCAGAATCCACTAAAGGTAAGTCAACGCAAACCGCTTACAGGAAATATTGTGATGGGTGGATTGTTGATCGTCATACTTTATTTATTTGCTTACCCTGAAAATAAGTCAATATCACATAAAGCAGAATCTCCTGCCGAAGAATTGGTAATTGATCCATCCATTGCAGTCCTCCCTTTTGTCGATATGAGCCGGGACAAAGATCAGGAGTATTTCAGTAATGGTATGATGGAGGAGATATTAAACCATCTGTACAAGATTGGTGATTTGAAAGTTACTTCGAGGACATCGAGTATGCGATAAAAAAATTCCACAAAATCGATCAGAGAAATAGGGAAGGAGTTGGGTGTAGCACATATTCTTGAAGGCAGTGTACGAAAGGATGAAAACAATGTACGAATCACGGTTCAATTAATAGATGTCAATACGGATGTACATTTGTGGGCAGAAAATTATGACAGGGAACTCAAGAATGTTTTTGCTATTCAAAGCCAGGTAGCCCAACAAATTGCTAAATTTTTAAAGGCGGAGATCAGTCCGAAAGTGAAGGAAATTTTAGTGGCTCCTCCAACAAATAATACAGAGGCATACAACCTATTTTAAAGGCAAGAAGCTTACCTTTTTCAAGTGAAGAAGCCTTTGAAATGCTTCATGAAGCCATTAAACTTGATCCTAATTTTAGCAATGCATATGTAGGTGTTGGATTGAGATTACAAGCCGGAGCAACTATTTTTGCAACTGGGGAAGGGATGGATCCAAATAGAGCTTGGATGATATCAAAACCATATTTACAAAAAGCACTGGAAGTGGATCCTAATAATGGTGCCGCACATGAAAGAATGGCGTGGTCACTATTGTGGTTTGAATGGGATTTTGAGGGAGCAGAAAAAGAGTTTTTCGAAACAAAAAGAATTTACCCAAACTATACCTGGACAGACTATTTAATTGCAACCAGCAATTTCGATCAGGCCGTTGAGGAAGCTGACTTGGGAAATGAATTTGACCCTACTTCCCCTACAGTTTGGAGTGGCAAAATACTTAGCCAATTTTTTGCCGGACAGCATGACAAAGTGTTAACTACAATTAATGCTGTATTGAAAGATCCAACAGTCAGATTTCGAGAATTTATTTTAATAGAATCTCTTAGAGTATGGATGTATCTTGGGATGTATGAAGAGGTGATCGAAAGTTTTGAAAAATTTATCTTTGAGAATCCTAAAATAGCCCAACCATCACGTTTAATGGCCATTGCAAGTATATCATATCTCCATAAAGGACAGATGAAAAAATCAAATGAATACTTGAATAGTTTAATTACCAAAAGTGAAATTAATGCCGGTGGTAGTCCATCATTCTACATTTCTATGGTTTACAGCCAAAAAGGTGAAACTGCCGAAGCCTTCAAATGGCTGGAAAAATCATACCGGGACCGTGAAGTAGAAATGTACTGGCTAAAAGTAGAACCTCCATTCGAACCAATCCGTAGCGATCCTCGCTATCAGGAGATGCTGGATAAGGTAGGATTTCCGGAATGATCAATGATTTGTTTTTTGGATTAATGCTATCCATGTATGATTCAGTCCCTGATACAGAATAGCCTCTGCTATTATTGCGTAATTTTAACCCTGTAATTCAATTATCCTTTATTTGTAAATCTTCAAATGGATACGTTCAGCAAATCAGAAAAAATAAAGCGTAGAAATTTTATTCGCAATTCGGTAATTGTTGCTACAGGTGCAAGCATTTTACCTCAGGCATTCTCTGGTTGCAAGGAAAAAGGCGAAGTGATGCCTGATTTTATCCCTGAAGGTGTCAATGGATTTTTAGAAGGTGTAGCAAGCTTTGATCCAAGCCAGGAAAGCATTGTTCTCTGGACCCGATACACCAAAGCCACAAATGAAGTTGATCAGCCAGAAATATTCCTTGATCTGGCTTCTGATAATGATTTTAAAAATTTAGTAGTTAGTGAAACTGTAGAGGTTGATGGGGATAGTGATGACACCATAAATGTTGATATCAGCAATCTAAATTCGAATACTAAATATTTTTACAGGTTCAGGAATGAGAAAACAAAAGTTAGTTCCATGATAGGGCAGACTAAAACATTACCGGCCCCCGGAGAAGCTACTGAAATAAATCTCGCAGTGGTTTCATGTGCAAACTATGAGACTGGATATTTTAATATGTACGAATCTATCGCTGATTCTGAGGCTGACTTGGTTGTCCATTTAGGAGACTACATTTATGAGTCAAGCGTAAGCAATGATGTAACAAGCTCATTGGGCAGAGAGCACAAACCACCATATGAATTGTTATCATTAGATGATTATAGAACAAGATATCGTCAATACAGAAAGGACACACAATTACAGAAAGTTCATCAACTAAAACCATTTATTTGTGTATGGGACGACCACGAGTTTGCAGACGATGCCTACAAGGATGGAGCAGGAAATCATCAAGACTATGAGGGACCATTCGAAACACGAAAGGCTATTGCTATGCAAGTTTGGCATGAGTATCTGCCGGCACGTGTAGTTGATAAATCAATAATTTATAGAAGCTTTGAAATTGGTGGTTTTCTAAATTTAATCATGTTGGATACCAGAATTGTCGGAAGAGAAAAGCAGTTGAATTACAAAGATTATATAACTGCTGATGCCCTTGATAAAGACGCATTTGAGGCAGATTGGCAAAACCCAGATCGTACTATTTTAGGTAGTAAGCAACGACAATGGCTCAAGAATCAATTTGCATCCAGCAATTCAAAATGGCAAGTGCTGGGTAACCAGGTGCTAATGGGTAAGTATTTGATACCGGCAGAGTTGATTCCAATTTCAACGCAAATTTCTTCTATATCAAATGTGAGTTCGGAATTGCTCGAAGAATATAATAGTTTAATAAGTGAACTGCTATCTATAAAGTCACGAATTGCATCAGGTGATCCTACTGTAACACCGGCTGAGAGATTACGTGTTGAAACAGTATATCCTTCGAAATTGGATTATTGGGATGGCTATCCAGTAGAGCGTGAAACCATCTTATCCGCAGCATTGGGTAAAAAGCTTATTTCTGTTGCAGGATCCTCTCATAATGCCTGGCACATGAAATTGACAGACAAATCGGGCAATGAGATAGGAACTGAATTTGCTACCACTTCCATTACCTCCAATGGTATAGAATCTATAGTTGGTGATAATCCTATTATTACTAATCTTGTTGAGCAAACTAATGTAGCGCTAATTGATGATCTTCAATATATGGATGCTGCAAGAAGAGGATATCTTATGGTGACTTTTTCTGATGCTCAAGTTAAATCAGATTGGAGATTTGCCAAAACTATTGTTGCCAAAACTACAGATGCAATTTCAGGAAATATTGCTATAGAAAAGTAGATTCAATCACTAAATATGCTCATCGGAAAATCAATTTACCGATTCCCGCCTTTGTTGGTGCCTGCCTGTCCAATGTCAATAAGTTAAGCTCAAACGTCATTGACATCCTGCCTACTGTAAGCAGGCCTAGCCTGTCCGGTAGGTTTGTGCATTTTGGATAAAATGCTAATTCTTGCGAAGACGAAAAGCTTAATTTATTGACATTGTACGGAAGATAGGCAGGGAGGTAGATATTTTAACCAATTCAATAATTATTTCCCGAATTATTCGGGTTAATTTGCAGCAGATATATAATGACAGAAAACCATGATAAAACTTCATTTCTTACCTACAATTCTAATCTCATTTTTATTACATTTTGTTTCGTTTGGGCAAAGCACACCTATTGATAAAAAGGCTACAAAAAAGACTAAAGCACTATATGCCAATTTGCAATTAATTTCCTCTCAAGGTGTATTATTCGGGCATCAAGATGATTTAGCATATGGAATTGGTTGGAAGGGAGATGAGGGTCGATCGGATGTAAAAGATGTTTGCGGATCTTATCCTGCCTTATATGGATGGGATGTAGGCAAATTAGGGAATTCAGTGAATATCGATTCGGTAGATTTTGATAAGATGAAAGCATGGATAAAAGAAGCATTTAATCGAGGTGGAGTCAATACAATCAGTTGGCATATGGATAATCCATATACCGGTGGTGATTCGTGGGATAAAACACCAGCAGTTTCAACAATTTTAGCTGGTGGAGACAGACATGAATTTTATAAGCAAAAATTAGATTTATTCGCTGATTTTTTAAAAGACCTTAAGGTAGGAATCTGGACTAAAATACCAATAATATTCAGGCCTTTTCATGAACAAACCGGGAATTGGTTCTGGTGGGGAAAAGGCAACTGTTCACGTGATGAGTTTGTCGCACTATGGCAGTTTACGGTAACATATTTAAGAGATATAAAGCATGTACATAATTTGCTATATTCATATAGCACTGATCAGTTTAATACAAAAGAGCAGTATCTTGAATATTATCCAGGAGATGACTTTGTTGATATTATCGCATTTGACGACTATTATAGTATCAAAAGCGTGAGTAAACGAAAGAAATTATTGTATAGACTTAAAACCGTTGTTGAGCTTGCTGATGAAAAGGATAAAGTAGCGGCATTTTCAGAAACAGGATTGGAAAGAATACCTGACAATGATTGGTTTACGACTGTTTTGCTTGATGGCATTAAGTCTGATGAAATCGGCAAGCGCATCGCTTATGTAATGGTTTGGAGAAATGCCTGGCCACACCATCATTATGCACCTTATCCCGGGCATCAAAGTACTTCAGATTTTTTGAAATTCAGAAAAGACCCATTTACTATATTTGAGGAAGATCTCCCAAATATGTACAAAATGCCTTAGTCAATTAAAAAAAGATTACCACTTACTCGCTAACCGGGATAACATCAAAATCAATTTGACACCTGATGAATTTTCACTTGCATGATGGTAGCGATAGACAGTGCTCGGGTTTTGGCTAATGATGCTTTTTCACCATGAAAAAGCTCATTGATGGTTTCATTAAATATCAACAGCCATTGGTCAAAATGTGCTTTCTTCAAAGGTTCCTTGGTATGTAGATCAACGTGTACTTTCATGGGGTTGCCTTTGTAAACATTTTTGTGAAACAATGTTGTCTCCCAAAAGTCGTACATCAGAGGCATATGTTTTTCCCAATTTACTTTTACAACATCATTGAAAATATAACCGATGGTCTCGTCTTGCAATACTTTTTTGTAAAACGTATCGACAAGCAATTCAATATCTTTTCTGTTTTCTAGGTCTCTTTTTTCCATTATAAATGTATTGATCATAATTTTACAAAAGTATTAAAATTTGCATTTAACCAATTTCATTAATTCCTGAAGAATCAGGCTCGTTGAGAGCAGCACAATATCCGATTGAACTATTCCGGCGAGAAGATTTTGATTGACAGCCTCATTGGACACATTGTATGTTATTGAAGTGGAAAGATTAGCTATTTCCTCTTCGATAGTCCCCGGACACCGTTCTGGGGCCTGCCAGCAAATAGCAAGAAATCATATAGCTTCTTCCAAACCAGCAAAAAGCAATAGCCCCTTCATCCCTGGGTTTTTGAAGGAACTATTTATTTTATATAGATTCTTGCGAGCCTCTGACAGATACCGGAATAAACCTGCCTTACCGGCCAGGCAGGTCCGGCAATACTTGCACTCCATAGTCCCTGCACTTGTTGCGGGGCCTGTCTGCCCATAGCCGCAAACCAAAATAACACTTGCCAATCCAGCAAAAAGCAACAACTTGATTCTTCATACTCCTGGATATTTAAGGCCATTTCAAAAAAATATATCTTTTCAAATAGCCAACGGATACCCCGCCTAAAAAACGGAGGGCAGGTGGAACCCTGAAATAAATATTCAGGGCAGGCAGGTCCGGCAATGCAACAATTACTTATTGCTAAATCCTGATTACATGGCATATTTCCGAATCTGATTTATAATTTTGAGTATGTATTTTTTTTTACCCCATAAATGATTTATCAAATGAAAACATCAGTAGAAATTAGCTATTATCCTTTGAATGATAATTACCTTCAGCATATTATAGATTTTATAAAAAGGCTAAATACCCATGAAAAATTAACCATAAAAACCAACGGCATGAGCACTCAGGTCTTTGGAGAATTTGATGAAGTGATGAACAGTATCACTAAGGAAATAAAAAAGTCTTTCGAATTACCACACTCTGTTTTTATGTTGAAAGTAATCAACAACGACCTTGAAAAAATCCCTAATCTGTGAGTGTAATTCTAAGCTGGATTGCTGATAATTATTTTGAGCTCATTGCTTCCGGGATTGGGTTTATAGCCATTTTTCTACAGATCAAACAAAATGTATGGTACTGGTTGGTGAGCATAGTGATGGTGAGCATGTACATCTACATCTACATCGATGCCAAATTATATGCAGATATGTCGTTGCAAGTCTATTATCTTGTGATCAGTTTTTATGGCTGGTATATGTGGTTGTTTGGGAATATCACCAATCATAAAAAAAGTGAATTGCATGTTGGTAGTGCTACAAAAAGATTAATGGGCATCCTGGTAATCATATCAATATTATTATTCTTTTTTATCGCCTGGGTTTTGATGACATTTACCAATTCAGATTTACCTTATTGGGATTCTTTTACCACTGCGCTCAGCTTTATTGCTACATGGATGCTTGCAAGAAAGATTCTTGAAAATTGGTTGATCTGGATATTTGTAGATGCCGTTTCGGTTGGTATTTACATTTACAAAGATCTTTATCCAACGGCCATTTTGTTTTTTTGTTTGACTATCTTGGCATTTGTGGGATATAGTAAATGGAAAAAGGACATGCAATTGGATTTAGAAGAATTGTCCATAAAGCCAGGGAATTAAAATATCTACTGCAAAGCTTGATTTAGTGATATTAATCATTGATTTTCATAATTGCAATTAAACATTGTTAATGAACCCATTTGGATTTCTCTTTTTATTAAAAGGAAGAATTTCCGATTATAATTGTAGAATAATTACAATGGTTCGTTATAAAACTTTAACATATTGATTATGAGTAATTTACTCGATTTGCAAAACTTCTCATAAACAACAGATAATCAACTGTTATAACTTATAATTAAACGAAGTGTTGTAATTAATAACCCACATTCAAATTTCTATTATGCGAAACCTAACATATTTATTTTTTTCCGTTGCTTTAATTTTATCGTCATGCAGTAAAAAAACATCTCATCAAAATAATTACGATCTGGTTATCTATGGTGGTACTTCCGGAGGAATAGCTGCGGCAATCCAAGCCAAAAGGATGGGTAAATCAGTTATCTTAATTGAACCAAGTTCGAGGATAGGAGGGTTAACAACTGGTGGACTCGGGCAAACCGATATTGGTAACAAAGCTGCCATTGGTGGAATTTCAAGAGAGTTTTACGAGGCAATTAAAACGTATTACAACAAGCCATCAAACTGGAAATGGCAGAATAAGGAAGATTATCTTGATGGTGGGCAAACCAAATCAGAAGAAAATGAAAATTCTATGTGGACATTTGAGCCCTCCGCAGCACTAAATGTTTTTCAGGATTTTATCAAAAAATACAAAATTGAATTGGTGCTTAACCAAAAACTCGACAGAGCGAATGGGGTAGTGAAAAAAGACGAAAAAATATTGGCTATTAGTATGTTGTCAGGAGAAGTGTATCATGGGAAAATGTTTATTGATGCTACCTATGAGGGTGATTTATTGGCCGTAGCTGATGTTAGTTATACCGTCGGTCGAGAATCAAATCAACAGTACAATGAGACTTTAAATGCGGTAAATACCAAACTGAAGGACACGACTATTACTGGTCTTGGAGCACTCAATGGATTCAATCACAATTTTGTAGACGGTGTAGATCCTTATGTGATACAGGGAGATCCGACCAGCGGATTGCTTCCTGGCATCAATCCTGATGGCCCCGGTGAAGAAGGAAAGGGCGATAATCATGTGCAGGCATATTGCTACAGAATGTGCTTGACGGATCATCCGGAAAATAGAATTCCTTTTGAAAAGCCAAAAGACTACAATGAGTTGGATTTTGAATTGTTATTGAGAAATTACGAAGCCGGAGAAGATGGTTTCCCATGGATCAATTCTGATATGCCCAACAGAAAAACAGACACAAATAACCGAACCGGGTTTTCTACAGATTTTATCGGCCAGAATTACAACTATCCTGAAGCCAGTTATGAGGAAAGGGAAGGAATTATATTAAAACATCGACTGTATCAAAAAGGACTGATGTGGACATTGGCTTATCACCCAAGAATGTCAGACCACATTAGAGAAGAGGTATCAAGATGGGGAATGAGCAAAGACGAGTTCGAAAGGGAAGATGGTTGGCAGCAGCAATTATACATCAGGGAGGCGCGGCGATTGATTGGAGAATATGTGATGACCCAATATAACTGTGAGGGACTTGAAGTGGTTGACGACGTTATCGGAATGGGCGCTTATGGCATGGACTCTCACCATACTCAAAGATATGTGAATGCCGATGGGTTTGTGAAAAATGAAGGAAATATAGAAGCCCACGTGAAAGAGCCTTACCCGATAAGCTATCGATCTATTATTCCCAAAAAAGAAGAATGTAGCAATTTGCTCGTTCCGGTATGTTTGAGTGCATCACATATTGCTTTTGGATCAATACGAATGGAACCTGTGTTTATGGTATTGGGGCAATCTGCTGCCACAGCTGCCTGCCTGGCGATTGATAAATCTTTGAGTGTTCAAGATATTGAATACGGTTTGCTAAAGGAGCAATTGCTAAAAGATAAACAACAATTGTCGTGGCAAGGAAATGAATAAGATTATCCATGATAGGTATTGCAATTGGTTAATTATGGATATATTGACCATTAAATAATTCTACTTTACAAAGTTGGCATTAACTTTTTTAATTGTGCTAAAACCTTCAATCCTGCCCGGCAAGGCAGGGATTCGATTATAAATGACTACTAATTGTAGAAATCAAAGATAAATCGTGCTAAAAATCCCTGCCTGCGGCAGGGAGGCTTGAAGGTATGGTTTCAAAAATTATATTTTACAGTATGTACATTAACTTCGTAAAGTAGAAATAAATATTTATTGATAATTAAATTAGCAACAAAAGATCCTCAATGAAAGTTGTAACCTGCATTTTGTTATCATTTTCCTTAATCCATTTTTTCGCAGAAGCCAATGCTCAATTTTTTGCAGTAGCAGATTCCACGAGCACCTATCAGCAATTATCCAAAAATAAAGAGTATAACCCCGCTGCGAGAATGGCATTTATGATTGCTGAATATTATACACAAAAAAGAGATCACGCCAAAGCACGAGAGTTCTATGCCAATGCCGGCCTTAACGCAAACAGAGGAGCAAATGTAGTGCTGGAAGCCAGAGCAATTTACAAGCAGGGGATGGCAGAGAAGATGATGGTTGAGTCTGGAATTTATTCCATGGAAGAAGAGCAAAAATACCTCAAGGCATGTATAAAAAGTATGAAGAGGGCACATAATTTATTTATAAAAGCAAAAATGCAAGGGTCCTATGAAGACATCATGTCATTGGTCCATGGAGGAGAAGCACAGTTTATCATTGGCGACTACAGAGGCGCAATAAAAGCTCTTAAAATAGCCTTGCGAGATGCTCAGAAGAATAGATACAATGAATTAGCTTTAAAATCCAGTGGTTTGCTCGCCCAAAGTTTTGCAGAGTCAAATGATCCTGCCAGCGAAGCCTTTTACTTATCAATTTATAAAAACTATAATGAGTTTTTTATTTCTAAAGATTCCCTAGCACAATCTGTTGAAGAAATTGTAAAATTAGAATCTACAAATCAGCTTCAAAAAACAGAACTTGAGCTCACCAAAATAGAAATCCAAAATAAAAATTTGCAGCTCGAAAATCAGAACGCAATGGCCGAAAAAACCATGGCTATTATTGAACAAGGGGTTCTTGAGCGACGATTGATGATAGGAAGTATTGGCGTGATACTTATCATTTTGATTATTTCAATCGTAGCACTTCAATACAAAAGAAAAACCGCCAATAAACTTGAAGAGCAAAACAAGAAAATTTTAAAACAAAAAACACTGATAGAAAAAAGGCAGAAGGAACTGAATGATGAAAAATCCAGAACGGATGCATTACTACTCAATATTTTGCCAGAACCTATTGCAGAGGAACTGAAAAAAAAGAAAAAGGTTACCCCGAGATACTACAAGATGGTCACTGTCATGTTCACTGATTTTAAAGGATTCACTGCCATTGCATCGCAAATGAGTCCCGGTGAGATTGTCAGGGAGTTGGATGCTTGTTTTGTTGCATTTGATCTTATCATTGAAAAATATGAGTTACGCGTTGGCAGGAAATGTATAGAAAAAATAAAAACCATTGGAGATGGATATATGTGTGCCGGAGGGGTGCCTATAGAAAACGAGTCGAATCCATTGGATACGATAAGAGTAGCTCTTGCGATAAGAGACTATATGGAAAAAAGGAAGCTGGAGAAGGCGAAAAAAAACGAACCATTTTTTGAAATCAGGATCGGAATTAATACCGGACCTGTAGTTGCTGGTGTTGTTGGCAAAAAGAAATTTGCATATGATATATGGGGTGACACAGTAAACCTTGCTAGCAGAATGGAATCAAGTGGAGAGGTTGGCCGTGTGAATATTTCCGGGGAAACTTATAAGTATATCAAGGATCATTTCTTTTTTACCAAAAGAGGTAGAATTAATGCAAAAAACAAAGGTAGCGTTGATATGTATTTTGTTGATGGAAGGGTAAAATATGCCAGCCAAAAGAAAAAAATCACCAAAACCAAGGTTTGACTTCCACTGGAAAAATCGAGGCTCATAAATTGTTCAATCAGTCTGTTAGTAAGAATACTTCCTTCGAGGTCATTCTCAGCTTGACTGGGAATCTCTAACTATCATGGCTTGAGATATCCAATTTAGAGAGGATGACTAAAGAAAGTGAATTTGAAGAGTTTTCTTGGAGACACTAAACAGAAAATTTATTATCAATTTTATCTGCCCATTCCAGAAGCCCACCTTTAATATTATACAAATTATGAAATCCGTTTGATATAAGTTTTTCAATTGCCTTTTGGCTGCGCACTCCACTTCGACAGAGCACTATCTTTTTTACTTCAGTTGATATTTCTTTCATCCGGGATTCGATTTCCACCAATGGGATATGGATGCCGCCTAAATTACCCGCTTCAAATTCATATGGTTCTCTAACATCAACGATTTGAAATTTTTCTTCTCCGCTATCCATTATTACCTTCAATTCTTCCACTGTCAGTTCTTGAATGTTACTGTTGTCAGTGTCCGAAACTCCACAAAAAACTTCATAGTCTATCAATTCTGCTTCCGGGATTAACGCTGGATTTTTTCTGATTTTCAATATGCGAGACTCTAAAGTCAAGGCATCAAAAATAAATAGTTTGCCTGCTAAAGGGTCTCCGATCCCTACCAAAATCTTGATGACTTCACTTGCTTGTAAACTTCCAATTATCCCAGGAAGAACACCTAAGACACCACCTTCAGCACAACTCGGAACTAACCCGGGTGGGGGAGGATCAGGAAAAATATCTCGATATTGAGGCCCAAATGTACCATCTTTAAATTGATAATTGAAAACAGAAACTTGCCCTTCAAATCTGAATATTGATCCGTGTACATTTGGTTTTTTTAAAATGACACATGCATCATTTACCAAATACCTGGTAGGAAAATTATCAGTTCCGTCAGCAATCAGATCGTAATTTTTCAAAATATCCAGTGCATTGTCTGACGACAATTTGACATTGTGAATATTGATTTTAATCTCCGGGTTGAGTTTTGTAAGTTTTTCTGCAGCAATTTTAGCTTTGGATTTTCCAATATCTTCAACAGTAAACAATACTTGTCTTTGAAGATTTGATATGTCAACCACGTCAAAGTCAACAATTCCAATTGTTCCAACTCCTGCTGCTGCGAGATACAAAAGCAATGGGCAGCCCAATCCTCCGGCACCAACAATCAGTACGCTTGATCGTTTCAACTTTCGCTGTCCTTCGATATTAAACTCAGGCAACAAAATATGCCGACTGTATCGCTTTTGTTCATCATTAGAAAATATGGAGTCAGGCATAATTTATAGCGGGTCTACTGTTATTTTAATAGAAATTTTTGTTGTGAGAGTCGCCTGCTGGCAAAGGCTGGGAAGAAGAGCCTTGTTGAAAAAACAACTAATAATGTTTCTTAATCCAACTGTGGACTTTTTATGCTTTTTTACTTCGGTCTTCGGACTTCTGGCTTCGGACATTATTTTCTGTCTTCCATTAAACCTACCTGTGGCAGGAAGGTTCGTGGTAGAACCTTTATAGTTATTGAATTAAAATCTTTTCATCACCAAATCAGAAATTGTATCTCCTATTGCCAACGAAGAAGTAGCAGCGGGAGATGGAGCATTGCATACATTTATGGCGTGATTATTTTCAAGAATGAGGAAATCGTCAATAAGCCCACCTTTGCGATCGCACGCCTGAGCTCTGATTCCAGCACCGCCAGCTTCAAGATCATCTTTTTGTATTTCAGGAATGAGCTTCTGTAGTGCTTTGGTAAAGGCAGTTTTGGAAAATGAGCGATACATTTCGCTAAACCCGGTTGCCCAGTATTTGACAGCCACTTTTTGAAATCCGGGCCACATGAGTGTCTCTGCTAATTCTGGAATATTTATATGATATTTTTTATATCCTTCACGGGCAAAAGCAAGCACTGCGTTGGGCCCTGCCTCTATTCCTCCTCCGATCATTCTTGTGAAATGCACACCCAGAAATGGAAATGCCGGATCGGGTACTGGATAAATTAGGTGATTTACCAGATACTGTTTTTCCGTTTTAATTTTATAATATTCACCTCTGAACGGGATGATTTTGAGGTCCATTTGCTGACCGGTCATTTGGGCAACTTTATCGGAATATATTCCAGCACAATTTACCAGCAATTTGCTTTCGTAACTGCTTTGGGAAGTTTCAATTATAATAGAATCTTTTTGCGGAATAATTTTGTTGACCTTTTCTCCGGTGTGGATTTTTGCTCCTGATTTCAGTATATTTTCAGCATATTTCTTTGAAACTTCCTTGTAGTCAATAATTCCTGTTTCAGGGACACGCACTCCGCGAATACCCTTCACATGTGGTTCAATTTCATGAAGTTCTTCATTTGATAATTTTGTTATGCCTTTTAAACCGTTTTCTTTACCTCGCTGATAAATTGTCTCCAAAGCACCAAGCTGATGCTTGTCTGTGGCCACAATTACTTTCCCACAAAGCTCATACTTGATGTCTTCTTTATCACAAAAATCTATAAGTTGCTGATAGCCTTTTCGACAGTTTATGGCCTTAAGACTTCCGGGTTTGTAATAAATCCCCGAATGTATAACCCCACTATTGTTCCCGGTTTGATGAGCACTTAATTTGTCTTCTTTTTCCAGTAAAAGCAGTTTTACTCCAGGCCTCTTTTCTGTGATTTTTAATGCCGTAGCCAGCCCGACTATTCCACCTCCAATTACAATAGCGTCATACATATTATTAATTTTTAGAATTAAAAAGTCTCGCAAATTTATCAGTTTTGTTTTATGGAGACCTCTATTAAGTGGGGAAATTGAGAAAAAATACTTTTCCACAAAATATAGTTAATCGATTGTTGGGTTATACTCGCTAAAAATAGAAGAGAAACTTCTGAAGATCTTTTAATGCATCTCAACTAGTTTCACTCTTCCGCTTTACTTTTCGGGCTTGTTTTCAGCATTTCCTCCCAATTCGGGTTCTTTAATTGGCCCGGAATCTTCCTGATTTTCTTCTTTTGATTTCTCTTTTGGCTTTTGCTTTTTGTCAATTTCAGCTTTTTCATCATCTTTTTTTACATGAAGGTCAACCTGTGGGAAAGGTATCTGAACATTGTTTTCTGCAAAAGTGTTGTAAACCCCAATAGCTACATCACTTTTTACGCCGATACCTTTTTCAAATGGCACCCAGAAGAGAAGTCGAAAATTCAAGGAGCTATCTCCAAATTCTTCAAATAGAGCTCTCGGTTCAGGATTTTTCAAAACACTTTCATGACTTATGGCTACTTTTTTGAGCAGGTCGAGTATCACATTTGGATTAGAACCATAAGCGGCACCAACTTTCAATTCTATCCGACGTTGGTTATCTGACAAAGTCCAATTGATTAACTGGTTTGAAATAAGGTTTCCGTTGGGGACAACTACTTCCGCACCATCGAAGGTACGCACATTGCTTGCTCTTACACCAACACTTCTTACTGTGCCCATTAGATTTTCGACCTCAATTGTATCACCAACATTGACAGGTCGCTCATAAATGAGTATCAAACCCGAAATGAAATTGTTGACGATGTTTTGTAAACCAAAACCGATGCCTACGCCAAGTGCTCCTGCCAATAAGCCAAACTTACTAAGATCGATGCCGCCAGCTGAAAATGCTATGAGTACACCAAGTACAAGAATAAAATATTGGATTGTGACGGAGATAGCCATAGGCACTCCTTTGGGTAATTTTGTTTTTGCAAGAATTTTATTCTCAAGAATAGTTTTAACTAAAAATGCCAGCCCAAATGTTAATATTAAAATCAAAACCAGGTTTGATACACTTTCAATGGATATGCTGAGAGCACCAATTTGCCATTCGTTGCTGATTAAGTCGAAAAGCCAATTGATAATAGGTCGATAAACCTCCATTGTCTGTAAAATAAATTTCAGGAGATAGACTACTGCAAGTACATTGATTAACTTTATAGCTATATCTTCAAATTTTTCCCATCCATTAGCAACAAGACGAAAAGTGCTTTCCCTCCCAATTTCATATAAGGCGTGAACGATGCTTCGCAAAATTGCATGCGCAGAAAATATGATGACCATTATTGCGGCTGTCTTGATTCCGATTTTAAGCGTAAGTACTGCAAGATTTAGGTAGCCAAAAAGATTGGATAAAAAGGCAACAATAAATAGAATGAAAAGACCAAAAGACAATTTCCCAAACCGTTTAACAGAGGGATGAATACTTGAGGTATTCGTGTTGATTCCATCTAAAATGAATTTGTAAATTAAGAATAATGCAAGGGCAGATTCAAAGGCGATGTACAGTCTGGCATAGTTTCCAAAATACCATATCAATATTTCAAAAAGATTAGCAATATAGAGTGTGAGAACAACCTTAACAATCATTTTGCCTTGGGGGCCAATGATTTTAGGTAAAAAAAACAGGGATATAATAAGAAGGATTGTTCCTAAAATACCCATAATGATCAATGGCATATTAGGGAGGAAGACGAG
>VAPL010526435.1_pt1 | contig 20616 bp, 24 predicted proteins | sample 3395061 | NCBI WGS metagenome assembly VAPL01 (sample SAMN08290444, study PRJNA428436) | hydrothermal vent metagenome | isolation source: Deep-sea hydrothermal vent chimney 2 | place: Pacific Ocean: Juan De Fuca Ridge | depth 2182 m m | reverse complement strand
ATTGAATTACATTTTATTTGAGCATATCCTGTTGCTAAAGCATTATCGCATATTAATGCATTATCCACTACTTTAGCTTTTTCACATACTATCGCTTCATCTTTGACCCATGCCCTCCCTGCTTGAGATAAATTATACTCACTCTCTATCCAACCACCTTTGTCCCCCTTCTTTACCTCTTCGCCAGTAATTAAAGTGAAATCCTTTAACGCTATAATGCGGTATAACTTGTGACCACACCATTTCTTAGTATCATCGCTTATTTTGTATTTCATGTCTGCTCCTCCTTTTTATATTGCACTATTATTTAACTGACTTTTTAGGCAAAATCTTTTTATGTGCGGGGATCCATGGGCATGTCCACCAATATCCACACCATTTTGGGGAACAAGTCCAACTTCCTTGTGGAGCAGGAGGAAATGTACCACTTTGGATAAGAGTCAAAACTAACTTAGCTTTTTTGCGCAGCATCTGAAAATCTTCATTTGTCCTTTCAGTTTTTAATGATTGATGTATAGGTTTTTTATTTTTTACAAGTATTTCAAAAGTAATCTTTTTAGGATATTCACCGGTTTTAATCTTAACAAGCTCTCTATACAGAGTAGCTTGGTAAGAGGCATCTGCCTTAGCTTGTTGCCATCTACTCGAAGCTGTTTTAAAATCGGGTAGCCACCTGTCTTGAGTATACACATCTAGAGTCCCACGCCATGGGATTGGTAATTCTAGATCAGGTAAATATATTTCTTCTTCTACCATTGTGGGGATTATTAATGGGGCTATTTTATCAGCATATAACCCTGCTAAATGAACAGTAACATCTAATCCTTCAGCTATTTTTTTTCTTGCCGAAGAAACCTCATCGGGTGGGAACCAAACTCCCTCTTCATTTAATTTCTTTACATATGCATCTCTAGCTGCATCTAAAATAACATCTTTAGGTTCATCCAATCCAGTTTTGATTTTAGCTTTATGATTCACTTCAATGCCACCATGCACTCCAGTACCTATTGTTGCTGCAATTCCTGGTGGTATTATCTCTCCTTCTATCCACCTACGACGGACTCTTTCAGGACACAGATCCCAAGAATTTAGTAAACTTTGGTTTATATACTCTATCATAAGCGCCTCCTTTAGGGATGGCCCCAGGTTGTTATCCTGGGGCCATTTGGGGAAGGTTTTTGTTTTGCCCGTGTTTTAATCCCTAGCGGGCCACCCAGGGATCTTATTTAAGGAGGAGGAGGTTTGTGAACTATTTTACTTATACCCATCTTTTTTAAGCTGGGCCATAATTTTACCGCTTACGGTTTTTGGACTTTCCATTTTGCCGCTTAATCCAGCTATTACTCTATATACTTCATTTACGGGGAAACCTCTTTTTTGGGCATAATTTTTTATAGTCCCAAAATCATTTTTTATTTTTTCACTTATTTTCATTGTTAATCTCCTCTTCAGAATATGTATAAAAATTTTATCATTTATTGCATAAAAAATCAACAAAAAAAATAGGCCCCAAAAAGGAGCCTAATATTATTATAATATATTAATCATAAAGTTTTAACTTTATATGAATTGTCTGGCCATCCAGTATGTATATTGTATTTTATATATTCACTGTATGTTTTTATTTTTTTTATTTCAACAGTATGTGATGCCTCTGCCTTAAATGCAGCCTCTATAAAAGCAAAAATAATTTTTTTTATCTCTATAAAGTTATTATAAGTAAGATTCTGCCAACAATTTTTAAATTTCCACTTCACTGCCAACCCTTTATCTTTTATCCCAGATTCATATAAATCTATATATCCTTCTATATTCGTTTTGGTTTGGTCATCAATTTTTAGTAAAAAATTTTTATCTCCATCTTTATTAATTATCTTTATACCTTCCTTTATAATGTTTTTACGTTTGGTTTTTGCTTGTAGTAATAATTTATTTTTTAATTCTTCTATAGAACATATTTCGTCAGGATCAAATTCTACCATTTTAGAGTTTTTACCATCCCACCTAACTCTACCTGGACGATTTAAGGCAAATTCCCATTCTTTTTTAGTTATTTCTATTGCTCCCTTAGGTGGAATATCGTGTACGTTTGTAGGATAAAAACCGGACGGCAAACCTTTTTCGTCTATTGTCATATATATTTTCATTACCCTCTCCTCTATATCCCTATTGCTATCCAATTTACATATCTAGCAGAAGTAGATGGGTTATAAATAGTTATTGTGGTTAAAGTAGCAGTACTAACGCTAACAGAACAATCACTCCCAGTGTTTCCTTCAGCTGCCAAAGCTACCCCTAACGCCGAAGTAAAAGCAGTTGGTAAAGTCACAACCACAGACGAAGTAGCTCCAACATATACCCCCGTACCCCATTGTATTATCATACCATTAGCAAACTTAGCATAACTTGCTGTATACGGACTATTAGCTGTTGTAAAAACAGTTGCACCATCCCAAGTAAAAGCACCTCCAGAGGTTATTCTTAAACTCTTAGCAGATATTGGATCTCCTGCTGTTCCTATAGGAGCAACATTTAAATCTATTATGCCATCCCCCCCATCCCCCATAAGCACAACCCTGCTAGCACCATTCCCTGTTGTTATATAGGTAGCATCATACCCTGCCCAGTTTAAAGACAACCCAAAATTGCCGCTTCCGTCGTTGGAAAAAATAGTTTTATAAAAATTGCCAACATAATCAGTCTGTAAAATAGTACCAGGAGTATTTGTCCCCCTACCAGGAATTTTTAATGGACCCACGTTTTGCATTTCTGTAGCTGATTGCCGAACAAAATCTATCCCAACAAAAGTCCTCCCGTCAGTCAAACTGGTTATAGCTCCAGTACTGTCGGTAGTAACAGTACAAAGTAATAAACCATTGGGATCTGTAGTAGCAGATGTATCCCAATCCCAAGATCCATCAGAATTTAAATATAAATAATATGTAGCTCCTGCTAGAGACGCTACAAAAGAATTTGAGCTTTTTTCTATAGTATATGCACTTCCGGAAGCCTGTTTTAAAATAGCTACTCCATTTGTAACATTAATCTTGTTTGTAGTTATTGTGTCTATTGAAGAATCAAACCCAGAAACAACAAAACTAGTACCAACAAAATCTCCTGCAGGCACATACCCTTTGTGTGCCTTCTCTGTAGTTACTGCTTCCTCTGCAATTAAAGCTGTTGTAACACTACCATCAACAGTATTACTTAGATCCTTCTTGCTAAATTCGGTAGCCACAAAATTATCTACTGACCAAATTTCTACATCATTTGAATCTTTCAATACAAACTTATATGTTTTAGTAGAATCCAAAAAAATAGACGCATCTCCCCTAGAATTTAAAATTATAGGGTTGGGATTAAGTGTTAGACCTTCTGGATCTGCATAGGTTGGTAAAGGAGTAGTTGTACCAGCAGCATAAGAATATAATTTGCCACCACTTAAAGGATTACCATCATTAGATAGCGCATTAAACTTGGGATACTTAAACCTAGTAACACTCATCTATCATCTCCTTAACTTCTCTCCAATGATAACTCTTCCCATATTGTCCTTTGGGCACAAACTTATCAAAAACATCCTTTGGAATAACTACTCCATGCACCCACACAAAAGAACATCTTGTGCATTTAAAACTAACATTACATCTATATTTACATCCCCCCGAATCCTTAAAAGCAAACCCCCAATTACGAACTTGCAACACATCGTGTCCACAAACAGGACAACTTAAATTTGTTTTAGGAAAAGGAAATCCTTTTGAAAAATCCCAAAAAGAATTAACCCTTTCCATAACTTCTTTTTTACTTAAACTTGGAAAATATTTTTTATATATCATACAAATGTATCCGTAAATGTTGTGCTTGCTACTGGATATCCTAAAATTCCAGAAGTAGGAGCTTCTACAGTTAAAGAAATCGAATCTCCAGCAGCATACGTTTTAGTACTACCTCCATCAGTATCATATGTAAGAGTAATAGACCCCACCCCATTAATAAGTGCAGGATTAGCAGAACTTATAGTAGGAGCTAAAACGTTTGTGTCTGCAACATTTTCAGCCGATACTGCACTTAAACTTAAGTTAGCCCACGTATGAACATTGCCACTGCTATCTACCAACTTTATGGTTATAGTCTTTTTAAATGTCCCAGCAGCAGATGCAGTTACTGTAGCCGCACTACTACTAGCAGTAGATGGAATAAGTTCTATGTGTATATCTCCAGTTAAGGCACTTTCTAAGCTAGCGCCACCCCTTAGTTTAATTTCTTTAGATGCTTCATCTATACCTACAATTGTATTGCCACTACTATCTTTTATTTCCCACGTTGAACCTGCCTCTAGTGGTGGGATAAAAGAACTATTTTCGGTGTTTCTATACATTACACCTTGTATACCAACTGCAACAGAAGAACTTCCTGGAGCTAACGTTACGGTTGTAGTGTTAGTTGGAGCATCAAAAAAGGCATTTTGTGTATATCCAGAACCACCCCCAGGTTGTAATAATTTTACTAATTTACCGTTAGCATATATAGCTAACTTATTACCTTCTACACTAAATTGGGTTTGGCTTACATATTTAACAAATCCCCTCTCTTCAAGCCATCCTCTAGCTGGCTCATCAGCAAGAACTATATTATCAAACTCCCAAACAATGTTGTTTTCTTGATCTTTCACTACTACACGATAAGGCTCTCCAGGATTCAAAAAAATGTCAGCGTTACCATTAATGTCTAATCTTACAGGATTAGTATTAAGATTTGCTCCACTTGCTGTTGAGTATGTTGCTTTAGCTATATCAGTACCTGCGATATAAGTATAAACATAACCAAACTGTAAAGGCCTACCATTCTTTTTTAAAGGGAAGGAAAAACGTCTTTTTGCCATAATTTTTTCTCTCCTTGTTGTTTGTAAAAAACTTGTAACGCATGTCTACTAGCATATCGTTCCAATAAGGCTCTTTCAGAGCTTTTTTTGGCCTTAAAAAGAGCCTTAACTTGTATCTCCCACGGTAACTGCCTAAACATTGCAGCCTCTACAGGAGTATATAAACTTCTATAAAACATTCTAACAGCTCTACGGCTTGTTAGAAATCCCCTTTTTATACCCTCCTCAAGAGTCTTAGGAGATATCTTTCCTGTACGCCTAAATTCAAGCCTTGCTTTTCTTTTCCACTCTAACCTATCCCTCATTTCACGGAAAGATACTCCCTTCATATCTCTATACTTCTCCCAAATATAATTTTGCGCATCTGTATTTGTGAGATATCTAGGAGCCCTTATAATACCAAAAAATGGCTCCATTATGTCTGTTATAGGTTGTCCTTCTTTATATCCCATATACATTTGTTCTAAACTAAAAGGTTCCAGGAAGTGTTTACCCAAATATTTTACTATGTCTTGAGGCCAAGTATCTTCTCCATAAATTTGATTTTTCCAGTAATCTTCGTTTGTAAGTAGGTCTACAACGGCACTTGCTACTGGAGACATCTTATTTTTAAACATTTGTAGTGGGCTTTCATGTAGGGCAGCAATCCAATCCTTTAGATACGATGCAAACATATATTTAGTTTCACTGCCATCCTTATTGAACCTACCAGAAGGCAATAAAAAATAATCTATAAGCTTCTTAGCTTTAACACCCTTTAAATAATCATATATTGCTCCCCACAAACCAACCATTAAGGGAAGACTTATTACAAAAAAGATCCTATTAGAAATGTCTTTTTGGGTTGGTAGTTTCCCTTCAATAAACAATTTTTTTAATATAGTGCCTAGGTTTGCACTAGCTCCAGCTACCTCTCTTAGATCTCCCCAGTTCCACCCTACAGACCTTAAAAGAATCATTAAAGAATCTTTCAGGGTACGGTTCCAAAAAAGATTATCATAAGTCATCTGCCCAAATCGATCCTCAACCATATTATACGCATCCGTAACTATCTCCTTATATTCTTCTGGATTTGTTGGTTTACGTCTTAATATCTCTTCTATTGCTGTATCTATTAGAGCATTAGCTTTTATGTTTGGTATAATATGTTCTAAGAGTGGACTTCCAACTTTCTCTATTATAGCAACGGGCAACTTAACCGCAGCACTTAAAATTTTACCTTGTTTTATAGCCCTCTTAAAACCCTCTACTGCACTTAAAGCATAATACCGATCTAAAAAAGGATCATAATTGGCTATTTTTAGAATTTCTATAGCCGTTTTATCTGAAACGCTTTTAGCTAACTCGGGATTTAAAAATATTTTTCTGTAATAATCCCCCTTTATTATACCCCGAATAGCTCCAGCAGGCGTTATTCTCCACATGTCTTTTATGGCATCACTTATAGCCCCACGGCTCAACTTACTAAATAAAAGGGCAAGCTCATGTCCCCCACTTGTGATAGCAGAAAAGGTAGCGTGATAAAGAGAAACCCCCAGATTAAACGTATTAGCTATGTTGTTAACTGTTCTAGCAATGTCATATAGTTTAATGCGTCCATACATCCCAGGAGACACCATATTATTTAAAAGCCTTCCAATGTCTTCTGGACAATAATAATGGCCAGCTATTTTAGGACCCTCTTCGGTAGAAAAAATTACGTCTGCTATTGGATCTTTTATCTTTACCCAACCCTCTGGTGGTTTATTACCTACCCTTACAAATTTCCACAATCCTTCTTCCTTTAAATCTTTTATCATGTTAACGGTAGACAAAAGTCTATGTGCTTCACTTATGTAATATGTATCTATATCAATAGGGTTAGTATATTTAGGCTCAAGACCTAAATCTATTCCTGTTTTATAGAGGTCTATATTCCTAGCTTTTGTAAAGAAGCTTGATCCCTTTAATGTTTTTTTTAAAAATTCCTGGAATTTTTCTTTTGCTTCTTCTTCATCTTTCCATAAATGTGCTATGTAATTATTTATGTAATTTTCTTCTGTTAGAAGGCCGTTCTCGTTAAGTTTTTTCCAAATAAAATCAAAAACAGGTTTCCTGTATTCTATATATTTAACAACAGTTTTAGCTATTCGTTTTGGGATCCCCCTAGAAACGTAATATTCTTTAGAGGTTATGCCTTCCTCTATCCCTTTTACTATTTCTATTTGTTTATTTTTAGATAACCAATCAAAAGCCATCCTGGCCTTTTTTGTGCTATCAATAAATCTACTTACAGCCTGTGTTTTTTCCCCCAACCTAGAACGTATTATGGCTTCTCCCTTTTGGGCCGTCTCAGATATGTGTGTAGGAGCTAACGCAGCTACTAAATTACGCATATCTTTAACTAAACCCTTTATAGTTTCAGACTTCATTATTGCGTCTGAAATTTTATCAAATGGAAGGCCTGCGTAAAAAGTTATCCCTCCTGTTTCTTTATTTTTGCTCTTAACTTTTCCTGTGCCTTCAGAAAATCCATTGTCTCCTTTATCGCTTCTTGTTTCTGTTTTAGAGATAATTTCTTCCACAACCGCACGAAGTCGTTGTAAGAATTTGTGTTTAATTGCATTTTTTTCTCCTCTACTTTTGGCTCTATGTAAATCCTGCGCTGCTTCATTTAATGCATCACTGATTTCACCTTTTGTGTTAGCTAATCTCTCAAAAATTTCTTTTGCTATAGCTGCACGCTCTGCAACATTTTTACTTTTTTCTACATCTATAACATTTCCACCCACCTCTAGTTTTTTTGCTACGGTTCTCTTACCAACAGTACTAAAAAGCCGTTTTTCTTTGCTTAATTCTTTTACTGCATAATCTCTTATTTCAGCACGTTCCAATAGTAAAGGTTTTTCAAATGTTTCAGCCCCAAACAACGTATTTTCTTTTATGTTTGTCTTAGCTACAACATCTCCTTTTATATCTTTTATTAACTGTTCTAAAACACCACTATTTATATTCTTGTGCTGTTTTTGAAGTCTTTCTAAATACTTTACAACTTCTAATTGAGCCCTTTTGTCTTCAAGGTTTTCTCCAATAGCAATTCCCCATTTTCTTGGTATCTCTCCTCTTTCAATAGCATCAAAAATAGTAGAATGAAGTCTTGATAAAGCCAACCCCTCTTTGGCTATTTTCCCCCTTAAAGACACATGGTATTCTTTTTCTAATTTGTCCGGAGTAATTCCCGTATCTCTAAATACTATAGCAGCATCTTCTGGTTTACCTTGTCCTTCTGCAATATTAATTAGAGCACCTTTTAATTTAGCTTCCTCTGCAGTATTAGCTTTTAAATATCTAACAGCCAATGTTTCTTGACCCGTTCTCCTAGCAAGTTCTAGTCGGTGATGACCATTTACTACGTAAGTCTTACCATCCTTAGGATCTCTCCACACAGCAATAAGTCCACCAAGTTCAGGATCATATTTGTCTATATTTTTTAAAGTACTAGAAACTCCCTCATCACCCAAAAAACGTTTATACTGAAACCTGACAGGATCCGAATGAATCTCAGAAGTTGGAAGCTCTGTAATGGTTTTATTATCCTCTTTGGGTGTGCCTTGAATCCCCTCTTTATATCTTTCTGTGGATTCCCTAATAACATCTTTTTCTTTATCCCAATCTATACCACGCTTGCTTAACAATCGTCTAGCAGCATGAGTAGCTTCTAAATCTTCATTACCTTTTGCTTTACTTATTAATATTTCTACTCTTGTAGGTTCTCTAATAATTCCCCTTTTTACTAATTTTTTATACTCTTCAGAAAGTATTTTCCTTTTTTTTAACAGTTTATTACCTGGCTTAACAACAAACTCATCTAATAATTTATCTCGTTGCTTACCATAGGGTACGTTATGATGTAATGCTGGTTCTCCAAAATCCCTAGTTGCTTTATTTAGATTAAGAAACGTTTCTTCATCTAAAACCAACGGCTCTTCATTTTCTTTTATGTTTGTTTTTTTTACTTTTGGTGGCTTTACAGAAACGCTTTCTAACTCACCTGGGTCAGATTTATATTCAAATCCTTCAGGTGGAGGAGGTAGCTCCCCTTTCTTTGAAAGCCTATTAGCTAATTCAGATGAAAAATGACTATATATATCTTCAGGATTAAATGGTCCACCAAATCCTTGTCCTGGAGGAAGTGCCTCTATTTTAATTTCGTCCCATCCTTTAGGCAATTCCGTATTTTTTGTAGATAAAGCAAAAAAACTTACAGGTTTTTGTTCTTCAACAACCGGAGTGGGTGAAGATTCTTGTTCTTTTGTAGAACGTAGTTCAATGGCCTCTTTAAACCAGTTTGGGCTCATTTTAGCCGCTTCAGCTTCTGTTAATTTTGGGTTTTTTTCTAGAGCTTCAGTAAGAGATTGAACTACCGGAACTTTCATATCATCAGGCATTTGTTCCCATTTTTTTTTGAGCACATACCGCTCATGAGCCTCTGGTATTTTCTCTAAAATAGCTGGTATAGCTTCAAATAAACCAAACTGTACAGCGTTTTCAGTAGTCTTTTTAGGATCTCCTTCACCCAATAACGATCCAGCGATTATCCCCCTCACAACTCTACTTAAAATAGGTCCTGTTTTATTAGCTATCTTATTTGCTACTAAATCTCCAGCCTTAAAAGCTACCTCCATGGGACCAGCCATTTGAGCTGCACCAGCAGCAGAAGCAGCAAGAAGTTCACCAGGAGTATGACTTGTTGCCCCTATAGATAGTTTACCTATACTGCCAAATGTGTTTTTTGGTTTTTGGCCCCAATATATACCAATATCTGGGATAGATTTTTGTTTCATCCAATCAGGCAGCTCATTGTAGTAATGCGATTGGGCATCTTCTAAAATTTTATTGTAATTAATACCACTAACGCTTAGTGCCTTAAAAATTGGATGTAATAATCCTTCTTCTGCAGAGGTTATACCTAACCCTATCGGAGCAAAAACCTTAGTCCATAAAGACTCTTGGTTGGGTATAGCCTTATTAATAGAAATAGCCTTAAATCCATTAGGAATTTTTGGTTTTATATTATCGAGGGTTATAGGTTTAAAACCTGTAGGTATTTGTGACATTTTACCTCTATTTATTGTATAGGTTGTCCTGTTTGTAAATCAATCCATTTTCCATTTACAAACCCAGCAATTTGACCTGTTTTGGGATTTTGAGCCAACTGAGAAATCCCAAAGGTTTCCTGCAAAATAAATTTAGCTTCTTCTCCATTTATTGAACCTTTTTGTACTGCCTCTAATACATCTAAAGGATTTTTTAGCTTAGACATGTCTATTTGGGGTTGAGTATATACAGGTTTTTCTTTGACAGTAACTTCTTCAGTTCCAGGTGTTGTTACTTGGTCAGCTTTTTGTTCTGTAAGTCCAGGAAACTCACCCTTTAAAACACTTGGTATTTTACCATTACTAATATCTTGTAATCCTTTTTGATAAATAGCTTTAATTTGTGTATATTGCTGTTCTTCCTCTGGAGTTAAAGGAGCACCCATCCCCAACTTGTCCTGAAATGGCTTTACTTGTGTATCGTACCATCTCTGTAAAAGAGAATATTCGGTCCCAAGGCTCATAGGTTTAGGCCCTTTGTTATCTTGTATCATTTGTTCTACATCAGGAGACATAGGTGCCCTTACAATTTCTCCATACTCATTCAACATTGTACCTTTTGGAAGAGGACCATATTTAATGTTTGGTTTAGTAGGAGCTAAATAAATACGTTTTAACATATCAACATATGTTTTATTATATTTTAATGGGATAGAGCTAGCTATATGTTCTATTTCATCTGGCGTAAATAAACCACTCTCCTTAAGTGATTTAATATATTGCCACCTACCTTCATCCCAGGTAGTTGAGTCTAGTTTAGGTAAAATACTAGCTATTAATTCTCTGTTAAACTTAAACTTTTGAAATTGCCGTTGCTTTTGCTGTTGACTCATAGATCCAAACACCCTTTTTAATTTAAAGGCTGTTTCTGGATCTATATGTTGTACTTGTTGTATTATTTGTTCTTCTTTGCTAGGCTCATAATTATGTAATATTGCGTCTATTTGATGCTGTTTTTTTAACTGTTCCTGGCGCTGATTCCATTCTTGATCTTGGCGTTGCTGTAATATTTGTTGCCTTTTTTGTGCTCTTATATTGTATACAGTTGCAAGCGCATTATTAAATCCAGATAACATTGCATCTATGGGGGTCTCTCTTAACATATTACCACCATCCCTTATGTGCTCCATATAAACTAATAGCTTCTCCTGCTAGCCTACTGTAAGAATTAGCTTCTTGACCACGTATGTTAGCTAAAGCATTATAGCCAGACGCCCTAGCATTAGCTCCAAACATTAAAGAATTACCGGCACCCCTAGCATAATTCATCCCTAATTGCCCCAGTTGGGCACCAGTAGTTTGTCCTACTCCTGCAAGAGACTGAAAAGGTGTCAAACTTTGGTAATAACGTCTCAAAAAATTGTCATAATCAGCCGTTGCATAATTCTGATTATATCTAATAAGAGCCTTTTCTGTTGCACCAGATAATAATCCACCCCTTGCAGCAGCACTTCGCTGGATAGCTTGTTCCCCTTGCTGTAATCTAAATTGATAGCCTGGAGACTGTCGAAACTCCCCTGGCCCAACCTGAACACGCTTCCATAATTGTGCTAAAGCGTTTTGCCCTGTCTCTCTCCACGGCCTTAAATCAGCCCTGGTTTGATAATACATTTCACGTTCTACATTACTAGATCGTTTGGCCGCCTTTTCTTGTTCTTTTGCTGCCTTTCTGGCCGCCTTTGCTTGTTTGTGAGCCGAATATGCTGTCGCTGCAGCCCCCACAGCCGCAGCAGCAATCATTGCTCCTGTAGCCATTTTTTTTACTCCTTTGGTGGATAAATAAACATTTTTATGTTATCCCCTATATCAATTTTTTGCATTCCAACCATAGAATGAAACCTTTCTATGTGTGGTTTGTTATATACAAAACCAACAATTTTCTTAAAAGGAGTATTAGCTATTAACCATTTAAGACCTACACGTTCTGCCTTTATAGCTCTTTTACCCCTAGCACATGGTTTAGCATATACATGCCCGCTTGCTACCTCTTCAGTAGCCGCAAAAACCATAAACACAACATCAGGATCAGGCATAAGTACATACGTCAACGGAGCTTCCAAGATAGGGATCCAAAAACTAATAGATGCTGGACCTTGAACGTCTGGATGCTTCATTACTTCTAAAATTTTAGGTAGATCTTTAATTGTACATTTTTTCATTAATGGTTCCACCCATATACTTCATAATAAACAGTAACTTCTCTAGCTCCAAGCCCCTGGATATTAACTAAAATCCCATTTGGGCAGTCTACCTTGGCACTAAACATTACACCATTTAATCCCTTTAAAGAAGCATCAAATTCTGTCTCAGGTAAAACAGCCGGGTCTAAAGTGGATGTCCCGTTATATACTCCCACGGTAGGATCGTTTATACCATCGGTTCCTATTACAATCCCTAAAAGGTAACACTTATTAAATTCTACTTGGTGTAAGCCTACTGTAGTAAATGTCTTAGATAGAGCTTTGTTCATTTTATATGATATCCTATTTCTAACAAATATAACAAAACAATCATAACAAATAAAACAACTTCTATCCCAACAGTATGTTTTTTTAATTTGCTTTCTAGTTTATCTTTCTCACTCCACAATTTTAATATTTCTACCTTAGCTTCATCAACCCTCTCATTAACTTCTTTTACTGCTCGTTTATAATCATCCACCAGTTTTTTAGTGATTACTTTAAATTCATCTCGTTCAACCTTATTTTCTACTTTTTTTAATGTATCTTCTATTTTAACGCTAACTTTTTTTGTTTCTTTTTGTACATCTAAAACCTTTTCTTTTAATTTACCCTCTATCTCTTTAACTTCTTTATGTACTTCTTCTACCATAGGCTTAGTATCCACCACATCCACAAAAAATTTTTTATTTGACATTTTAAGTTTCCTCGCTTTATTCCAAATTATTCTAGGAATTTGTATATCCCTTACCACCCTTTCACCATTTTTAATTTCTTCCCACAAATTATATGCTGCCTGGACTACTGCTTCCTGTGATACATCCTTAGGCCTAGCTTCTATAATTTTTTTTAAAGGGAACCCTTTGTTGCAATAAAAACTATTTAAATCTTTCATTATTATCCACCTATCAGTTGCCTAAAATTTTTTCCTATTATTTGTGTTAATTTACGTCTTTTAAAAGGAGCTGGAAGTAAACTCATAAGACCCCAAGAACTAAACAAGTGTGCCCTTTCAATGTTTGATGTTGCGTTAAACACTCCAAAACTTGCCCAACCCAAATAATTCATAACTTACCCCTTAAAACAAACCAAATTTTTTTCAACTTGTTAACCTTTTGGTGTCTGTTAACTAACTCATTTAACCTGTCTTGCATATGTTTAATGCGTACTTCCATTTCTTTCTTAGATTCTATAATAGCTTTTTTTAAAAGATATCTATCTAGTTCATGCCCGTTTTTAAATTTTTTACCCCTAGAAAGCTCCAAATAAACCTCTGACATAGCGGTATCAATAACAGTACCAGAAAATCCCTTTTTAGATAGCCACTTAATTTGAGCCTCTACTGTTCTGCCACCCTCACTATAAGGTTCTAAAAGCTTTTCAAAATCTATCATTATCCAATCCTTAACCTAGTAGTAGTAGTAGCATCATCTGTCAACGCTCCTAATACACTAAATGCAACCGTTAAACTATCATCTTTATATATAGTTAAGTCTCCAGTAGCATCTGTAATTGTAATTTTATTCCTTAAAATCCACATTAAAGTCCTAATTCTATCCTTAAGCCCGTTTGCAGTTAAAACTGACGAATCGTCAAAAGCCTCATCTAATCCTGCCTGTATTTGTGCTAAAACATCAGAAGTAGAAATATCATTCAAATCATCTAAGGTAGTTTTTACTCCACTTATACTATACCCACTCTTATCATTGTTAGTTATAACAATAACTCCTTCACCAAAACTACCAACAGTAGTATGATTAGCCCTCAATTCTTCCCAAACAGAGGAAGCAGTAGCAGCATCTGTAGCCCTACTAGAAATAGAAGCATCAATATTTGCTGTAAGTAGTTGCCCTATTGATGAAGCCGTCAATATATCACTTGTGAGTACATCCCACACACTTACTGCTGTAATATCATTTAAATCATCAAGAGTAGTTTTAGTACCAGCTATACTATATCCAGTTTTATCATTGTTGGTAGCTACTACAACACCGCTTGTTCCGGTGTAATCTAAAATTGCATCTACGTTGGCATCTATGGTGGCTATATCTGCACTAACAGACGTTCCAGCCGGAGTTCCTATTCTATCATAAATATCTTTTTCAGTATTCTCTCGTATATATAATTCTATTGGCAACGGAGCCATGTTTAAGGCCCCTTGTAGATGGAGTCCACAAGTATTAAATCCTGATTCTAAACACACGTTAGGGACACTTAATTCATACCATCCTGGCATATTAGTAGCATCTATTTCTACAAAAGAACCACCAGCTGCACATTCCCACGTAACAGTGTTGTCAACTACAGTAGCACCCAGTGTAGTTGGAAAGGTTGGGGCAGAAGTCCCAGAAGTCCCACCTACAGTACAAACATAAATAAACCCATTTGGTGTAGGAGGTACTACAATATCCCCAGCTACATACGCAGTCCCAGCCACCCAAGAAGTTCCACCAGTACCGTAAGTGCCTAAAGTCCCAGCAGATAAATAAATTTTATGTGTTACTGTGTCTCCTGGGCGGATAAAATACGCCGTAAGACCTGAAGTATTATAAGACAAACCAGTTAATCCAGCACCAGAAGTACTAGAGGAATCAGATATAAAAAGATGTATTAGAAGGTTTGTTGTCCCGGCCTTTACTGGTATTTTCATGTTTATATCCTATTACTACCCCAAAGGGTTCCATGTTTGTTGACCTTGAGCTCCAAGGCCGTCTAGATTGTGATACCTAGATACCCTACCAATATTAATACCAAAGTCAAAAATACTTTTTCTTGTAGGCCAATTAACAAAACAGTAAGGTTCAGAATAAAGTTGTGCTACTTCATCTGCTGATAAAGCACGATTCCATATTTGAGCAAATTGCAAAATACCATATAGATAACAAAGATAATAAAATCCAGTATTCAGTAGACCTCCTCCAAAAGCAACAGGATAAGTATTAGTGTCTAATACACCACTTGCGGCTATAGAATTTTGTAGCTCGTTATTAATATAAGCTTTAACAAAAGATCCATCAAAAATTCCTATCCAATCATACCAAACATTTGTAGAAGGAGTAAAAATACTGTCAATATCAACTACAGTTCCATTAACAACGGCTTCAAATCTTAAAGCATTCGCAGTATCATGCCACTGCATAGACCATGAAGTAATTCCATTTGCTCCACCTATGTATTTACATGCAACATATGGATAATCTCCTGCTATTTTTTGCGTAAAAAGACCTTTAACTCTAACTGTAATTTGATCAGATATATTAAGAGAATCAGAGTTAGGGACAGTAACATATTGATGACCATTAAACAATAATCCTTGAGCACACCAAGCAGCAGTTAATGCATCATTTATATTATCATGTAGACTTAAATCATTTAGATAACTTCCTGTGTATTCATTAAAAATCCAACACCCAACCATTTTTTGAGTGATTGGATTAGACCAGTCTATATAACTACCAAACGGTGGTTTAATTGTTGGATTAGGATTTGTTCTCCAACTCATTATGTAGCTACCCTTACATATATTTCATTTACTGTTGCAGCATATGTTGCATCATTATTAGTAATTACAATATCAACTGTACCTGCATCCCATATACCCATATAAAGAACTGCTGATTGTGTAGCAGCAACATTTTTTGTTAATCCAGTAGAAGCACTAGTACCAGCAGCTCCAGTTTTTCGTTTCACACTTACATCTACTCCTGCTGTACTTGATGCATCTGTTGCTATATCTACCCATATCTCAAAATAATAACATTGTGCTGAGTTGAATTCTTGTGTAAGACTTCCAGCTGCAGCAACACTAGTAGCAACACCCAATAATCCTGTAGCTGTTCCTGGTAAAGGTCCTGCCATTTATTTATTCTCCTTTAACCCTTTTTCAACTTCACTAGCTAGAACATTTAAAGCATCAGAAGCGCTTTTTGCATTTGGATAAGCATCCACTATTGCGCTATTTAAACTGTTATATTCATCTATTATTTGGTTTTTCTTTTTTATTAATTCCTTAATCAAATGTTTCCTCCACCAACGAATACCATCTTTGGTATTTTTTTTATTCTTAGTGTTAGCAATAGTAAAAATTTTAGAACGCTTTAATTCGTTTCCACTAGAATCATATATTACAACGTCCATTGAAAAGTTAATCAAATGTTCCTTTATGTGATTTTGTTTAGGGTTTTCAATTTTTACTATCAATATTTCTCCCCCCTTTTAAAAGTTTAGTTTTTTCAGCACTTGATTTTGAAGAACCAAAAAAGTAGCTCAACACTGTTCCGAAACCAGTAGAAAGTGCACCGAATAACATAAAAACTACCTGGGAAGATCCTTGTGGTAACGGAAAATTCATCAACACCCAACACAATACAAAAAAACCAACAACAACGGTCCAGGCAAGCAAATAAAGATTCCAGTCGCTATGTCCAGTAGCTTTTACTATTTCTATTTCTCTATTCCTAGCATTTTGTCTATCTTTTAAATAAAGTTTATCATTTTCAGTAGCTAATTCTATTAACTTTTCTTCGTGTTGTAACTCTAGTTGTTTAAGTTTCTCTATTTGCTCTGGAGTAGCTTTAACTAGAGCTTGTTCTATTTCTTTGGGGTCATTCCTGACTCCTAAGGCCTTTGAAACTAGACTAGCAGCCAATCCACCACTCCCTGGAACTATTGCATTAGCCAGAACCGGAGCAATGTTAGCTACCACCTTTTTTACATTATCCCAAATATCATTCATGTTTTTCTCCTGTGCCATCTACAAGCAAACCCTAAATTGCCTGCATATCTCCATCCTATATAGAATTCAAATATTCTTTTTTTAAAAACTTTTTTATAAGAAATAAAAGGTATCCAAAAATATTGCTGTTTAGCTAATTTACCAAGCTGCCAATTCCAACCATTCCTAAAAAGATCATCACAAGATGCACCCTTAATAAACCTATCTCTATGTGTAAAGCCAACCACGTAAAAGAAAAAATTATGTAAAGGATTACGCACAAATAGCCACAAAAACCGTCTAAACCACAAAGGCTTATTAGGCCAACAACATATCGGTGGGTATGGATCGTCGGAATTACCAAAAATAAACCACAAAAAATGTCCTGCTTTCCAATAGGTAGGAGGAGTAAAACATACCTTACGACCCTGGATAAACCTAACTTTTACCATCAACCAACTCCATATAGTTAGCAATAAATTCTTTAACTGCACCAGCACCCCCACCCGTATTATAGTGTTGTTTCCAATATCTTGCTAAACCCTCTATATCATTAGAGTCAGGAAGTGGTTCTGGGACCCTAAAATAATGTATTCTACAAAGAGCCGACTGGTAAGCCAAATCATACCAAAGCCAATCTCCTGGCCCATCACGTCCACATACATCGTAGATATCTTTAGCTATATCAACACGATATTTAATAAAATTATCCCAAATATCTATTTCCGTACGTGGCTCCATCTGGAAAATGCCTTTAGCAGGACCTTCTATTTGTTCAATATAAGATCCAAGCCTTGACTCTTGAGCACAGGTACCTAACAATAAATTTGTAGCACTTTCTGAGTGCATCCCTAACTGTTTATTTACGTATTCTATTAACTTTTTTAGTTGTTTTATATTTAGCATTTATTTCCTTGTCACAATAATTATAAATTTCGTTTTCTATTTGGGCCATATTATATCTTATGGCTTTTATGTTTGGATTTACAATAGAACTATTTCGTTCAATAGCCCGCAATTGAACCTCTATGTTTATTATTGCATGTCTAATTTTTTCTACTGTATGTAGGCACATTATTATACCTTTTACTTCCTCATATTTTTTATTACTTTTTTAACCTCTTTTGTCATACTCTTTTCTTAAAAGACTTAAAATTAATGCATGTTGCTCTCTATTAGAGGCAGCTAGAGATTCTAACTCACTTTTAAAGTTTTGAGACATAGCCTTCAAAGTTTCTTTCAAATCGTTAATGCTCTGATCTGTTTTGGAATGTTTTTGTTCCTCTATATCTCTAAGCAATTTACACTCCTCACGTTGCACGCAATCCCCATAAGTACGTTTAAGCATATACCAAACCATTCCCCCAGCAGCAGCAGCACCCGAAGCACTTCCAACAGCAAGCATTTCTATTATGGAAAAATCTGCAGTCATTCACACATTTCCCTTTCTATACCAATGTATCTTTAAAAACAGCATTTGGTATCGTATAACCTAAAATATCACCAGACGAAACAGTTAAAGTAATAATATCTCCAGCGGAATAAGTTTTAGTTGCACCAGCATCTGTATCATATGTTAAGGTTAAAACAACTTCCCCATCTCCCAACACCGGAGATGTAGTATCCAACCCAGGAGCCACAATGTTTGTATCTGAAGTAGTAACTGAGGTGGTAGCTATAAGCTTATTTTGTGCCCACTTATGAATATATCCTTCAGAATCTTGTAATTTAATTGTTATAGTTTTTTTAAAAGTTCCCACTGGTGCTGCATTTAAAGTAGCTGCAGCGGTAGCAGCAACCGATGGCACACATACTAATTCTAAATCACCACTAAGTGCCCTTTGTAAAGAAGAGCCTTCACGTATTTTTAAAACATCAATATCTTGATATAAAATGGCATCATAATAACTCGAATATGCTATTACCCTACCATCCATAATATCATCATCTTTTATACTTTTACCTTTCAGGTAAAAAGCATCACCTTCAGGATAAACAGTTATCCAACCTACCCCATCCCACTTTTGAAACACAAAAAAAGGTTCAGTTAATGCTAACGCTACCAATATGTTTTTTTCCAACTGTTGAGGGTTAGCAGTAAAATAACTATCTCTAGTAGCAGTATCTCTAAAAATATAAAATTCTCCTGGGATAAATGTAGTTGTAGTTTGATGCACACTTTGGAACCAACGTAACCAAGCTCTGCTAATACCGTTTTTATTATCAACTAAATTCTCTCTAATTGGAGGAACCTTAACTGCCATTCCTAATTATCTCCTGGCTCAACATCTAAAAATGCATTTATTATACATATTTTTACTGGATCACTTATTCTTACACGGAAAACTCTATTTCTGCCTACTCCCAACTTTTTCCACCTAACTACAGCACCAAAATCTCCTACCTTACCAATTGGTGCCCAATGTTCATTAGACCAAGTATGCCCACCATCGTTCGACCATTGCAACATAGCTTTAGGGTTGCTACCTTGTCCATTCACTAGTCCCACTCCAGTCTCAAAATCCAATTTCAGCTCCCTAAAAAACAACCTTCTATTGTTATTGGAAATAACAGGACCAGTACGCTCCCTTATAATAGGCTCTCCATCATCTGTATATTGGGACATATTAAAAGAATAAATTTTAGCGGTAGCATAATCACCAACTAAATGCAAACCAAAAGCATGCTCGTAACAAGCAGCCCTATGGCGCCCCTGAGGAATAACATTACCTTTTGTCACAAAACTAGACCTTTCGTGCCATTCATTTATGGCAGCATCATATATCCACGTTTTACCAGCAGCAGGAAAATTAATCTGATAAAAAGAATGCCCTTCCATGCTATATCCAAACGCAACAGCATCGTCTAAACGAGGATATTTTGCCCATTGATATTCTATTTGCCTAGTAGAAATCACTTGAGGTTGATATCCAACAGCCCTCACACACATCCCTCTACTATCTAACCAAATTAATGTGTTGTCTATACCAACCACAGAATGTTTTGCAATACAGCCTATTTCTTGTGTAGCCCCATTTATTCTTACAAAAGGGAAATCGGCGTCGCCAGAATCGTAAAAAACTTCAACCGTGCGGGTACCAAAAAGCCATAACTCTCGGTGGTCAGAAAAAACCCGGACTAATGGATCTGGATTACTTTCAGCAGTAGCATAATCAGTAGCATCCCAAGAATGACCATCCAAAAGGCCTGAAATAAAAAACTTACCGGTATCTTTCTCTGTAACTATAAAATATCCGTCTTGATAAGTTAAAGAAGACGGAATAGGAAATCCTTCTGATGTAATGATGCCCCAACCTTTATTGTCATAACTATATATATATCCATATTCATCATCCACTATCATTAACTGGACACCATTAGACTCCAAAAAAACAGGATTTTTTTGGGTAGCAAGAACTCCTATTAAAGAAAAATTTCCATCAGAATCTATTTTAACTAACTTATTGCCAACAACTACAAATAAAAAGTTATTAGCATATTTTATACCCCTAACCCCACCATCAAAACCAAGATCAACAAACAAATCTAATCCAGGGCTTCCATAGAGGGCGGCAATATTTTTACCCCCCTTTGTATCTAGTTCAGGGAATAAATTTACACACGTTTGGGGATTTTGATCTACCGACCTACCCCTATATGCCCCCCCTATAAAGCCCTTATATATCACTTTTTTCTTCTCCT